>Ga0310696_10002379_pt1 | contig 25102 bp, 16 predicted proteins | sample AusTroGonzalo_MG_4_FD_203885 | JGI IMG/M metagenome (GOLD analysis project Ga0310696, IMG submission 203885) | Bovine rumen microbial communities from tropical cattle in Woodstock, Queensland, Australia - Gonzalo_02 (v2) (version 2) | ecosystem: Host-associated > Mammals > Digestive system >...
TCATACCGAGATCCTTCTTGCGGATGCGCTTACCCTGAGCAGCGAACTGAGCGATAGCACCAAGAGGAGTAGCCTTAGAGGCCTGACCACCAGTGTTAGAGTAAACCTCAGTATCGAGCACGAGGATGTTCACGTCCTCACCAGAAGCAATCACGTGGTCGAGACCACCGTAACCGATATCATAAGAAGCACCGTCACCACCGATGATCCACTGTGAACGCTTCACGAGGTAGTGATCGAGCGTCTGGAGCTCCTTGCAAACGGGGCAGCCCTTAGCGGCGCTCTCAGCGATGCACTTGCGGAGCTTCGGAGCAATCTCCTTAGTCTTCTCAGCATCGTCCTTGTTGGCGATCCACTCCTGAGCGAGAGCCTTGTACTCGTCGCTGGCGTTGCCGTCGATCATCTCCTGCAGCAGCTTAGCAACGCGCTCCTTCATCTTCTTGTTACCCAGGGCCATACCGAGACCGAACTCGCAGAAGTCCTCGAACAGTGAGTTGTTGAAGACAGGACCCTGACCCTTCTCATTCTTAGTATAAGGTGTAGAAGGAACAGAAGCAGAGTAGATAGAAGAACAACCCGTAGCGTTGGCAATCATCTGACGATCACCGAACAACTGAGAGATGAGCTTCACATACGGAGTCTCACCGCAACCAGAGCAAGCGCCAGAGAACTCGAACAGAGGCTGAGCGAACTGAGAGTTCTTCACATTGCTCTTGATGTCAACGAGAGCCTGCTTAGAAGGAACCTTTACGAGCTTGTCCCAATCGGCAGCCATCTTCTTCATCTCAGCTGCATCGGGGTTGAACGGAACCATCGTGAGGGCCTTGCCAGTCTTCGGATTGCCCGGGCAGATGTCGGCACAGTTACCGCAACCCAGACAGTCGAGTACTGAAGGCTCGATGATGAAGTGCATGCCCTTCATAGCAGCAGGAGCCTTCATTTCGAGAGTATCAATCTGGAAGTCCTTCAGCTCGTCGTCGGTCAGAACGAACGGACGGATAGCTGCGTGAGGACAGATGTAAGCACACTGGTTACACTGGATACAGTTGTCCTTGTTCCAAGCGGGAACGAAGGCCTCAACACCACGCTTCTCGTAAGCGGCAGTACCAACCATCCAAGAACCGTCAACGGTGTTGTGCTTCACGAAGTCAGAAACCTTCAGCAGGTCACCAGCCTGAGCGTTCATAGGACGAACGAGCTCCTTCACGAATGCTGGAGCATTGTCGGCCTTAGGCTCATCGTCGGGCAGGTTAGCCCACTCGGGCTTCACAGTGAGCTGCTTATACTCACCACCACGGTCGATAGCGGCATAGTTCAGATCAACCACATCCTGACCCTTAGAACCGTAAGACTTCAGGGCAGCAGCCTTCATCTTCTCAACAGCGAGCTCTACGGGAATTACGCCAGTGATGCGGAAGAATGCACTCTGCAGGATGGTGTTGGTGCGGTTACCCAGACCAATCTCCTGTGCAATCTTAGTAGCGTTGATGGTATAAACAGTGATGTTGTTCTGTGCGAAGTAACGCTTTACCTTGTTAGGCATGAACTTCTCGAGCTCGTCGGCATCGAAGATGGTGTTCAGCAGGAACTGACCGTTCTTCTGCAGACCACGAGTCACATCGTACATGTGGAGGTAAGCCTGAACGTGGCAAGCCACAAAGTTAGGTGTGGTTACCAGATAGGTAGAGCGGATAGGTGTATCACCGAAACGCAGGTGAGAGCAGGTGAAACCTCCCGACTTCTTAGAGTCGTAAGAGAAGTAAGCCTGGCAATACTTGTCGGTGTTGTCACCAATGATCTTAACTGAGTTCTTGTTAGCACCCACGGTACCATCAGCACCCAGACCATAGAACTTAGCCTGGAACATGCCAGCACCACCGAGAGCGATCTCCTCAACCTCAGGCAGAGAGGTGAAGGTCACATCGTCGACAATACCGATGGTGAAGTGGTTCTTCGGCTCGGGCATTGCGAGGTTGTTGAACACGCTGATGATCTGAGCGGGAGGGGTATCGTGAGAACCAAGACCATAGCGGCCACCAACGATAACAGGACGATCCTGAACATCGAAGAAGGCATCCTTCACGTCGAGGTACAGAGGCTCACCATTAGCACCGGGCTCCTTGGTACGATCAAGAACAGCAATCTTCTTCACGCTCTTGGGAACAGCAGCCAGCAGGTGCTTCACAGAGAACGGACGATAGAGGTGAACAGAGATCATACCAACCTTCTGGCCCTGACCATTCAGGTAGTCGATAGCCTCACGGGCTGCATCGGTAGCAGAACCCATCAGGATGATCATGCGGTCGGCATCCTTGGCTCCATAATAAGAGAAGAGGTGATACTCACGGCCTGTGATCTTAGAGAGCTCGCCCAGATACTTCTCGACTACCTCAGGAACTGCATCGTAGTAGGGGTTGCAGGCCTCACGGTGTGTGAAGAAGGTTTCGGGATTCTCAGCGGTACCACGAGTGATAGGACGCTCAGGCGACATAGCACGGTCGCGGAAACGCTTGATGTATTCTTCTTTTACGAGCGGACGAACATCCTCCTGGTCGAGCAGCTCAATCTTGTGATACTCGTGAGAGGTGCGGAAACCATCGAAGAAGTTTACGAAGGGAACGCAAGTCTCCAGAGATGCCAGGTGAGCAGCAGCGGTCATATCCATTACCTCCTGTACAGAGCCCTCGCAGAGCATAGCGAAACCAGTCTGGCGGCAAGCCATCACGTCCTGGTGGTCACCAAAGATACAAAGTGAGTGAGAAGCCAACGTACGGGCAGAAACGTCGAATACGCAAGGAATCAGCTCACCGGCAATCTTGTACATGTTGGGGATCATCAGCAGAAGACCCTGAGATGCGGTGAATGTAGTGGTGAGAGCACCAGCCTGCAGTGAACCGTGAACGGCACCGGCAGCACCAGCCTCTGACTGCATTTCCTGAACAGAGACGGTCTGGCCCCAGAGGTTCTTACGACCACGGGCAGCCCACTCGTCAACGTGCTCCGCCATGGGCGAAGACGGGGTGATGGGGTAGATAGCAGCTACCTCCGAGAACATATAGCTCACGTGAGCTGCAGCCTCGTTACCATCACAGGTGATAAATTTCTTTTCTTTTGCCATCTTAATAAAAATGAATAAATTACTAACTAAGTATGTGTTTAATTATAATTAAGTTATATCAATAGAGGAAACCCAGCAGCCACAATGGGATTTGGTTGCCCATACCGATTTCGGTATTGTAGCGGGCATAGATCACATCGGGCGACATTCGCATCTTGCCAGGTGTCTTGGCATCGACAATGCGGAACTTCAGTTTCTCGTCAACGAGGAAACTGTAGTCTCTGCCACCGGCGTTTACCTTATGGTCTTTCCATAGTGAGTTGACAAAGAAGGTCTCCATGGCCTCCTGCTTTTCTACCTGGATGGGGTAAATGGCGTACATCAGGTTGGAGTTATGAAGCATGATCTTCGCGGGTTTCTTGGGGAATTCCTCGTCTACAGGATAAATGAGGTTTGTCAGACGGGCGTCGGTGAGATATTTGATATAGTTCATCACCGTAGCACGACTGGTCTCGATGTCCTGGGCGAGTTTACTCACGTTCGGAGCCTTCGAGGGTCCTTCCTCGGCAATCATATAGAAGAGTTTCTTGATCTTCGTGAGGTATTTCAACTCAATCTGTTTGATAAGCAGAATGTCGACCTCGGTCATCATGTTCATTGTCTTCAGCAGATTTTCACTGTAGTTACGCTGTTCTTGGAAGAATGGATAGAAACCATGATGGATGTAGTCTTGGAAATAACGGTTGGGCGATACCTTCGGCAGAATCTGCTTGATGATGTGCTCGTGGTCGGAAAGGATCTCTTCGAGCGAATAGGGACGGAACGAGTTACCTGTCAGCAGGTTGATAAACTCGCGGAAGGAGAATCCACGCAGGTTGTAGGACTGTACAATGCCGTTGAGTTCAGGATTCTCGTCTTTTAGGCGCATCACACTCGAACCTGTGAATACGATCTTTAGGTTGGGGTAGAGGTCGTAGCACTTACGGAGTTCTGAACTCCAGTCTGGCTGTTTGAACACCTGGTCTATGAGCAGCACTCGACCACCTCGCTTGTAGAACTCTCCGGCGAATTCTGCAATACCATGACCCTGAAAATAGAAGTTGTTCATGTTGACATACAGACATTGCTTGTCTTGTATATCGAAATGTTCTTTGGCGTACTGCAACAGAAATGTGGTTTTGCCGACGCCACGGGTCCCTTTGATGCCGATCATGCGGTCACTCCAGTCAATCTCGTCCATCAGCGTGCGACGGACAGGGGCGTTTGTATGCTCCACTAAGTATCTGTGCGTCCTGAAAAAAGCTTCCATCCCTGCTTAATTTGTTTTAAAACAGGTGCAAAGGTACTACTTATTTTTGAAATTGCAAAGTAGAAATAGCAAAATCTTGCAAAAAGGGCTATTTTTTCTAATTATAATCACCTAACTAATTCCCTGAAATACTCAACTAAGGGGTCAATGCTTCGTTTGTCCCTAAGAAAATCCAGGTGATCGCATTCTACAAATTTAAGGATGCAATCAGGGTATTCCTTCTTCCAATATGCTGGTCCTCTCTCGAAGAATTGCCGAGCCCAGTATTTATGTCTCTCTGTGATGATGTCGTTTTCGTTGAAGCTAAGACGCTCATTATATTCATGCGACAGAATAGACGTGACCATACCTTGATAATGATCGGCAGGCATCGTTTTTATCAGTGTCATGTCTTGATTGATACGCTTAACATTAATTTCCTTTGTAAATGTAGGCACATTAACCTCGATCTGTTTGCTGGTGTCCCTATCGCGATCAATCTCTCCGTCCATAACAACGACATGAGGTTTGATATGATACTTTTTATCTAATCTTATAGCCAATGGCAGCCCCATTTCACCACCGATGCAGAATCCTGTTATGACATCCATTCCATATTCTTCAACAATCGGAGATACAATCTCCATATATTCATCAATGAAATCGTCTAGACTTCGTGGAACGTCGTATACAGAAGAATGGTATGACTCAATGACATATATGGAATACAAATCTTTGATTTGTTCTGCCCATTTGGGGTATAAGAAGATGAAACTTGTATATCCGCTGATGACCAAAAGGGTTGGCTTCTTCTTGTCAGGCTGATTGTACCAGAATCCAATTCTAGTTGTATGGTTTTTGGCAATGCCTCTGATAGTCTGGTATTGGTAGAAATCATTTGGTGACACTTGAAAACCAATAAACTCTAGTTCTGTAATAATACTCATGATCTGGAGTGACGAAATGCCCTGTTCATCAACCAAAGGGGTATCGATACTTAGATTATTCCATCCAGTAACATGAGAAATGACCGAATAGAGTAATTTCTCGTTCTGAGTTGATGGGAGTATCTGTTGTGTATCGCCTATAGGTTGAAAATGAATTTTAGACTCATCCACTTTTCCATTGATGGTCAGTTCAAAATTGTCAACGAAAGCCCAGTACCGCGGAATCATATAGGTTGGCAGTACTTTCCTTAGACTCTTCTTGAGAGCTTCTATATCCAAAGGACCATCTTTCTTCTTGATATATGCAACGATGGCTTTGTCATTTCCGACATCCTCCAAACGTACATGAGACTGTAAAACCTGAGGACATTGCTCTATCTGACTCTTGATCTCGCTAAGTTCTATTCTGAATCCATGCCATTTGACTTGTGAGTCTTTTCTTCCGACAAACACGAAACTATTGTCTTCTGCGAGACGAACCATGTCGCCTGTATGGTACAGAATAGGAGCGATAGAGAAACTATCAGAGAATGGGTTGCATATAAACAATTGTTCATTGAGTTCTTTCTGGTGGATATAACCTGTCGTCAACTGTATTCCTCCCACAAGTAACTCTCCAACCTCACCAATATTTACAGGCTTCATGTCTTCATTCACAACATAACATACCGTGTTAGGTAGCGCATGTCCTATGTTGAGGGGATTGACATCTGTTGTTATCTCCCTGATGGTACTGCATATCGTGTTTTCCGTAGGGCCGTAACCATTAAAAAGTTTATAGCCGTTTCCAAGAACCTTCGCAGGGATAGACGGAATCATTGCCTCACCTGCAACAACCAATGACTGCATGGAGGGGAAATCATATGTCGGAAGAATCGTTACCAAAGAAGGAGGAAGCACGCAGTACGTAATACCTTCCCTTACGATCAGATCGCAGAGTTGCCTGGCGTCTTTGCGTTCTTCTTCAGTCGCAATGACCATGGTAGCCCCCCAGAATAGTGTCCCGAACAAATCGATAATGGAAGAATCGAAATTGATACTGGCGTATTGAAGGATAACGCTCGAAGAAGAAAAACCTGTATTCTTCTGGCTGCCATATCCTTTCAGCAGATTTTCGATGGCTTCGTAGGTGATAGGTACCCCCTTGGGTGTGCCTGTGGTTCCTGATGTGTAGATGATGTAGGCAGTATCTCTTTTTGAGATAGAGGCCGATTCTATTGCCGTCACACTATCAGGAGCAGACGGCAGATCACATAGATTGATGACAGGCAGGATATCTTTAAATATCGAAATGTATTTATCCGTTGTGATAACAAGAGACATGTCACAGTTATCAATGATGAACTTGATTCTCTCAATAGGTGTAACAGGATCTATGGGTATGTATGTAAATCCTGAATCAATGAGAGAATATACCGAACTTAATAATTTGACATCTTTGTCTATGCACAGTCCGATTTTTATGCCTGTATTCTTTGAGCCAAGTTCCTTCCGTATAGCACTCCTCAGGATAGAGGCTTGCTCAATCAACTGCTGATATGTAAGTATCTCATTCTCATATTTGACAGCAGTCTTTGAGAGGTTGCGTTGAATGTTCTGGTTAATAGTCTCTTGTATCATCAGCTTATATTTTATAAGAGAGTTCTGCAATATACCATAATCCCTGTTGGCGGATGGGAGCTATACTGGTGCCGCCTTGAACGTATTTCTTGTTTGTCAGGTTATGAACATTGAAATTTATTCCGAATTTCTTGTATTCGAAACGTATGCCCATGTTTAACAGGGCACGAGGGTTAATATCAATCACTTCTGCATAAAAGCCATCTTCTGTAGGCATCTCATACAAGGAAGTCTGCTTACTTGTATATAATAAGTTGGCATGTATGCTGAACAACTTCGATAATTTATACTCGGCCGTTACGTTGGCAGTTAGTGATGGGATGTTATATACCTCATGCTCATTGGCTTTGTAATATTCAAAATCAAGCACCCTTTGCCAGGTTCCATTTGCAGACAGCGTCAGCCTATTTGAATTATACAGCGCACTTAATTCGATGCCTATATTGTGCATATTACCTGCATTATTGTATAAGAGGCCGTCTGAGAATACCAAATTCTTTACGGTGTTGTAAAAGAAGTTCAACTCGGTCTTAAGTCCAGGTACTAATCCTATGTTCGAAATAGTCAACTGGGCTGCGTGCAGATACTCCGACATAAGGCCTTCACCACCATATGTAGTGTCAAGGGTGTTATTTCTGTAGAAATAGGGCGCATCCACAAACGACTTGGCATAACTTAACTTGAAGTTCCATTTTGGTAACATATAGATTAATGCAAGACGAGGTGAAAACTCGTTGATTTCCTGCTTATTACGCCTTAGTTTGTAGTCGTATCTTATACCAGCATTGACAATGAATCCCTGCCACTGATGCTTTAATTGGAAATAGGCATTCGCACTGCTTTCCTCGCCGGTATAGAGATTCTTAAAATCATCAAAGGTATTTAGAACGGTGTTATACTGATGACCTTCCTGATAGAGAGAACTTGATAGTTTGAAATGGCTATATTGCATACCTGCACTAATGGTCCCCTTATGGGCATCGCCAAACGTGTAGTTGTGAGAGCCTTGCAGTATCATACCATAATTCTCTTCGTTCCATCGGTGATATTGAAAAGCGCCTTCTGTGACCAAAATTCCTTCTTCTGTCCCATTAGGTATGATTAAATAATTAAGTTCGGCAGGAATCATGTCTCCTGCTATCTGATATCTCACCTGTGTCTCTTGGTCATAAGTGACACCAATTGACAAGAAAGTGTTTTTGAATTGATGGCTATAGGTAAGACGACTATGATGTGCATAATTGGCATAGCCGGGGGCATTGCCGTCAATTTCAAGATAGTTCTTATAGGAATAGGGCGCAAAGAAATAACTCATGGTATATGGAGCTACTGACTTCGAGAAGTTACTGTTATGTAGGATGTTAAAACCTTTCCATGTGATATTCACTCCCACATCATAGCTTGGCTGCCGGTTGTAGGCTCCAATATATATACTTCCAGGTATAGGAATGATGCCTTTTTGCTCTTCAATAGGAACATCTATTTTCTCACCAGATGAATTATAGATAGAAGCCCATGCCATAAGATCAAGGTCCATATAATGGGTGCCCAGTGTAATATCTCCCTTGAATTGTCCATAGTTGCCTATGCCACTTTTTATTTTTAGTCCGTCAACGTCTGTTCCACTTTTAGTGATAATGTTGATAACTGCCGTCAGTGCAACGCCGCCATATAGTGAAGAAGCAGGTCCTCTAAGCACCTCTATCTGCTTAACCTTATCTAAACTCATTGAGAAGTCGGGGCGAGCCACATTGGTTCCATAGCTGTTCAGACGGTGGCCGTTGAGCATAAAGAGAATCTTTTCTTGTCCTGAACTGTAAACGCCACGCATGGCAATATTCATCTCCTCATTGCATTCAACATTTGTCATGCCTGGCACATAGGTAATTAGTAATTCTTTTAGGTTCCGAGCACCGCTAATTTGAATCATTTCTTCCGTAATCAGAGTCACAGGCACAGGCACCTCTTCAAGGCTTTCTGCCTGATTAGATGCTGTGATGATGGTGGCTGCTGTGCCTAACTTGATGCGGTTAATGATGTCGGAAAAACGTAAAGGATCCTGTGCCGATGGACTATAATAGGGGGCAAGTTTTAGTAGCTCCTTAGCATAATTCTCGGCCTCGACAGTCTTGTCCATGCCCAAATTGCAAAGGGCCATCAGCCTGTATGCACTCTGCTTAAGTCCTCCCTGAAAGTTGTCTATGTTGTTGTTGAGCAAGGCCATTGCCTGTTCGATACGGCCAATGCTGTATGCTTCCTCTGCCTGTTCGTAAACTTGACGCATATTACTATCCTGTGCTGAGGCAGGAATGCAATACAATATACTGACTATATATATAATAAGGTGTAGCCTTCTTTTCATTTCTTGATGGGTATAGTGAATGTAAAGGTGGTCCCTTCTCCTTCTAAGGAGTCAAAAGTAATTTTACCACCATGTTTGTTTTCAACGATGTCGCGGATGATGCTCATACCCAGTCCTGTACCTTGTCCGACGGGTTTGGTAGTGAAGAAGTTCTCAAAGAGACGTTGCTTAACCTCGTCAGTCATGCCTTCGCCATTGTCGGACATCGAGATGACGATGTTCCCTTTAGCAGTGCTTACACTGATATTGACCTCTGGATGGAAACTTTCGGATTGTACCTGTGTTTTCTTCCATACGGCATAGAAAGCGTTGTTCATTACGTTTAGCACAGCACGGCTTAGATCTTGCGGAATTACCATCATCATAGGCATTCCCTCTTCGTACTGCTCGTGGATAGCAATATTGAAGTTCTTGTGGTTAGCACGCATAGCATGGTAAGATAGCCAAACGTACTCCTTTACAAGATGGCATATATCGGTGGGGATGAACTCGTTCTCCTTGCCACGTGAGACAAGCAGGATGCCGCGAATGATACTGATAGCCCGCTCGCCGTGTTCTACGATCTTGTTCAGATTCTCTTTGAGGTCGGACACGATATCCTCGATGTCCTCACGATCGTCTTCTGAGATATTGTCTTCGTTGTCTTCCACAATTTCCGTCAAGTCTTTCAGCAGTTTGTCTGATATCTTGCTGAAGTTGATGACGAAATTCAGTGGATTTTGAATTTCGTGTGCAATTCCGGCACTGAGCATTCCTAAGGATGCCAGTTTCTCTTGCTGTTGCAGTCGCTCTTTGAGTTGTTCTACTTGGTTCTCCATAAGCCTAAACTGTTAGTGCGGGTAAAGTGATGGTAAATTCACTATATTCGTTTTTCACTGATTTCACCTGAATGTCGCCACCATGGTTCTGGATGATCTCACGGCTGAGGTAGAGACCCACACCAGAGGCTTCACCTGTCGGTTTCGTAGTGAAGAATGGATCGAAAATTTTATTGATAATGGTGTCCTCGATACCGATACCGTTGTCATAGACGGTCAACTGGATATGATTGTCGATAGTCTTGACGGTCAATTTCACTTCTGGCTGATATTTCTCGCGCAATGCTTTCTTGACGACGGCATAGACAGAGTTACCCAACATACTCATCAGCGTCTTGCTCAGCTGTTCAGCATTGCCGTTGATATGCAGTTCTCCATCCGGCATGTCGAAGGTCACCTTGATCTTGTGTTCATCAATATCTTTGGCGAAGTAGGTACGAACCATCTCCTCGTCCTGCTTCAGCAGTCTTGCGAGGTCCATGCCGATAATGCCGCCGCTTCTGTCTTTGAGCATTTCTTCCATGGCCTTGAGGGTACGTGTGGTGTTCTGACCATGTTCACCGACTTTCTGCAAGTTGCCCTGGAGCATTCCTAATACGTCGATGGTGTCATCGTAGTTGTCTGGGTCCATCTTGTCCTTGTCGTCATTGATGTTGGCTTCGATGTCCTTGACTAATCCCTCCGAGAGCTTGGCGAAGTTATTGATGTAGTTCAGCGGGTTCAGGATACGATCAATCAGACCCTGCGTCAATTTACCTACAGTTGCCATCTTCTCCTGACGGATCAACTCGTTTTGGGCCGTGTTCAGATCGTCGAGGGCTTTCTCCAGACTCTTTGACTTCTCCTCGATTTCATCTTTCTGTTTCACGACTTCAGCAGTGCGTTCCTGAACCACCTTCTCCAGTTGCATCTTGTCTCTTTCCAACTTACGCAGACGAATCTGGAAGAATATGTAGATGAGGATACCTGCTAAGATGAAATAGAGAATGATCATATACCAGCGCAGATATACGGGATAGGCAATTTTGAAGTTGATGGTCGTGATGTCCGTCAGCCTTCCAAAAGCATCGCGTGCCTGTACCTTAAATATATAGGAACCGTGAGGCAGGTTGATGAACTCCGCATCGATATCATCCGCCCAAGCACTCCATCCGCCGTCGTTCAGTTGATAGCGGTAGAGAGTTGTGCCGACTATCGGAGCATAATCAAGAGAATAGGTAAAGCGCAGATTACGGTCATCGCTCCCTAACGTTGACAGCGTGGAAGGCGCTTTACCGTAGCCGCTCCAAAGGATACTGTCACTGCCAAGGATAACAGAACGGATCAACAGCTGAGGCTTGTTCGTGAAGGCAGGGTCATCGACACTCGTGTCAATAACCGTGAATCCGTCGTTGCTTCCTAGCCATATTACATCTTTCTCAGTGAACATGGCGCGGATTGCCATATTTTCGAAAGGACGGATCATCTGAGTTTGACGGTCGTCCTGCCGTTGCCCGTCTTTCCATCTGTATAGCTGCTTTCCCTCATTGTTTGTCAGCCAAGTGATACCGCTCTCGTCGAGGAAAGAGAATAGGGGATAGGGGAATGGCTTGGTTGCCTCAGCACTGACGGTCTCCATTTTTCCTGCTAATGGCACTATTGTGGCTACTGTCTCTTCTGTCTGATTTTTATGGTAGGGACTGAAGTCTTTCGCCGTGGATGGTTTGTACCACACTTCTCCATACATATTCTGTATCCAGATGGTACCTTGGGCATCTTTCATGATCTTGGATACTTTTTCTAGAGAACAAACTCTCTTGCGGCTGTTGTCTGCTGTCTGGATCAAGTAGAGCCCATCCATCTCACCGCTATAGAACTGTGTGCCATCGTCTAGCAGATTCATGGAACTTGTTGTTGTCAATTGCCTGACGCTGCCATCGCCAGTGATTCGGTAAATGCCATTGGCTGTTGCTGCCAAGAGTCCTTGTCTGGTTACTGCCAGATCCCAACAAGCGTAATTGATACCTGCTACTTTCGCAAAGGTCTTGCCTTCTTGACGGAACAGACCATGATTGGTGCCGATGTATTTCCTGCCTTCGAACACTTCTATGGACATAGCTTCACCTGTCAGACCCTCATTCCGAGTGAAATGGGAGTAGGCTGAGGGTATGGCCATCGAGAAAACACCATCGTCGGTGGCTCCCCAGAGTTGTCCGTGTCCATCGTAGGCGATGTATATCACATTGTTGGTACATAGCCCGTTTGCTTCGGTAACAGTATATAGCTCATGGCCGGCTTCATCGGTGAAGGCTATTCCGCGTCCTTTCTTAACAATGGCATTCAGACCATTCTCTAACGGCTCAGTCTGAGTGACATCTTCCAAAACAACGATTTTACCTCCTTTTTCCATGCCGTCAACCTGAATGACGTCCGAGAGTCCAACGCTTGGCATCTCATTACTATTTTTTGCCTTGACGGAAACTTTGTTGTCCTCCACCTGGTAGGTATAACCGTCGTTGACGACGAAATGAAGTTTACCTTCTTTGTTTTCAAAGATTTCCAATACCTCTCCGCGGAAAAGTCCAGAGTCACCAATTCGTTGTAAATAAAGGTCACCATTTTCCTTGCGCTGGATCCTTCCGAAATAGTTATATCCGCCAGCCCAGATGACATTATTTTTGTCGCGGTAAACTACTGTGACGCGTGTAATGCCGGGTGTGTGGATGATATGCCATTCGGCGCGGTCGTAATACATCAAACCTTCGAAATTGGCAATGTAAACAAATCCGTCTTCTCCTATTTCTACATCGAAGTTGCGGCTGTGGGCGTGATAGTCCTTTGCGGTGTAATTCTTCAAGAAGGGAATGCCTTGTGAGAAGGAAGTGAGAAGTGAGAGGTGATAGGTGAAAAGTACAACGAGTACTCTCACTATCCACGCCATCTTCGTTTGATTCAAGTATTTGCTCATCTTTGTCATACCTCTCATTTCTTAAACTTCTCAAATGGTACATTCTCACCGATATAATAGTTCCACTCCTCTTGTGTGAAGTTGCGCTTGAGTTTTTTACTGATCCTCTCTACCATCATGGGTACGGAAAGAAGAACCTCATGCAAGTTGCCGTTATAGTCGCCAATCCATGCATATTGCTTTGAACTGTCAAAACTGAAGTCCATAATCCATGAGTTGGTGGATATCAGGGTCATTGGGTCAATTTTCTCACTACTTGTATTCCATAGCCTTACAGAGTTGTCGTAACTGGATGAGTACAGACTTGGACCATTCATTTTTAGCTTAGAAATACGTGACAGATGTCCTTCTAATTTGGTAATCTTACCATTTCGTTCATTATACAAATAGATTGTACCGTCGCTCATACCGTATGCCCGCTGCTTGGTATTCTTCGAACTGGCGAAAGCTGTTACCTTTCCTTGGAACGGAACATCTGATGTTTCCAGTTCGTTAATGTTTTTCACCAGATGCTGGCGTCCTTGGTCATCGAACAACAAGGGAAGATAGTCATAACGGGCAACAGTTGTCAGTTTGAATGGAAGCTCACGCGTATTAACTACCATCTTTCGTTGTTTGTCATAGATGGCAATTCCTCGATCACCCACCAACAACAGACTATTGTCGTCCATAATGGTGATCTTCATTGGGAAGTCGAGGTCAGGAAGAGGCAGGATCCTGGTCTCATCTTGATCAATGATGACAAGATGGCCGCTACGACTAATGGCATAAATCATATTATCTTCAATGAACAAGTCCCTAAAGTCATAGGTCTTGTCGTTTAATAGTGTCTGGCTCTGCAATACATCACCAACCTTCTTGTGCATCATGATTTCACCATATGTACTGATCGTAACCATACGATCGTCGTTCTTTGACATATATGCCCATCCCATAACCGAACCGTTATGCATCGGCCATGAGCGCATACTCTGGCTGGCCGTCATCAGCGACTGGAAGATGGCAGGATAGAAAATGTCACCCTGATAGCGGTTAGCAAAATGATAGGAAGAATAGGCCAGCAGGTCGGCTAGCTCCGTGTTGCCTACCTGTGCTTGAATGGACGACAACGATCCTAGAGAACGGGCCAGCGCAATATAACTCATAGTATCGGCAATGCTCTTTGCCAACTCTGCTTGTATACGCTGGTGCTCAGCTATCTGTCGCTGGCTTTCCGCGAGTGCTGAGGCTTCGAGTGCTTTCTTCTCCGAGGCTACGGCATTACGCTCTGCAATAAGGGCATTATGTCGTTCTATCTCTGACCGTTCCCTCATCTCATTGGCTACACGCGTTTGTTGAAGGGCGTTTTCACGCTGCTCGTCGGAGATGATCTTCTGCTCGAAGGCTATCTCCTCCATCTGGGCACTGACGCTGCGGTCGACGGCGGAACGCTTTTCCTGCCGCTGTAACTCTGCGACCTGCATCTCCAGAGCCTCGGCACGACGATGTTCTGCCTGCCAACCAATCAGTCCGGTGGTTGCCAGTCCAGCCAGTACAATACCTATACCTCCAGCGATTAGATTCTTCTTATTCATACACTCTCAACTTTCAGAGTCGCTTGATGGCAAGTAGTGTGATGTCGTCGCTCTGTTCTGCTTCTCCTGTAAAGACCTTCACATTATCTTTGACAGTATTGATAATCTGCTGACAACTCCCCTGGGTTACATCCTTAAGAGTGTCCTCTAAACGCTTCTCGCCATACTCCTCATTATTCACGTTAATAGCTTCGGTCACGCCATCGGTATAAAGCAATAACGTGTCGCCATGTTCCAATTGCAGAGTCTCTTCCGTAAATTGGAAATCGTCGAGAGCACCAACCACGATGTCTTTTGAAATAGGCAACTGCACAACACTGCCGTCTGCCTTCATCAGATAAGGTGGGTTATGACCAGCATTGGTATATGTTACCTCACCAGTCTTGATGTTATAGATGCCATAGAACACTGTGACGAACATATAGTTTGCCGATTCTTTTGCAAGCAAATCGTTCGAATAGGTAATACACTCAGAAGGAATGACACCCCTTATGCCTGTTGCTCTTATGAGCGTTCGGCTGACGGCCATGAAGATGGCGGCAGGAACACCCTTTCCGCTCACATCGGCAATGACGAAACCAATCCTGTCGTCGTCGATACGGAAGAAATCATAGAAATCACCGCCCACGTCCTTTGCTGCGTTCATTGAAGCGGAAATGTCCAGTTCTCCAGAGTTCTCTGGGAAGGGTGGGAAGATTTGTGGAAGGATAGCTTGCTGAATCTCACGGGCAACAGCCAAATCTCCCTTGATCGACTCCAGCTGGTTGTGCTCCTGCTGCATCGTCTTGATGTATTGGATCTGTTCTATGGCTTTCTCTATCGTCACGCTCAGGTCGTCGAGGTCAATGGGCTTCGTAGCAAAGTCGAAAGCACCGCTGTTCATCGCCTGGCGGATATTACCCATATCGCCATAGGCTGACACCATAATACACTTCAGGGCGGGGTTCTGCATCTCGTTAATCTTCGTGAGCATGGTAAGACCGTCCATCTCAGGCATGTTAATGTCCGAGAGTATGATGTCATAGTCCTTGTTCTTGAGAAGCATCGTTAGTGCTTCGAGACCGTTATGGGCAAAAGAGAACTCATATTCACCCTTTCTGATTTTTCTTCTGAAGTATTGCGTTAATAGCAATTCGAGGTCGTTTTCGTCATCGACGCTGAGGATCTTGATTGGCATAATGTAATTAGTTTTGTTTCATTTAGGTGCAAAAATAATATAAATCTTTGATATTACCAAATAAAAAAGCAAAAAAGATACAAAAAATGCATACCTTTGTGGCAAAAACGTATGATATTACATGTTTTTAACCCAGAACACGATTTGGCTTTGGCTTCAAACCTGAGCAATTTCACTGCACCTCATGCTGGTCGTCAGTTGCGGAAGGATTTGGGTTGGCTGCCTGCTCTATGGTCAGGGGATGATGACTTTATTCTTGTGGAAAATGTTATGAATGCCCAGCGGTCTTATGGACGACTGAGAGTAAGGATCGACCGAGAACAAAGAAAGTTTGTCGATAAAACCCAACTAAGCAGACTTGATATTACCGAGGTGCGCCCCTGGGGATGGAATCTGGCTCTTCGCAGTTTCCTGCTCCGATATGGCGTTCAAGCAGTGCCGTCTGAAGATGATATTGCCGGAGTACGCGAACTCTCACACCGCAAGCATGCCGTCTCACTCTTGAAATCCTTGCAGGTATCGGGAACAATAGGTCAGTCCTATGAGACAGACAATATGGCTGACATATTAGAGTATCAACGACAATATGGAATTATTGTTGTAAAAGCCCCCTGGAGCAGTAGTGGACGTGGTGTTCGCTTTTTCAACGACGCTTTCAATGAGTCTCAGGAGAGGTGGATACGTAACGTGATCGACCGTCAGGGTACAGTGATTGTGGAACCATATTATCATAAAGTGAAAGATCTCGGCATGGAGTTTGAGAGTGACGGAGAGGGTAACGTCCGATACCTGGGTTTGTCACTCTTCCTCACTAAAAATGGTGCTTACAAGGGTAATGTCTTACAGCCGGAAGACATGAAGACGGTGTTGTTGAGCCATTATATCTCAGTAGAATTATTGCATGAGGTTCAGAATAAGATATGTAAAGAACTGAGTGTCCTATATAAAAACAAATATAAAGGACCTTTTGGTGTAGATATGATGATTGTTGCCCAGCCCGATGGTGGAGGATTCCTTTTGCATCCTTGTGTTGAGATAAACCTTCGCCGTACGATGGGCCATGTAGCTCTTGCCTTCCCGTCTTTCACTGATGGCTTTTCGCGTGTGATGCAGATAGTGCTTACCGACAAGTATAGAATGCAGGTAAGGAAACAAAGGTAACGGTTGGGTTACTGCATATAAGGATTGTATCGCAACTCATCGCTGATGGTGGACTGCGGACCGTGCCCAGGAAGGATGGTGGTGTCGGCAGGTAGCTTTGCCAAAACATTGGTGAGACTGTCCATAAGGTCGGTGTAACTGCCACCTTCAAAGTCTGTACGGCCTACGCTCATGCGGAACAAAGTATCGCCGGTAAAAGCTGTGTGCTCTTCAGCACAGTAGAAAACGACACTGCCGGGTGAGTGGCCTGGTGTCTTCAGAACTTGCAGGGTGTGATGGCCGAAGTGGATAGTCTCGTTCTCGTCAAAGAATCGGCCTACGGCAGGATACTCCCTACGAAGTGGGGCGCCGATGATGCTTAGGAAGTTACGGGGGATATCTGTAATGATAAACTCATCTTCTTTTGCTGCTTCCACCTGCAGACCATATTCCAAGTAGATGGTGTCGATACCGAGGTTGTGATCCCAGTGACCATGTGTAGCAAGAAGATGTATGGGCTTTAGTCCCTCGCTGCTGATATAGTTGATAATGGCTTTGCGTTCGTCTTCATAATAAGCCCCACAGTCGATGATGACACATTCCTTGGTGTCGTCACTTATTACGTAGGTGTTCTCCTGAAGCAGGTTGAAAGCGAATGTTTTGATTGTGATCATAATGGTGTTAGTTGATGGGGAGGTAGATGACGTTTTTACCCTTGAACCACTCCTCTTGGAAGAAGGTGCTGATGTCGGTGGTCTCTATGAGATTCCTGAAAGGCTGTGTCTCTGCCTGTAGGTCTCCACCCTTCAGACAGAGAATACCGTTAGGTAGGGCGTTAGTGATACCATTGTTCTTTCCTCCGCGCTGTTGACGAATGATGTTCTTTCTGACAATCTTCACAAGGTCGGGTAGGGGCATGACTGCACGACTCACGACGAAATGAAACAATCCCTTTTCGTCCTCACCCCGCAAATGCTCCGGATGACAGTTGGTGAGACCGATGGCCTGACTTATTTCCTGTGCCACGCGGATTTTCTTGCCTGTCCCGTCGATGAGTTTGAACTCGCAGTCGGGAAAGAGAATTGCTAGAGGAATGCCAGGGAAACCGCCACCTGTGCCAAAATCGAGGATGCGGGTACCAGGGCGGAAATGGATAGCCTTGGCAATCGCCAGTGAGTGAAGCACATGATGTTCGTATAGTTGGTCAATATCCTTGCGGGAGATGACGTTAATCTTCGCGTTCCAGTCATGATAGAGTTCGTCGAGGGCTTCCATCTGTTCTTGTTGACGGGGCGTAATGTCAGGGAAATATTTACGGATGATGTCTGCTGGCATGATTGTGGGATTAATGTTCGAACGAAGAATTGAGGATCTTGCTCATGGCTGTATAGGCGATGGTCAGTTCGGTACTGCCGAGGTTGTATGGCCCAATTTCGTCAGGATTGTAGATGAAGGTGATGGCATCGCTCGAAAGGATGAAGTTTTCTGGTACAAAGATATCCATTCCTTTGAGATATCCCTTTCTGCGAAGAGCTTTGAGGGTTTTAAGACCAGTGTTCTCCTTCAGGGCTTTCAGAAGGATCTTTTTCAGTAGTGTCTCATAACCGTCTACAAAGATGTCTTTGGTGGTCAGCAGTCTACCAGTGCTTGCCTCGAAATTCATCACCACCTGTTGGTTAACGACATGGTTGCCACCCTGGCGGTAGTTGATATCGGCTAGATAAACCACTGTCCCCTTGCTGCCAGTCTGGGTGTGGCTATTGATGATATAATGATAGTGGTACCACGCGTGTTTTCTGGGGTCCTCCCTGTCCTGGTTGTAAAGGGGCAGCAGTGTCTTGATGTAGTTGCTGGTATATTCCTCAGCAAAGGCTTCTGCAGCCTGCTGGATACCATCGTCACCCCGGTTCAGCAGACGATTGGCAACGGTCGCGTTGACAATCTCTCCCGCTCTTCCGCTCTCAGGAGTAGCCTGTTCGAGGTGGATGTTCACACTACACGTCGGTGGAATACTGTCATTAGACAGGGCAACGGTCTTATTGACAGCGACGGTCTCAAAAGTGATGGTTTCACTATCCTTACTGCAAGCACAGAGCAGCAGGACGAAGACACAGGAATAGAACTGTCTCATATACATAAATCATGAAATCAACTGCAAAAGTACACTTAATTTTGGAAAAGAACGAATTTCTCGCAGAAAATCACTACTTTTGCACCCAAAATTGAGTTTATAGTTTACAGTTTATAGTATATAGTGATACAGACCAAGTTAAAGGCAGCCCTTTTCGACCTCGACGGCGTAGTGTTTGACACTGAGCCGCAATACAGTGTTTTTTGGGGTGGCATCTGCCGTCAGTACCATCCAGAGCATCCTGGTCTGGAACATGAGATCAAGGGTCAGACGTTGACGCAGATCTACGACCGTTGGTTCTCTGGACCGTTGCTGTCTGAACAGGATAGTATCACCAGCCGACTCAACGATTACGAGCAGCAGATGAGTTACGAGTACATCGCAGGCTTTGAGACGCTCATTACTTCCTTGCGCAGTCATGGTGTTAGGACTGCGGTAGTCACCAGTTCCAACATCCCTAAGATGGAGAGTGTCTATCGTCATCAGCCTGGATTCACCTCTCTCTTCGATGCCATCTTGACATCTGAAGATTTTGATCGCAGCAAACCCGATCCGGATTGTTATCAAAAGGCAGCTCAAAAGCTTGATGCTGAGAGTGATGAGTGTATTGTCTTTGAAGATAGCTTCAATGGTCTTCGTGCTGGTCGTGCTGCTCAGATGGCGGTGGTTGGTCTGGTTACGACAAATACGGTTGAGGCTATCAGACCACTTTCCGACCTTCAACTGAAGAATTATGAAGGACTGACCTTCGAACAACTGGAGACATTGTTGTCTTCGATGAAAAGAGGATTCTAATCAATAATATAGTTATGAACGCTCAGAATACGTCCGTACATATCCGTCTTTGGCAGTATGAGTTTTGGTTGCTGGCCATCTCAGAGTTTCTGTTGTCGATGTCGGTCTATATACTTCTGCCAACGATGCCTCTGTGGCTTGCTGGTGATCAGAATCTGAGTGCAGCAGAGACGGGACTTGTTATGGGTGCCTTCGGAGCCGGACTGTTCCTATTGGGTGCCTTTGTGAGTTTCCTCGTACAGCATTACCGCCGGAATGTTGTGTGTATTGTGGCTATTGCAGTGTTAGCAGCATTACTGGCCTCAATGTATTACCTCGATTGTCTACGCTATCAGTTTATAGAATTCCCTTTGCTGGTACTTCTGCGCTTTGTAATGGGTGCTGCCTTCGGACTGTCCCAGATGGTGCTTTGTAGTACGCTGATCATTGATACCTGCGAAAGTTTCCAACGTACCGAGGCGAACTTCGCTACCGGCTGGTTCGGACGTGTCGCCCTCGCGCTAGGTCCATTGGCAGGTCTGTTGTTATTCCGTTATACAAACCATGCGACGGTGTTCCTTGTAGCAACAGGTTGTGCGGTAGCGAGTCTGGTGCTGGTGCTGATGGTTCATTTCCCCTTCCGCATTCCGGAAGATGATGTGCCTTTTGCCTGTCTCGATCGTTTCTTTCTGCCTCATGGTACGGTGCTGTTCCTGAATCTGCTGTTGATCACAGTAGCCTTTGGTATGCTGTTGTCGTTTCAGTTACCGTTGCTTTTCTATGCGATGGTATTGTGTGGATTCCTTGGAGCATTGATATGTTGGCGCTTTGTTTTCCGCGATGCAGAACTGAAGAGTGAGGTTGTCACGGGTCTGATTCTTTTTGGTGTGGCACTGATCATGTTGCTCACCCGAAGCGACCTGCCTATCGTGAGTTACGCATCTCCGTTCTTCATCGGACTTGGTATGGGATTAATAGGTTCACGCTTCCTGTTGTTCTTTATCAAACTGAGTCGACACTGTCAGCGCGGAACGTCGCAAAGCACGTTTATGCTTGGGTGGGAGAGTGGTATCGCCATTGGTATCGGATTGGGACTTGGTTGTTTCGGCGGAGCACCACAGCCATTGTTGTTCACGTCTCTCATCCTGATCATGATTGCTTTGGCTTTCTATCAGTTCTCACACAACTGGTTCATCAAAAACAAAAACAGATAGGTTGTTCGCCTATCTGTTTTCTGTATATAAGGTTTCTTTTTTATCCGTTCATCGACATGAGGAACTCCTCGTTGTCGCGGGTCGTTACCAGACGGTCGCGAATGGCATTCATGGCTTCCACGGGGTTCATTTCTGCGATGAATTTCCTCATGACCCACATGCGGTTGAGCGTTGTCTCGTCGTGCAGCAGATCGTCGCGACGTGTCGACGAGAGTACCAGGTCGATAGCCGGGAAGATACGCTTGTTCGACAGTGAACGGTTGAGTTGGATCTCAGAGTTACCTGTTCCCTTGAACTCCTCGAAGATCACCTCGTCCATCTTCGAACCGGTATCAACAAGTGCGGTGGCGATGATGGTCAGCGAACCGCCGCCCTCGATGTTTCGTGCAGCACCGAAGAAGCGCTTGGGCTTTTGCAGGGCGTTTGAGTCGACACCACCAGTGAGCACCTTACCACTGGCAGGCGATACCGTGTTGTAAGCACGGGCTAGACGGGTAATAGAGTCGAGGAAGATGACCACGTCGTGACCACATTCCACCATACGCTTGGCTTTCTCCAGTACGATGCCTGCAATCTTCACATGGCGGTCTGCCGGCTCATCGAATGTTGAGGCGATAACCTCGGCATTCACGGTGCGGGCCATGTCAGTAACCTCCTCAGGACGCTCGTCGATGAGCAGCATCATGATGTAGGCTTCGGGATGGTTGGCAGCGATGGCGTTAGCGATATCTTTCATCAGCACGGTCTTACCGGTTTTCGGCTGAGCTACGATCAGGGCGCGCTGACCTTTACCGATGGGCGAGAAGAGGTCCACGATACGCACGCTGGGGTTTGTCGTAGCCCTGTCGCCGCAGAGGGTGAATTTCTCCTCAGGGAAGAGAGGTGTCAGATGTTCGAAGGCCACACGGTCGCGAACCTCTGATGGATTACGGCCGTTGATGAACTTCACACTGCACATCGCAAAGTATTTCTCGTTCTCATGAGGCGGACGGACGGTGCACTCCACCACGTCACCCGTCTTCAGACTGTATTTCTTGATCTGCTGGGGTGACACATACACGTCATCGGGCGATGAAAGATAGTTATAGTCCGAACTGCGGAGGAATCCGTAGCCGTCGGAGAGACACTCCAACACACCATTGGCCGTGATGATTTCCTCGAAGTCAAATTTCGGCGCACCAGTCTCTCTGACATTATAGACTGGCTCAGCCTCCTGCGACTGTGAGGTGGTAGGACGGTCGAACATGTCGAGTGTGGGGATGGCACCATTGTCTTCGATGGGCACATCGACGATGGTGATGAAGTCAGTACCGTCACCGGGATCTCCCATCCAGACACCTTCGATGTCTGTCTCGTCGGTTGAGGGGTCTTCACGACGGTTAGCCATCTTTTCACGCAGTTTCTGAATGGCTTCGGCTGTGTCGACATCACCCTCGGGTGTGAAGTCTGTAGCCTCGGGTATGAAGTCTGCAGCCTCAGGTATGATCGCCTCAGTATCGGCAGCCTCCTGGGGCTGTTCGGCTTCTGCAGCCTCTTGTGTAGCCTGTTCTGCAGCCTCTTGTGCAGCCTTGGCAGCCTCTTCGGCAGCTTTCTCGGCCTTTGATTTCCGACCACGACGCTTGGGAGCCTCTTCAGCAGGGGCCTCAACTTCTGCTGCAGGCTCCTCGTTGGCTGGTTGTATGGGCATGTCACTGAAGAGTGAGGGGGCTTCCTTCACCTTCTTACGATTGCTCTTTGAGTCGAGGTTCTCACCATCTTGTCCCTTCACCGTATAGACTTTGTTGGTGTCCTTCTTGGTGATACGTGTGCGTTTCCGTTTGACAGGCTCACCAGAAGCAGCACTCTCAGCAGCCTTGTCGATGATGGCATAGATAACGTCTGACAGTTCACTATTCGGTGTGACCGTGACGCCTAGTTGATCGGCGATACCCATCAACTCGGGTATCTCCATAGATTCTAATTCTTCTTTTGTATACATAATATATGCAATAAATGCTAATTTGGAATTTAAATTTGAGATTAGGAAAGTGTTGACGGACGTCAGCACAATTCTGAAAAACGCTGCAAAGTTACGCATTATTTCTCAAATCACCAAACATTTCAAAGAAAAAAATGTAACTTTGGCTTCGCCGAAGGTACTTTCGCTCGAAAATGCTCAAATATATTTGGCATTTTACTCGCTTATTCGTACCTTTGCACCCAAAATATATAATTATGGAGATAAAGAAAGCAGAATTCACCCTAAGCGCCCCGATGGTGTCGATGTGTCCGGCTGACAATAAACCAGAATACGCCTTCATCGGTCGATCGAATGTAGGCAAGTCGAGTTTGATTAATATGCTCACCAACAACAAACGGTTGGCCAAGACCTCATCCACGCCGGGCAAGACGTTGCTTATTAACCACTTTATTATTAATAATGAGTGGTACCTCGTCGACCTGCCGGGTTATGGCTATGCGAAGCGGTCGAAGAAGGAGATCGACAAACTCGATCAGATGATCCGTGGCTATATCCTTCAGCGTGAGCAGTTGGTGAATGTCTTTGTACTGGTAGATATCCGTTTGGAACCGCAGAAGATCGACCTGGAGTTCATCGAGTGGCTTGGTCTGTCGTCCGTTCCTTTCTCCATCGTGTTCACGAAGGCCGACAAACTCACCGCCGCAAAAGCGCGCCAGAGTGTGGAGGCCTATAAGAAGGTGTTGCAGGAAACATGGGAAGAACTGCCACCCATCTTCGTCACCTCTGCCGAGAAAAAACAGGGGCGTGACGATGTGCTCGACTATATCGACCAAATCAACAAAGAGATGATTGAAAGGTAAGATGGCGAAGGATACTCCATACTTAGACGTACAACAACTGACGAAGTCGTTTGGCTCGTTGGTATTGTTCCGCGACATCAGTTTCTCCATTGCCGAAGGACAAAAGGTAGGACTGATTGCCAAGAACGGTACGGGTAAGTCGACACTGCTCTCCATCCTTTCTGGGGTGGAGGGTTACGATTCGGGCGAGATCATCTTCCGTCGCGACCTTCGGGTGGGTATGTTGGAACAGTCGCCAGTTTTCGATCCTGCCGAGAGTGTGCTGGATGCTTGTTTTAATCATAAAGGCGATGAAGAGAAGGTTCTGAAGGCCAAGCAGATCCTAACCCAACTGAAGATCATGGATCTCTCACAGCCGATGGGACAACTCAGTGGCGGTCAGCAAAAGCGCGTGGCATTGGCCAATGTACTGATCACCGAACCCGATCTGTTGATCCTCGACGAGCCAACCAACCACCTCGACCTTGAGATGATCGAGTGGCTTGAGGGATTCTTGAATCGAGGTAACAAGACATTGCTCATGGTCACCCACGACCGCTTCTTCCTCGACCGTGTCTGTTCCGTTATCCTCGAACTCGACGACCAGACCATCTACAGCTATCGTGGCAACTACAGTTATTATCTCGAGAAACGTCAGGAACGTATCGATAACCGTCGGGCAGAGATCGCCCGAGCCAACAATCTCTATCGTACCGAACTTGAGTGGATGCGTCGTATGCCCCAGGCCCGTGGTCATAAGGCTCGATACCGTGAAGAGGCCTTCTACGAGTTGGAGCGTATCGCCAAACAGCGCATCGAGGAGCGTCAGATCCGTCTGAAATCACGAAATGTCTATATCGGTTCGAAGATTTTCGAGTGCCAATATGTATCGAAGGCTTTCGACGACCGAGTTATCCTGAACAACTTCTACTATAACTTCTCCCGTTTCGAGAAGATGGGCATTGTGGGCAATAACGGTACGGGCAAGAGCACATTTATCAAGATGTTGCTTGGTCAGGTGGCGCCCGACAGCGGACGCTTCGACATCGGTGACACCGTACGCTTTGGCTATTTCTCACAGGAAGGCCTGCAGTTTGATGAGCAGCAGAAGGTGATCGATGTCGTAAAGGACATTGCCGAGTATATCGATATGGGTGGTGGCCGTCATCTCACAGCCTCACAGTTCTTGCAGCATTTCCTTTTTACCCCCGAGCAACAGCACAACTATGTTTATAAGCTCAGCGGTGGGGAGC
>Ga0310696_10002382_pt1 | contig 25073 bp, 20 predicted proteins | sample AusTroGonzalo_MG_4_FD_203885 | JGI IMG/M metagenome (GOLD analysis project Ga0310696, IMG submission 203885) | Bovine rumen microbial communities from tropical cattle in Woodstock, Queensland, Australia - Gonzalo_02 (v2) (version 2) | ecosystem: Host-associated > Mammals > Digestive system >...
TAGTCCATACTTAGAGTTTCTGCCCATGCCAAGAAAAACCCATCTGCCGCATGGCCCATATTGGAGATTCCTGTCCTTCTCATGCAGCTTTTGCCCTGATTGCATCCTCCCTGTAGCTTTTCCATGCGTCCTTATGTAGCATGAAAGCCGTCATAATGTATGTGCGCAGCCTTCATTTGCGGCAAGATGAACATCTTAAAACTTAAAAACTAAGAAAATATTTGATTATTCAAAAAAAAACTCTTACTTTTGCACACCAAATAATACAGAAGAGATTATGAAGCAGGTGAGAACCTTATGGTTTATCTTTTATCTTATATCATTTAGCCCAGCAATGGCCCAGGAGCCTGTTGGCATCCCCGACACTTCAGCAGGGAGTACAGTCGTTGACTTGACGCCGGAGACGGTCGAAGTACCTTCCAAACACGTTGACGAGACACCGCTCCTCACCCAGCTCATTCAGATTGGCTACCTGAGTTATGACTCAGCCTTGACCGCCATGCCTGGCTACGCCCTTGTACAGGCTCGGCAGCAGAAATTGCGTGAGGCCTACGAGGCAGAGTTGAAACGCGTGGAGGAGGAGTTTAACCAGAAATACGAGGCATTTCTAGAAGGCCAGCGTGACTTCCCCCGCACCATACTCCTGAAGCGGCAGAACGAGTTACAGCAGTTGTTACAGCAGAATTTGGATTTTAAGCGACAGGGGCTCCAAGACTTGCAGAAAGCCGAAAAGGAGGCTATGGCTCCGCTCTATGAGAAACTGAATGTCGCCATCGCCAAGGTTGCCAGGGGGAAGGGATTGGCGCTGGTGGTGAACACCGACTCCAATGCCTGTCCCTTCATAGACTCGGAAATGGGTGTAGACATTCAGGAGGCAGTAGCAAAAACACTCATCAAAAATTGACTCCCATCGGAATCTTCGACAGTGGCTACGGCGGTCTGACCATTCTTCACGGTATACGCCAGCTGCTTCCCGAATACGACTATTTGTATTTGGGAGATAATGCACGGGCGCCCTACGGCCCGCGAAGTTTCGATGTGGTCTATGAGTTTACCCGCCAAGCAGTGGCAAAGCTCTTTGACATGGGCTGTCCGCTGGTCATCCTGGCCTGTAACACCGCCTCGGCAAAGGCGTTGCGCACCATTCAGCAACGTGACCTTCCTCAGATAGGCCCAACACGCCGTGTGCTGGGCATTATTCGTCCTACGGCAGAGGTCATCGGAAGCCTTACCAAGAGCCGCCACGTGGGCGTGCTGGCCACCGAGGGTACTATCAAAAGCGAGAGCTACAACATGGAGATAAGGAAACTCCACCCCGACATTCAAGTCACTGGCGTGGCGTGTCCGCTATGGGTGCCGCTGGTGGAGAACAACGAGGCCGACTCTCCAGGTGCCGACTATTTCGTGAAGAAACGTATAGACCAGCTCATGCGGCAAGACTCGTTGATAGATGCCGTCATTCTTGGTTGTACCCACTATCCGCTGCTCATGCCTAAGATTCTGAAATACATTCCGACGGGAGTGCGTATTATACCCCAGGGAGAGTATGTGGCAGACTCGCTGAAGTTATATCTTCAGCGTCATGAGGACTTAGACAGCCGTTGCTCCAAGGGAGGTGTGGTGCAGTATCTCACCACTGAGAATCCCGATAATTTCAGCCAGCATGCGCAATTGTTCCTCCACGAGCAAGTAAGCGTGGAGAAAGTTTCCTTACTTTGATTGGAACTTCATCGTTTCCGCTCTGCCCGCAGGACACTTACGTAGCTCTGCAGAGCAAGAGCTTAGTACAGCGGATAGACAATGCAGACAGACACGATGGCGACGGCAAGAAGCACGAAGTGCATCATGGCACCTAGACGGGCGAAGTCGGTGAAGTGGAAGGCTCCGGGGCCGTAGATGAGCATGTGGGTGGCGCTGCCTATGGGCGAGGCAAAGCTGATGGTGACGCTGATCATCAGGGAGATGACGAAGGGCATGGGGTCGCAGCCGAGGATGATGGCCTGCTGGTACATGATGGGGAAGAACACGGCACTGGCTCCCACGTCGCTGACAAACTCGCTAAGCAGGGAGGCCAGCAAGCACATGACTACCAGGACGATATAAGGATTGCTGCCGCAGACATTGAGCACTCCCGTGGCGATGGCATCGGCGATGCCAGTCTTGGTGATGGCCACGGAGAACACCACCGTGGAGCCCAGGATGAGCAGCAGCTCCCAATCTATGTATTTCACTACCTCACTTTTCCGGCAGCAGCCGAAGGCTATCATCGCCCCTGCGGCAAGCATGGTAGTGGCCATGAGGGGAATGACGTGGAAGTAGGAGACGATGAACATCACTATAAGGACGATGGCAGCGGTAATGGTGCGAGGTCCCAGTTGGGGCACGAAATGTGAGTCGAAGAAGGTAAGGCTGCGGTGGTTATCGCGCTCCAGCTGTTCGTCAGCTTTGGCGGGACATTCCAGCAGCAGGGTGTCGCCAGCCTGAAGGCGTATCTCGCGTGGCTGTCCTTCGACACGCTTACCCTGACGAGCCACAGCCACGAGGGCCACATTGTTGCGCTGCTCAAAGTCGCTCTCCGTCATCGACGTGCCTATGAGGTCGCTGCCGAAGGTGACGTAGGCCGTTCGCATCTTGCGCTTCTTGTCAATGTCGTCAATGCTCCACACGTGGTGGTCGGCGGCGGCGAGGCCGTGAGTACGCTTCAGTTCCAATATCTCGTTAATCTGTCCGGCATAGATGAGCCGGTCGCCGCCCAAGACCCATTCGTCGCGAGGCACGGGCATGATGATTTCCTTGTCGAAGCGCACTATCTCCAACAGCGAGCCACCCTTCACGTTGTACAGTCCTGCTTCCTCTACGCCGCAGCCTACGGCGGGATTGTCCGTCGGCACAAGCAGTTCTACGGTATAGTCGCTGGTGGTCTCAAACGACTGTTCGGGCGACTCACGCTCGGGGATATACTTCTGCAGCAGCACTACCATGATAAGACCAGCGGCGGCGACAATAGCTCCGGGAACGAGCGGCGCGAAAACGTTCATGGACTGTTCCGTGGCCGATAGATAAAGACCGGCCACGACGAGGTTGGAGGAGTTGCCCAGCAACGTGCACATGCCTCCCAGTGTAGCGGCATAGCTCAACGGCAGCAGCAGCTTCGAGGAAGAAATGTCGAGTTTGCGTGCCCATATTTTGACGGCATCGATGAATAGTGCTACTACGTTGACGGCGTTGAGCAGGGCCGAGAGAACGGCGATGGGTACCATAAGCCGGCTTAGCGCATCGTTGTAGTTGCGGGGCGTGCCCAAAAGGTGGCGCGTAAGCCAGTAGAGTACGCCCGACTGTAGCAGTCCGGCGATGATGACGAAAAAGGCAGCGTGAATGACGACTGGCTCGGAGCCGAACCCTGCCATTCCCTCTTCTTCAGAGACAACTCCCGTGACAAGCAGCACGGTGAGAGCACCGAGGAATACTATCTCGGCAGGAACACGTGTGCGGGCTAGGATGATAAAGATGCTTATCAGCGTGACAAGCGTTATCCATGCGTAGGCACTGAGGCCAAGAAACATTATGCTTTCCACTTTTTGGTGATAGTAAGAATATTGCGTCCGTCGTCGCTGCGCTTATATGATATGCTGTCCATCAGTTGGCGCACCAGGTGAATGCCCAGTCCTCCGATGGGGCGTTCCTCGGCCTCCAGGGTGGTGTCGGCATCAGCCTTGGCTGTGGGGTCGAAGGGAGTGCCCCTGTCTTCAATGACAAGTGTGAGACTGTCATCGGAGGTCTTGGCTATGACCTCCACGGTTCCCTCAGTGCCAGGAGCGTAGGCATAGTTCATCACGTTTACCACGGCCTCCTCGACTGCCAAGTTCACCTCCATGGCGGTGCTCATGTCTATGCCCGCCGCCTCGCATATTTGGTCGATGAACGCAGCCAGGCGCGGAACGTCTGCTACATCGCAGGGCAGGGTTAGATGCTGTTCTTTGTCCATCATTCAAAAACATTTATACATTATTAATAACAGCAAAATCAGCTCATTATTGCATTTCCAGGACATGATTTTCTTGCTAAACTGTTGTCTGTATGAGGATTTTTGCTTATTTTTGCAGCGTGAAACAGGATAAGAAGATACTGATAGTCATTACCGGACCTACTGCCGTGGGAAAGACGAGGCTCTGCCTATCGCTGGCCGAGCGACTGGGCATCCCCATTATCAATGCCGACAGTCGCCAGATTTACCGTGACATGCCCATTGGCACCGCAGCACCAACTGAGGAGGAACAAAGACGCGTGAAGCACTATTTCGTGGGCACGCTGGCACTCGACGAGTACTACAATGCTTCGATGTATGAACAGCAGGTCATGGAGCTGCTGCCACGGCTGTTTGCCAAGAGTGACTATGCCCTGATGACGGGTGGTTCTATGATGTATATCGATGCCGTGTGCAATGGTATTGACGACATCCCCACCGTGGATGATGAGACACGCGCTACGATGAAGCGGCGACTCGCCGAGGAAGGCTTGGAGGCTCTTTGTGAGGAGTTGCGACAGCTGGATCCTGAGCACTGGGCCATCGTGGATCGTAAGAATCCTCGCCGTGTGGTGCATGCCTTGGAAATCTGCCACATGACAGGAAAAACCTACACCTCTTTCCGTAAGAAGGATTTAATGGCCAATGGTCAACGGTCAATGGTCAATGGTCAATGGTCAATGGTCAATGGTCAACGGTCAACGGTCAATCCTCAACTCTCAATTCTCAATTCTCAATTCTCAATTCTCAAGATTTGCCTCATCCTGCCCCGTGAGGAAATCTACGACCGTATCAACCGCCGAGTAGATGCAATGATGTCAAATGGCTTGCTAGAGGAGGCACAACGTCTTTTGCCAATGCGTCATCTGAATGCACTAAATACCGTGGGCTACAAGGAAATGTTTGCCTATCTTGACGGCACTTGGTCGCTTGAGGAGGCTGTGGAGCGCATGAAAGGAAACACCCGTCGGTATGCCCGCAAGCAACTCACTTGGTTCAAGCGCGACCCAGCAGTGACGTGGTTCGCACCCGACCAAGAGGAGGAAATCCTTGAGCTGATACTAAAACTTCATGGTGAGTGAGATGCGGTGGCGGCGCATGTCCACTTCTACGACCTTCACTTCCACATGCTGATGGAGCTTCACCACGTCGGTGGGGTGAGCAATGCGGCGGTTTGCCATTTGAGAGATATGTACGAGACCGTCCTGGTGAACGCCGATGTCTACGAAAGCACCGAAGTTGGTGATGTTGGTGACGATGCCAGGCAGAATCATGCCCGGGACGAGGTCCTCGATTTCGTGAACCCGGCTGTCGAAACTGAACTCTTCTAGTTGCTCTCGTGGGTCACGGCCAGGCTTTTCCAACTCGTGCATAATGTCCTGAAGGGTAGGGAGTCCCACAGTGTCGGTGGTGTAGTGCTTGATGTCTATCTGGGAGCGCAGTTCCTTGTTACTAATCAAATCTGCCACGGTACATTGCTGGTCTTGCGCCATCTGCTCAACGATGGCGTATGACTCTGGGTGTACGGCAGTATTGTCCAGCGGGTTCTTGGCTCCGGGTATGCGCAGGAAGCCGGCGCACTGCTGATAGGCCGACGGCCCCAGGCGTGGCACTTTCTTCAGCTGGGCACGGGAGGTGAAGGGACCGTTCTCACGACGGAAATCCAGGATGTTCTTTGCCAGCACAGGTCCCAGGCCGCTGACGTATTGCAGGAGGTGGCTGGAGGCGGTGTTGAGGTTCACACCCACTAGGTTCACACAGCTCTCCACGGTCTGGTCGAGCTGGTGCTTCAGCTTCGTCTGGTCTACGTCGTGCTGGTACTGTCCTACGCCGATGCTCTTGGGGTCGATTTTCACTAACTCGGCCAAGGGGTCCATGAGGCGGCGGCCAATGGAGACGGCACCACGAACGGTGACATCCTCGTCGGGGAACTCGTCACGGGCGACCTTCGAGGCAGAGTAGACGGAGGCACCGTCTTCGCTGACCACGAAAAGACCCACCCCTTCCTTAATACAGTCTTCCACAAAGGCGCGGGTTTCTCGACTGGCAGTGCCGTTGCCGATGGCGATGGCCTCAATCTGGTAGTCGGAAATCATTTGCTGCAGGTGGACAGTGGCCTGCATACGCTTGTTAATGGGAGGGTGGGGGAAGATGGCCTCATGATGGAGCAGGTTTCCCTGTGCGTCAAGGCACACCACCTTACAACCGGTGCGGAAGCCTGGGTCGATGCCCATGACGCGCTTCTGTCCCAAGGGAGCACCAAGGAGCAACTGGCGCAGGTTCTCGGCAAAGACGCTGATGGCCTCCTCGTCGGCCTTTTGTTTGCTCAGGGCGGCGAACTCAGTTTCTATGGAGGGCTTCAGCAGACGTTTGTAGCTGTCCTCCACGGCCTCGGCAACAAGTCGTGAACAGGCATTGTTGCTGCGAACGTAAAAGTCTTTCAGCTTGTCGATGCACTCCTGGTCATCAATGGGGTCGATGCTCAGGCGAAGGATTCCCTCGCTCTCACCACGGCGCATGGCCAGCAGACGGTGGCTGGAGCAGCGGCGCAACGGCTCGCTCCAGTCGAAGTAGTCGCTGTACTTGGCGGCCTCGTCGGTGTCGGCCTTGGCTTTTACTACCTTTGAACTGATGATGGCTGTGCGACGGAAGAACCCACGAATTTGCTGGCGCGAGCGTTCATTCTCGTTGATATTCTCGGCGATGATGTCCTGAGCACCACGAAGGGCTTCCTCTATTGATAATTGACAATTGATAATTGACAATTGATGGGCGGCAGCCTGTTCAGGGTCGCGCTCACGCTGGAGCATAAGGATTTCAGCCAATGGCTCCAGGCCTTGTTCACGAGCTATCTGGGCGCGGGTGCGGCGACGGGGTTTGTAGGGAAGATAGAGATCCTCGAGCACGGTGGCATCCCAGCAATCGTCGATGCGGCGTTGCAATTCGGGAGTCATCTTCTCCTGCTCGGTGATTGTCTTAACGATGGTCTCCTTGCGCTTGGCAATATCCTGCAGCCGTTGGCTCTGGTCGCTGATAGCAGCTATCTGAACCTCGTCGAGACCGCCAGTGCGCTCCTTGCGGTAACGCGATATGAAGGGTATGGTGCAACCCTCCTCAAGGAGTGTCAGCGTATTGCCCACTACCTCCAGGCTGAGGCCCAAGTCCTGGGCAATCAGCTTTGCGAATATACTTTTTTCCATATAGTCTTTTTAGGGAGTGAAAGGGAAGTGAAAGGGGAGTGAAAGAGGAGTGAAAGGGGAGTGAACTCGCTTCGCTCGTGGGAGTGAAAGGGACGTTACTTCCTTTGCTACACAATTAGTAACGTCCCTTTCACTCCCCTTTCACTCCCCCATCACTCCCCTTTCACTCCCTATTAATTTGTAAGCACCAACGTCTGGCGGGGTTTCAGCTCAAGTGGCTTCGAGAGGTCGTAGTAGCGGCCTGTGGGTACATCTTTCCAGCGGGCTGTTCCCTTGATGACCTCCTCGTAGCGCTTGGGGTCAAGCGTGGCAGCTTTCTTTGTGCCGTTCAAGATGGTGAGCGATGTCTGGTTGCCCAGCCTGCGGGCGATGACGTAGATGCCGTTAGAGGGAATAAACTGCGTCATAGTTCCCTTGCTAATCAGGTCGGTCGACTTACGCCAGTGGAGCAGCCGTGAGAGCCAGTTGAACATGTTGTTCTCGGCCTTGGTGCGTCCCTCCTTGGTGAAGGCGCTATGGTCGTCGCCGGGGAATCCGCCGGGGAAGTCCTTGCGCACGTAGCCGTCGGTGACCTCCTTCGTGCCGTTCATCATAATCTCCGTGCCGTAGTAGAGCTGCGGTATGCGCTTAATGGTCATCAGCAGAGCCAGGGCCTGCTTCAGCATCAGCGAGTCCTGCCCGTTGGCGAGGAAGCGCTCGGTGTCGTGGTTATCGATAAAGGCCATGACGCTCGACGGGTTGGGGTAGAGGTAGTCGTAGACGAAGCTGTTGTAGATACGATTATAGCCGCGCCACCAGTTGTCGGTTTCCTCATAGCGGCAGGAATCAAGGGCCTCCTGGAAGGAGAAGTCCATGACGGTCTTTAGATAAGAGTTTAGCGTTGAGAGTTTAGAGCCCTTCTGCCACGTGGCGGTATAGGCGGGCACGGTGACCCACGTCTCACCAACGGTGTTGAAGTTGGGATATTCATCATCCAACTCCTTCATCCATTGTGCCATAGGCTCGCGGAAGGCGTAGGGATAGGTGTCCATGCGGATGCCGTCGATGCCGGCGGTCTCTATCCACCAGATGCTGTTCTGAATGAGGTAGCGCATGAGATGCGGGTTGCTCTGGTTCAGGTCGGGCATGGTCGATACGAACCATCCCTCCTGTGTCTCGCGCTTGTCAACCTCCGAGGCGTAGGGGTCGAGAACGGGTGTCAGCTTATAGCTTGTCTGCAGGAAGCTAGTGCCGCTCGGGTCGCTCTTGCCACCGCTCTCCTTCAGCCAGTTGCTGAGGTTGAGCCAGTCCTTCGACGGCATGTCGGCCACCCAGGGATGCTCAAAGCCACAGTGGTTGAAAATCATGTCCATGACCACCTTCAGACCTTTCTTGTGACAATCATCTATGAGCTGGCGGTACTCCTCGTTGGTGCCGAAGCGTGGGTCTACGCGGTAGTAGTCGGTACAGGCATAGCCGTGGTATGTGCTCCATGTCTCCATCATGTCGGGCGAGTCGTTCTCCAGAATAGGTGTGAACCACAGGGCGGTGACACCCAGCTCGTTGAAGTAGTCGAGGTGTTGGCGCAATCCCTCGAGGTCGCCACCGTGGCGCAGGGAGGGAGCGTTGCGGTCCTCACGATACTGGCGCATGCCAGGTACCAGGCTCTTGTGGCCTTCTGACTGCGCAAAGCGGTCAGGCATAAGCAGATAGAGCACGTCGCTGATGTCGAAGCCCTTGCGTTCAGTACCCTTCATCTCACGAGCTTTCAACTGGTAGCTCCAGGGTTTAAGCTTCTGTTTCGGAGCTATGAAGTTCAGTTTCATCTCGCCGGGCTGTGCGTCTTTCACGTTGAGGTAGACGAGCAGGTAGTTGGGCGAGTCGAGCCTGACGATACTGTCTATGCGGACACCCGGATAGTCAGTAGTGACGTCGGCCACATCACGAATATTCTGTCCGTAGACCATCAGCTGCACGCTGGGGTTCTTCAGTCCGACATACCAGTCGGTGGGGTCTATGCGGTCGATGGTGGTTTTCACTTTGGGTGCTGCACTCATGGTCAGTGCGCTCAGAGCAAGGCTAAATAATAATAATGTGTGTTTCATATTGGTCTGAGATTTGAGGTTTGAGATTTGAGGTTTGAGGTTTGGGGGAAGTTTTATTCTTCGACGTAGTCCGATAGCTCTTCGGCCTCCTCGTCGGGATCTCCTGAACCGAGGTCCATCATCGTGGAGTAGTTCTCCTCGGTAATCTCGTCGTCGTTGGGCTCCACAATCTCTATGTCGTCCTCGTCGGGCTTGTTGAAGGTGTCCTCTATCTCGACGTCCTCGTCCTCGTTGTCCTCGTCGTCGGAGTAGTTGTTGAACTTCATCCTGGGCTTCTCAGCCTCGGGCTTGGCCTTGGCGAAGATGGCCTCCACCCATGTTCCCTTGGGCACTTCGAGCACTTCGAATCCGTCCTCGATTTTCTTCTCATACATGCCGCCCTTCTTGTGCAGCCGTTCCTTGGGCAGGGTGGTAGTGGAGATGTCGAAACCGTTCTCGATGATGTCCTTGATGCTCTGCGAGAGGGAGTCCCATCCTCCGCCGAAGTTACGGTCGAGCACCTCGATGAGCTTTGCGGCCGTGATGTGGCGTATATTCTCGTAGGTGAGGTCGGTGACCCTTGTTATGGGGCGTTTCTTGATGGCCCACAAACATCTCATACCCTCGTCGAGGCGTACCTGACCCACCTTGTAGCCCAGCTTCTCATACTTTGCCCTGACGGGTTGCGGCTCGCGGGTGATGTCCTCTATCATAAAGGCCGAGCGGATGATGTCGGCATAGTGGCGCACATTGTCCTTCTGTTCGGCATCTTTCTCGGCATTTTCCAACATACGGAAAATGTCGTTCTCCTGAACGTCCCACACGGTACTTTTCGTGAGCGTCTTGAGCGATAATACTTTCTTCTCTGATTGTTCCATAATCTTGGGTTTATTAATTACGTCTGCAAAGTTAGCAATTTTTGTTATTACGCAAACAAAACACCTATGCTTTAACAACCTTTAACAACCTTTTGGGCATAGTTTGATACTGTGTCAGGATTTTTTGTTACCTTTGCAGCCGCTAAAGACCAGAGAACTAATGCTGAAATTCATATCTTTTGGCAGTGGGAGCAGTGGAAACAACTATGCGCTGTATACTGATAGCGACGCCTTGATGATAGATGCCGGTGTCGGTGTGCGCTCGTTGAAGAAACATGCCAAGAACTATGGCTTGCCGTTGAGTCGCGTTCACTCTCTGCTTGTCACTCACGATCATGCCGACCACATCAAATGTGTGGGCAGTATGAGCCATGAACTGCATCTTCCCGTGTATGCCACGGAGGCTGTTCATCAGGGTATAGACCGAAACTACTGCGTTGCCCATAAGGTGGATGCCGTTTTGCGCCACTATCTCGTTCCGGGCAATACCGTGGAGCTTGGCTCCTTCCGTGTGACGCCTTTTGCCGTTCCCCACGACAGCAGCGACAATGTGGGCTACCAGATTGAAGCACAGGGCATCACTTTCTGCATCATCACCGATGCCGGACGTGTCACAGAAGAGATGGGACAGTATATCGGCAAGGCAGACTTTCTCGTACTGGAGGCCAACCATGATGTGGAAATGTTGCTGAACGGCCCATACCCACAGCATCTGAAGACGCGCATCCAGAGCGGTACGGGACACCTGAACAACCGTGTCTGTGCCGAGTCAATAGCACAATATATGGGAGAGCGGCTGCGTCATGTGTGGCTCTGCCACCTCTCTCAGGAGAACAATCACCCTGAGCTCGCCCGCAAGACCGTGGAGACCATTCTCCGCAGCTATGGCATCATTGTTGGCAAAGACTTGCAGCTCGACGTGCTAAAGCGTACCATGCCTTCTGGTCCCTACGATCTTGTTCCCAGTCAGCTTTCTCTTTTCGACCCCTTCTGAAAAATCTTTACATTGACCCCTCTGAGAATCCGATTTTTTGAATGAGGTGCTTGGTGGAATGCGTATGAGCCAGTTTTGGCAGGGGGCGGTTCCGCGTTTTTCACGCTACTGCTCAGCTATGGACTGATTGCCCCCTAAAACTGGTTCGTTTTTGTCGGTTTTCACCGAAAAAGGTGGTCTTGTAGTACAAGACCATATCTTTTGTAGTACAAGACCATATCTTTTGTAGTACAAGACCATAGCTTTTGTAGTACAAAACCATAGCTTTTGTTGAACAAACCCAGCGGTTTTCTACTACAAACCCGCTCACTTACTACTATTAGACTGGCTGTTTGGCTCCAAAAAGGCACCAACGGGCACCTCGAACACCCTTTTTCGGGGTATTTCCCAACCGCGAAAAACACCAGTTTTAAGCGAAATAGGGGTAAATAAGTGTTAAGTTTATGTAATTTTAAGTCGCTTTCTGCACAAAAGAGGGTGATTTGTGCAGGGTTATGAAGCGTGATTCCTGCAAAAAACAGCCGGTTTGGGCAGGTTCTTGCGCTAGATGGTCATATTTTAGGAACACCTTTTTCTGTACTTTTTCTTTACATTTCAGTGATGCTACTTATTCGTTTCAAATAAACTCTAATGACAGATTTGGGTTAAAATCCCCTCGATATTTGTTATTAACTTTGCAGCTCTTATATATAATAATGTATAGGGGTTGCAGGGGTATGGTAAAAATATCGTAATAGCATTAGCAATTTTGATTTCTGTCAAAAATAGGGACTGTTTTCGCACACAGTAGGGTAAAATCCATTGCCGGATGAAAAAGTCGCCGTACCTTTGCACCGTCAAAAGGAACAAAAGCCTGGAGACAAGGATAACAAAACACAAATTATTAAAGTAGGACGCAGACCAAGTTTAAGGTAAAAAGATTAAAAAAAAGGATAACAACACAAACAAAGCGACAAGGTCTGCTCCGAGTAAAGAAAAGAAAGGAAAAAGAAAATGAAAAAGATTGTTTTGATGGTAGTAGCCATGATGACCATGACCATGAGCTTCGCTGAGAACGAGAACACGAAAGCTGTGAAGGGTGTTGAGGCCTACGACATGACGGTCAATATGAAAAAGCTGGCCGTTACCCTGGGCCTGACCTACGACCAGATGGAGGCTGTGGAGGACATCCACCACCAGTTCTCTCAGGAGATGATGATGGCTGCGACAGCCGAAAGCGACGAGCGCGAGGCTCTGGTTGACCAGGCCGTGAAGAAGGACGTGCGTTACATGCACTACGTGCTGAACGACAAGCAGTACAAGACTTACCTCATGCTGCTTAACGCCACACTTCATAATCGTGGTCTGAAATAGGGAAAAGTTCTTAATAATTAGGTTGGAGGATGCTTCTTCGGGTTGAAGGGGCATCCTCTTTTTCGTGCAGGTAGGTATCGAATGTGAAAAGCCGTTCTTGTGAATCAGACTGGGCGAAAGGCAAAAAAAGTAAAAAATTACGATATTATCCTTTGTCATTTTGCAGAATATGACTATCTTTGCATCGCAGAGTCAACAAACGACGTAATTTGGATATTAACAATAAATATTTTATGGACCAAAACAAACCTTATTCACCCTATTTTAACCCTGAGCTGGAGACGATGCCACGTGAGGAGCTGGAGAAGCTTCAGCTGGAAAGACTTCAGAAGACGGTGCGCCACTGCATGAACGCAGAGTTCTATCGCAAGCGCTTTGCCGAGCTGGGCATCACGCCCGATGACATAAAGACACTCGACGATGTCAGGAAACTTCCCTTTACCACCAAGGAGGACCTGCGCGAGAATTACCCCTTCGGCCTTGCCTGTGTACCTATGAAGGATTGTGTGCGTCTGCACTCTTCAAGTGGCACAACGGGTAACCCAACGGTTGTGCTCCATTCTCAGAAAGACCTTGACGAATGGGCAAATGCCGTTGCCCGCTGTCTATGGATGGTGGGAAGCCGTCCTGAGGACGTGTTCCAGAACTCTGCTGGCTACGGTATGTTCACCGCCGGTCTGGGGTTCCAGTACGGAGCAGAGCGTGTGGGCATGCTCACCGTGCCTGCCTCTTCCGGTAACACCACCCGTCAGATAAAGTTCATCCGCGACTTCGGAACGACGGTGCTCCACGCCATACCTTCCTATGCCTCACGCATTTACGAGGTAATGAAGGAGGAAGGCTGCGACCCTCGCAGGGACACCAAGCTTCGTGTGCTCTGCATCGGAGCTGAGCCTCACAGCGAGGAGCAACGCAAGCGCATTGAGGAGACCCTGGGCGTGAAGGCCTACAACAGCTACGGCATCAGTGAGATGATGGGCCCAGGCGTGGCCTTTGAGTGTCCGGAGCAGAATGGCATCCACATCTGGGAGGACTACTTCATTGTGGAAATCATTGACCCCGTGACGCTTGAGCCTGTCAAGGAAGGCGAATTGGGCGAACTGGTGCTCACCACCATCAACCGTGAGGCCATGCCGCTGCTGCGCTATCGCACCCGCGACCTCACCCGCTTCCTGCCCGGCGAATGTCCGTGCGGTCGTCACCACCGTCGTCTGGCTCGTCTGCAGGGCCGCAGCGACGACATGATTATCCTGAAGGGCGTGAATATCTTCCCCATACAGATAGAGAAGATTCTGTTGAAGTTCAAGGAGTTGAGTACCGACTACCTCATCACCATTGAGACGAAGGACAGTGTCGACATCATGACCATCGAAGTGGAGCTGACGCAGATGTTCACCGACGACTATGCTCGCTTACAGCAGTTGGAGAAGACCATCACCCGTCTGCTGAAAGACGAGATACTCATCACCCCGAAGGTGCGCCTCGTGCAAAAGGGAACGCTCGCCGTCAACGACGACAAGAAGGCTGTTCGTGTGAAAGACCTTCGAAAGCTGTTCTAATCTTAGCCCCCTAAGTTAGGGGGTTGGGGGTCTGAACAAGCGTAGACCGCCAATCCCCGTATAAATAACACAATACTAATCAATTAACTGCGGGTTTGCATTCCGCTTGTTCAGACCCCCAACCCCCTAACTTAGGGGGCACAGACCATGACAATTCATCAACTTTCCATTTTCATTGAGAACCGTTCGGGCACGCTCATCAAGGTGCTTGAAGTGCTGAAAGAGGCCAAGATTCAGATTATCGCCTCCACCATTGCCGACACGGCAGAGTATGGTATCTACCGCCTCATCTGCAGCGAACCGCTGCGTGCCTACGAGGAACTGAAGAAGGCTGGCATTGCCGTTGCCCTGAGCGATGTGCTTGCCCTGGAGCTTGACGACGAGCCAGGACGTGCCGCCGATGCCGTGAAGATATTCAGCGATGCCGGCATCAGCATCACCTACATGTATACCTTCCTCTACAACGGTAAGGGCATCCTCATCTTCCGCACCGACAACCGCGAGAAGGCCCGCGAGACCATTATTCTCAACAACTTGAAGTTCGTGGCCGAGCAAGACCTCAGCAAGTGGGCATGATGGCATGAATACGATATTCATCGTCCTGCCCATCCTGACCCTGCTGATGTTCGACCTAGGACTGGCACTACGGCCAAAGGACTTCCGCCTCATTGCGGAGCGTCCCTTGGCCGTGGTGGCAGGACTGACAGGACAGATAGTGCTGCTGCCTATCATTGCATGGCTGGTGGGCACGCTCTTTGGTGTTGAGCCGCTCTTCTTTCTGGGCATCATGCTCATAGCGTGCAGTCCTGGCGGCAGCTCCAGCAATGTTTTCTCCATGCTTGCGGGGGGTGATGTCGCCCTCTCTGTCTCTCTGACGGCTTTCAGCAGCGTCATTACGCTGTTCACCGGGCCGCTGGTGATGGACTTTATGACGGCTCAGGTCGGGTCTGACACTTCCGTGCACCTACCTGTGGGCAATCTCCTTGTGCAGAACCTAGTACTCATGGCCGTACCCATTGCAGTGGGTCTGGCCATTGCCGTGTGGCGGGAAAAACTGGCCGAGCGTATGCACGGCGTACTGAAACGGCTGGCCTTCCCCTGTCTTATCCTGTTGGCCACCGTGTTTTTCATTCAGAACCGTGAGGTCATCATTGCCGAGTTCCCCAAACTGGGCCTGGCCATGACCATCCTCATTCTCCTCTCCATGAGTGCCGGTGTACTGATGTCGTGGCTCATGCGCCTCACAGGTCGCGAACAGCGCACCATCGTTATTGAAATCGGTATGCAGAACGCGGCACAGGCCATCACCGTGGCCTGCAGCCCCTTTGTGTTCAACAGCGAGGTGATGGCCGTTCCCGCCATCATCTATGCATTGATGATGAACGTCATCCTGCTGATTTATGTCGGTGTGGTGAAAGGCAAAAATAAATAGGAAATGCTATGAAAATTCTAAAATGGGGCTTTATAGGTTGTGGCGAGGTATGCGAGAAGAAGAGTGGCCCTGCCTTTTCCGAGGTGCCAGGCTCCGAGGTCGTAGCTGTGATGAGCCGCACCGCTGAGAAGGCACGGTCGTATGCACAGCGTCATGGTGTTCCACGGTGGTACACCGATGCTCAGGAACTCATTGATGACGAGGAGGTGAACGCCGTCTATGTGGCCACGCCACCGTCGAGTCATGCCACCTACGCTATCATGGCCATGCGTGCCGGAAAGCCTGTTTATGTGGAGAAGCCTTTGGAGTCGAACTACGAGGACTGTGCCCGTGTGAATCGTGTGTCGGAACAGACAGGTGTGCCCTGCTTTGTGGCCTACTACCGCCGCTATCTGCCTTACTTCCAGAGGGTGAAGGAGATAGTGGAGCAGGGGACAATAGGCCGGGTGCAGAATGTTCAGATACGCTTTGCCTGGCCACCGCGTGAACTGGACTACGGCAACCCTGAGACACTCCCCTGGCGACTGCAACCCGACATTGCCGGTGGTGGCTACTTCTACGACCTCGCACCTCATCAGCTCGACCTGCTACAGTGGATGTTCGGCGTGATACTCGAGGCACGCGGCATTTGTGCCAACCGTGGTGGGTTATACAAGGCTGAAGATACCGTGAGCGCGGTGTTCCAGTTTGAGAACGGACTGGTTGGCAGTGGTTCGTGGTGCTTCGTCGCCCATGAGAGTGCCCGCGTAGACCGCATCCTTATCATTGGCAACGAGGGATTGCTGAGTTTCTCGGTATTCGACTACGCCCCCATTGAGCTGCACACCAGCCAAGGCAAAGAGCGTTTTACCGTCGAAAATCCCAGCTACGTGCAGTACCCACTTATCAAGAACGCCTGCGAGCACCTGCAGGGACTTGCCGTCTGTACCTGCACCAGTGTGTCGGCAACGCCTGTGAACTGGGCACTCGACCGCATACTCGGAAAATACTAATCAATTCGTGTAATTCCTACAATTCGCGCAATTCGTGTAATTCGTTAAATTCGTTGTTAAAATAAACTGTGGTTCGTTAAATTCGTGGTCAGAATAAACTGTGGTGAGGTTAATACTATTCATATTGTTGTTGGTAAGTGCGACCAGTTCGGCACAGGAGCCAGCAGACACATTGCTAGTGAAGCTTGACTCTGCCGCAGTGGAGGAACAGCCGCGCAAGTTGGGCGTGGTACGTCGCACCGTTCGCGAGTTCGACCGCCTGAACACAGACTACATCGAGCCTCAGCACTACATCTTTACCGTTATGCTTCAGGGCACATACGCCTACGACCACTACTCGCTCAGCTCCGTGGGCAGCGACAGGCAGAAGGTGGAGTTTGCCCCCGACATGACCCTCCGCGTGGGGCCCTACTTTGGGTGGAAATGGTTCTTCGCTGGCTACACCTTCGAGCTGGGAAATATCAACTTCAGCAAGGTGAAGCAGGAGTTCGACCTGAGCATTTACAGCTCGCAGATTGGTGTCGACCTCTTCTACCGTCATACGGGTAGCGAGTACAAGCTGCGCAAGACCGACTTTGGCAACAATGTGGATGCCAGCGCACTCGACGGTGTACCCTTCGACGGTCTGAAGGCTGGCATTACGGGCTTTAATGTCTATTACATCTTTAACCACGGAAGATTCTCATACCCAGCCGCTTTCGCCCAAAGCACTGTCCAGAAGATTAGCTGCGGCTCATGGATGGCCGGCGTAGGCTACACACGTAATTCCGTAGAGCTAGACCACGACCGCTTGCAGAGTGTCATCGATGAGCGGCTGGGCCAAGGCGTGGTGAAGCTGGACAGCGGGCTGATGTTCAACAGCGCCAAGTATCACGACATTAACCTCTCCGCAGGCTATGCCTACAACTGGGTGTTCGCCAAGAACTGGCTCCTTGGCGCCTGCCTACAGGCGGCTGTGGCCTACAAGTACAGTTCGGGAAACGTCCTCGGCGGACTGAAAAACTTCTCCTTCCGCGATGTCAACATCGACGCCATAGGCCGCTTCGGACTGGTCTACAACTGCATGCGCTGGTATGCCGGAACGAGCGTCATCCTCCACTCCAACAGCTACCACAAGCCACGTTTCTCCACCAACAACACCTTCGGCTCGTGGAACATTTACGTGGGCTACAACTTCCTGCTGAAGAAGAAATACCGCAAATAGCAGTTCCCTATAGACCTATGTGTCACAATCTGTTCGTCCTGTCACTCTCCGTCCTGGCCGCGATTCTTCCGCATACGGCGAAAGCCACTGACAACATCGCCAGCCAGGTCGTCGGCATAGAGACCAGTCGTCTGCCCGACCTCAACATTCCGCGCAATTATCACTACACGCTGGTGGTCGACGGCTGTCCGTTTGTCGTTGGTGGCCACACCGACGGATTCCGCCCCACAGCCACGGCCGAATACTTCCGCGACGGCCAATGGCACTTGCAGAACACCGTCTATTCCCACGACTACGGCATGGTTCTGCAGCTGTCGGAGGGAGGTTTGCTGGTGGCTGGCGGTTTCAAGGACGATCTTGGCATAGGGCAGCTCCATTCTGTCGAGAAATATTCGCAAGGCACGTTCGACGGCTTCGGCTGCCTGGACACAAAGCGTGCCATGGCCAACGGTGCAGAGATAGACAGCGGTAGGGTGGTCATCAGCGGCAACTGGTATGACAACGACAACATAGAGCTATTCGACGGCAAGAACGGTTTCTCCTTTGTTAAGGAGGTAGCCCAACAGCGGTCACGGCCTTTCATCTTCCGTATCTCTGCTGACGATGTGTTCATCTTCAGCACATCCACGACGAAGCTCAACGAAAAGAACGACACGGTCATCGTGGACCGTCTGCACGGCAGCCCGTTCGTGCCCCCATTGTTCCGCCAGTGGAAGCCATTGCTGATGGAACTGCCTTTCTTCCCAGGCCATAGCTTCATCGGCGACGAGACGGCGGGCTACTATGCCTACCTCTTCCCCGTGGCAGACAGCACGGGGCAGACGGCCATCGCCATGCTGCGTGGCGAGACTTTCTCGCTCTTGCCTACAGACGTGCCAGTGCCGATGAAGGACAGCTCATGGCGTGAGCGTGTGGATACGGCCACCAGTGGCTGGCGTGGCGATATAGAATGGTTCACGCCGGTCATAGCCGACCGCAAACGCCACAGGGCATATATGGCAGGGCAGTGCAAGGGCATAGGCGACATGCCGGAACTCCTGTACGTGCTTGTGATAGACTATGGCAGTGTGCCTGAAACTGGAAACTTGGAAGATACACCGTCGGCGGCCCGTCTGACCCTGTGCTATGTTGCACTGCCGCCCGATGCGGGCAAAAGCATTCCCGTTATCACTCCTACTGGAGACCTGCTTCTGGCAGGCGGCACAAGGGGAAGCAATTTCAGTAGCTATTCTGCTGCTTTCGTGCTCCATGTGGGCGTAGGCAAGGACATACAGGCAGACGCTGCAAGCCACCACTACGGCTGGTGGCTGCTTTTGCTCGCACTTGTGCTCCTCGCCATCCTGTTCATAGTAGGTCACGCTTCCAAGCGTGACGGCATCGTCCCAGTAGTAGGTCACGCTTCCAAGCGTGACGGCAACGTCCCAGTAGTAGGTCACGCTTCCAAGCGTGACTCCAAACGTGATGACACTGAGGCAAATGAATCAGGCGACGAACAGCTGATGCAGAAAATCTGCCAGATAATGGAGCAACAGCAGTTATTCTTAGACAGCAGACTGAAGATATCAGACATTGCCGAAATGCTGAACTCCAACCGCACATACGTCTCCAACTGCATCAATAACAGCCGCGGCTGCTCGTTCACACAGTTTGTGAACGGCTACCGCGTGGACTATGCCAAGCAGCTGCTGCAGCAAAATCCCGACACGAAGCTGTCTGAGGTGTGGACATCGTCGGGATTCTCTACGGAGTCGTCGTTCTTCAGGGCCTTCAAGAGCCATTGCGGCATGACCCCGAACGAATGGAAGGAGAATTTTGGTTCAGGGCACGGAATCGACTTGCAATAATTAAATTGCAAGTCGATTTTGTTATTTTGCAAGTCTTTTCCCGTACCTTATGCCTAAATTTGCACACTTTTTATTCACAACAACAGCAAAAAGACAAAAGATTATGAAAAAGACCTTACTATCTTTCGCGCTGATGCTGACGGCCATGACCGCGGCAGCGCAACCCACACCCTTAGCAGTAGAACCAGGCTCGAAAGGCCAGCTGCCCACAGTGGCTACACCTCCCGACTTTACAGAGCCAAATCGCTTCGCCGCCCTGTTCTGTCCGAGCACACTGGGTTCAGACCTTTGGTACAGCGACCGCGGTAAGTATCAGCTCACCCTGCAATGGGCTGAGCCGGAACGCTTCGGCGGAGAGAGCTACACCCTCGAATACCGCTATGGAACGGAGGGCGAATGGCTGACTCAGATAGGCGACGATAACAAGGTCATTTACTTCGATAAGGAGAGCTTGGGCTGTGGATTTAAAATCCATCACCTTGGTGCTAAAGTGAGCTTCAGGCTGAAGATGCACGGTGGCTCTAAGGATGGCTACCTGTCCAACGAGGTCAGTGTGACGACACCTACCATGTTCACAGCCTACGGAGGATATGGCGTGAGCAACGAGCCGACATACAGCATAGTGGGAGAACCACTGACCACAGAGTATAACCTCACGGTGCGTGCCTACGATGCAAAATACGAGAAATACGAAAGCTACACCAACGAAGACGGCGTTTTCCGTTATAAGTGGTACCGCCAGAACCCAAAGACCAACGACATAACGCTGATTGAGGGTGCTAATGAACAGACCTACACGCCGACAATGGCTGACGTGGGCTACTGGCTCTACTGCGAAATCAGCGGCGACGAAGAGCACTGCAGCTTTATCTACCGTTACCTGCCGAATGGATATAATCCAACGGTTTATATCCCAGTGAAGGGCGCACCTGCCTACTACGGCGATGATGGCTTCGTGCTTAACACTGACTACGTGGTGCCTGAGCCAAAGAAGAACCTGATGATGAACTGGTATGAATATGACGAGGAAACACAGACCGGACAAGAAATCTTCGCAACCCTGGGCGACAAGCTAACCGAACGCAAGCCCGGACAGTATGCCGTGAAGATGCCGAAAGAAAAATACGAGTATAACATGCTGTTGCTGTCCGATGAGCTGAAAGACAAGGGCTTTGTCCTCTCCTTCGTCTATAACCACGGCTGGGATGAGATTGTTTACACATGGTACCGCGAGGCACAGCTCATGCCCGACCGCTACATGGTACCGCTGACGGTGAAGGTGACTTCCAGCGGAAGCCCTGTGGCAGCCACGGTCGATGTGCTGGGAACAGACATCGACGGTAAGCTGGTGGTGAAGGCTTCGGCAGACACCGATACAGAGACGGGAACGGCAACCTTCGAAGAGGGACTCTATTCACTCGGCGACGGCTACTATGTCAGGGCTCACGCCAAAGGCTCCTCGCAGGACATCTACTACCCCGGTGCCACCACTCAGGCAGGAGCACAACTGGTGATACCAGCGTACGACGAAGACTGGAATCCCAAGACCATCACCATCGAGCTGCAGGGAGGAAACAGCAAACAAGGTGACATCAACGGCGACGGAACAGTTGACGTGGCAGACATCGCTACCGTCATCAGCGTCATGGCCTCCGCGGGTGCAGGCGCCCCGTCTGCATCTGCCGACGTGAACGGCGATGGTGTGGTGGATGTAGCCGACATTGCCACCATCATCAGCATCATGGCCGGGAAATAGGCAGAATACAGGCTTTTTGTTTGGTGGTTTCTGTAAGATTTCGTATTTTTGCAGCTGAATAACGATTCTTACCAACTGAAATGACCCGAACGACATTCTTTTTTGCATGTTTCCTTGCTGCCTTTTCCATACCGACAGCCATATCGGCCGATACTAAGGCCGGGAACGACAGCGTGGTGGTGGAGCGGCTGCTGGCCAGCGGCGACACCACGACGCTCTACTATGCCCGCCAGCTGATAGGAAGGCCTTACGTGGCCTACACGCTGGAAGTGAACGACGAGGAGCAGCTAGTGGTGAACCTACGACAGTTAGACTGTACCACGCTTGTAGAGACCGTCTGTGCGCTGACGCTGACGGCACGCGAAGGGAAGCACGACTTCCGCTCCTACTGCCGACATCTGCAACAGCTACGCTATCGACAGGGAAAAATCAATGGCTATCCCAGCCGTCTGCACTACTTCAGCGACTGGATAAACGACAAGGTTGCGATGCGTCTCGTGCGCGAGATTTCATCAGACAAAGCGCCTTTCACCGCCATCCAGACGCTCAACCTCAACTACATGAGTACCCATCCCCAGGCTTACAAAGCCCTGCGCCAACACCCTTCAATGGTGAAACAGATTGCCGAGCAAGAGAAGCGTCTCACGGGACGACAATACCGCTTTATCCCCAAGACCGATAAGCCTGACAACACGCTGCTGAAGCAGTTCATCCACGATGGTGACATTCTGGCCATCACCTGTTCCAAGCCCGGCCTCGACATCGCCCACCTCGGCTTTGCCGTATGGAGCAAAGACGGCCTCCACCTCCTCAACGCCTCACAGCTTCACAAGAAAGTGGTCGAGGAGCCCATGACTCTCTGGCAGTATCTGGCTAAGCACCCTTCACACACCGGCATTAGGGTCATAAGACTAAATTAGACTTTGATTTTTATACAAAAGTGTCACTTTTGCTCCTTCAAAGCTACTATCATCGACAGGATGGCGGGGAAAGCTAGGATGCAGGAAGATACTACAGAGTAGGAGCGGTTCAGACGACTGGGCAAAGGTTTCTAAAAGGTTCTATCGTGGAAACCATCGGTTTCTTATATGGAAACCATTGGTTTCTCGTAAGGAAACCGATGGTTTCTTGTATGGAAACTGATGGCTTCCACACATTGCTGCAAAGCTTGGAAACTTCACCCACTACTTACTAAAAAATATTGGTGTCCAGGGAAATGTTGTTTTTCCTTTCAATGTCCCAGTGGACACAGGCATTATCAGCAATTTGCAGTAAGTGGGGCTTGCTACGGCCTGCGCTCGGCCCAAGGGGACGCTTGCGTAGAGCATCGGAGCAAGAAAGGCCAATGTGCAGTCAGCCCAGGGCAACGCCCTGGGTAAACGAGCAAGAAGGAAAGGCCCTGAAAGGGCAAAAGAAAGGCACGTCGGCAGCAACAAGACCGGCTACTGGAAGGTACCTTTTAGCGTACGAACTGAAAGAGAGCACCATCACACATGGCACTCCCTTTGAATTTATAGGAGATTCGGTCATTCTTACTCCTTCATCTCATTCTGCAACCTTGCGCTTGTAGCCATCTTGTCGATGATAGTGGCTATGTCGGCCACGTCAACTGTACCGTCATTGTTCACATCACAGACGGAAGTTGTTTCGTCAAGGTTCACGTTGCTGAAGCCCTGGATGATGACAGGCCGACCGTATCTCCAGCTAATGGTGGCCGTGGCCACATCGCTTTTGTGATAGCCCTCGGCGATGGCGTAAGCAGTGATAACGTAAGTAGGCGTGAGGCCCACCTCTATATCCGTGCTGCTTTTCAGATCCGTGGGCTTTACCTCGCTCACTATCTGTGCGCCCTCCGTTTCACACTCGAATTTTATATTCCAGTTTTCGTAGCTGATTGTAGGAGTAGCGCATTTCGGCTTTTCAGGTATGTCGGGTATTTCCTCAAAATCGTCAGTCTCAACGATGGAAATAAAATCCTTCCAACCCGTTCGCTCTTGATATAGACTCTTTGTCCCTGTGGGAACATATAGAGTGCTGTTGAGATAAGTAATGCCAGCAAAAGTAGATTCGGCAATATCGAATGGTTCTTTTACCATAGAATATACCTTTGTAATGCCAGTACAACCTACGAATGCTTCTGAATTTATTCGAGTAAGAGAGCCTGGCAGACTAATTTTTTCAATAGATTTACAATTCTTGAAGGCCATACTTGATATTTCCTGCAATCCCTCATTTATTATTATATCCTGAAGTGAAGAGCAATCTTCGAAAGTCGAGTTACCAATTATCTTAACGTTTGATGGTATTTCGATTATTTCTAGTCCCTTGCAGCCGCGAAAAAGATTGGCTTCTAACCGTATTACCATTGGTCCTATTTCAACGGATTTCAAGTTTCCTTGATTCCAAAACAATCCATCATAATAGTCATATCTACTGTAAGAGACATTGCGGCCATAGTATAGGGTCTGTATGTTACAATTACTAAAATATGACATATTCATAACCTGCCATTCATTGTAAGGCATACTAAGTCCGGATTCTCCATCTTCAATAACAACATTGTTAAGATTATTACATCCGCCAAAAGCTCCTGGTTCAAAAGTGGTAATAGATGAAGGTATAAGAATATTTCTAAGTTGTTTACAATTCCTGAAAGCGTACTTTCCTACAGTTACAACAGAAAGTGGAATGCCAATCCCAGTAATACTACTTGACAAGAAAGCATTCTCTCCGATTCTTGTCACAATAAACGTTCTACCACTATAAACAACTTTGTCAGGGATAGTAACATCACCTTCATAGTTGTTGTCACCACTTGTTACCTCCACAGTCAAATCCTGCAATGAAGTAATGTTGTAATAAATACCATCTTTCTCAAAATCATAAGCATATCCTGATGTATTTAGGAAAATGCCAATTGCTAACAATAATAATTTTTTCATAATAATAATTGTTTTTGGGTTTTAGAATAATAAGAGGCGCAGACTTTCGCCATACGCCTCACGGTTCACCACAAACCATACCTATATACGGGAGAAATCTGCGCCCATACGGGGCAGCTCCATTAAATAGGTATTTGCTCTTTCTCTTGGTGGTGAAAGTGAGGCTATAGAGCAAATATGTCTTGCTTTCCTTTCAGATTGCGGCTGCAAAATTACAAAAAAAATGGGAAACGAGAAAGATAGTTCAGAAAAAAAGATAGTTGAGGGGAAAAAAAGGGACGGAAAGTTTGGTGGGAACAGAAAAAGTTCGTATATTTGCAGCGTCAAAACAATGGTTATGACAACGCCGCTGAATGCGGGGAGTAAGCCCGTATCGAAACTACTCCATTAAAAGTCACCTAAAGGTGACTTTTATTTTTCATAGCGCTTCCTAAACAGCCGGTGGTATTGAGGACTGTTCGTAAAGTCACGGTCTATGGAAATCAGTTTCTTTCCTTTGAATATCAAGATTTCTACGGCTTCTTCGTTGATTTCGAAATAGGCTTTTATAACCATGTTCAACTGCCTTTCTTGCTGCATTTAGCAACGATTCATAGTCTTCGGAATATTCTCCACCTGCGGCTACAATATTGTGTTCTCCTGATACGGGATGGAATATGGATAGTTGTGCCAGCATTTTTAACTGGCGGACGAAATCGGCTCCTTTCAGTATGTGAAGCCGCGCAAGCTCTAATAAAGAATCGCCTATTATAGACCCTATACATCCAGTCTTGTCACAATCTCCTCGATATACTTGAGCATGGTCACATCCTGCCAGTCTCCTCCTTCCTTG
>Ga0310696_10002383_pt1 | contig 25036 bp, 17 predicted proteins | sample AusTroGonzalo_MG_4_FD_203885 | JGI IMG/M metagenome (GOLD analysis project Ga0310696, IMG submission 203885) | Bovine rumen microbial communities from tropical cattle in Woodstock, Queensland, Australia - Gonzalo_02 (v2) (version 2) | ecosystem: Host-associated > Mammals > Digestive system >...
GCATCAGCATCGAGGCCAGGATCGCGATGATGGCGATCACGACCAGCAGCTCGATCAACGTGAATTTTTTCTTCGGGGATCGGATCTTCATTTTCATTTTGGACCTCCTTTGTTTATGCCAAACGGGCGTAGCCCAGATGTTCGAATATGATCTCCATGGATCGCGCCGCGCTCCGCACGTTGTCGCGCATGAACGCCGCCGATTCCGTGGCCTCGAAATCGCCGCAGGCCACCTGTTCCATCCGCCGGCAGAGCTCGAAGGCGGCGAATTTGCCCGCGTCCCGGGCGATCTTCGTCCAGACGTTGAAACGGACGACGCCGTCGCGCCCCAGCTGCGCCAGCTGTTCCGGCGGAAGAGACGAGCCGCCGTGCATGGTGAGCATGGGACGGCCCACGGCCCCGGTGATGCGCCGCGCCCTGTCCCCCAGATAATGGCAGTTGGAGCTGCCCGCCGCCTGCTGCTCCGTGCCGAGATCGGCCACGAGGAAATCGATCCCGGTGCGTTTGACGTACTCCGCCGCCCGGCCGGGGTAGTCCGCATCGGAGATGCGCTCGACGGTTTTTGCGTGCATCGCCTCCACGGGGAGTTCGTCCATGATCCCCTCGACGAGGATCTCTTTGCCGTACGCCTTCACGTAGTCGGCGGTGAGTTCGGCATTCTTCTCCGCGGGGAAGCGCTGGGCGTCGAACATGGCGCTGGCCAGGTACTGCGTCCCCTCGGTCAGGGCCCAGACGTCCCGCTCGGGATCGGCGTGATCCAAATGCGGCAGCACGACGATGTCCTTGTAGGGCGACTCGGGGGAATCCACCAGAGTCCGCAGCTGGGTCATGACGCTCCGGAAACCGATCTGGGGCACGGCGCTCACCGTGATGCGCTTCGCCTGCGCCATGCAGGGGTAAGTGTAGGTCATGGAGACCGTCACCGGCATTTCCGCGATCTGATATTTCTCTTTGATGTTCTTCGCTGCGATGAGGATCGCCTCGATGTTCCAGAAACTGCCCGTCCCGAAGATCGGAATGGGGACGTTGCGCTCCTGCGCCCGTTCCAAGACCTTGAGTGCGTTCTTTCGGCCATGGATCACCGGCATGACGCACCTCCGCAGACAGGATCGAACGCCAGTCCGTCGATGAACCGCACGGCCTCCTTCATCACCGGCGTGAGAGAACCGTAGATGCAGCTGACATGATGGATGTAGGGCCCGTAGATGAATTTTTCCTCCCAGGCGCCCCAGTCGGGCATCCTGACGTAGACGTAAGTTCCCTGATTGAACGGACCGTCCACGGCGTCGCACTCGCCGCTGAAGAGGGAGTATTTACCCCTCACGCCGTCGAAGCGGTTGACGGTGATGTGGCCCTTCTTCAGCTTCCAGTTGCACACGCCGTCGGGATTGCCGGGCAGGACGAAGTGCTTGTTGAGTTTGCACGGACCATCGGCCAGGGCCGAGGGGAAGGCGCCGCAGTGCCACAGCAGTTCGGCGTTGTCGTCGTCGGGATGGCGGATCGTGAGGTCCGCCAGGAACACCGGCTCGGCAAAGTGGGAGGCCGCCTGCTGCATGAGCATGGAGAGCGCGCCGTGGATATCCGTTTCGCAGGCCACGGGGAACCCCTCCTCGATGAGCACGGAGTTGACGAAACAGGGGCAGATGCCGATCTCAAGCTGCAGCTGATCCCAGCACTGGAACGCGGCGGCGTTGAGACCCTCGTCGCGCTTCCAGTTGGCAAGGGCAGCCCTGAGAGCGGCCATTTTGAGCGGCGCGTCGGCGGTCATCAGAGAAAAATCCACTTTTTTCGACAGCGCTTCGGCCTCGGCGCGCAGCGCTTCGGAGGGGTTCTTCACCTGGGAACGGACCTCCGCGGCCAATTTTCCCATGTCCATGGGGACGGTCTGGATGCCGAAACGCTCCAGAAGTTCCCCTTCGTTCACGATGACCGAATAAAAATCCTTGGGCCGGGTGGCGATCTGACCGATGCGGGCATTTTTGAAATTCCTGACCACATCCGCCGCGGCGACGAAGCGCCGGAAGCCCTCGACGAAGACCGGATCGTCCACGCGGGAGTTGATGATGTAGCTGAAGGGAACGCCGAAGCGCTGCAGGACTTTGGACGTGGCGAAGAGTCCGCACTGGGAGTCGCGGAGCCGCTCCCCGTTGGCAAGAGGCGACTCGTCACGGGGGCCCCACAGCAGGACCGGCACGTTCACCTTTTTCGCGGCGATGGCCACGGCCTCCTCGCACCCGAAGTTGCAGTGGGGGGTGAAGATGGCGTCGACGCCCGCCGCGATGAACCGCTTCGCCGCCGCGTCCGCATCCTCGACCGAAGTGAGCAACCCGGTATCGTTGATTCCTTCGAGGTCGACGAACTCCACATCCGGCGCGATCTTGCCGATGGCGGCGCGGATGATCCCCTTGTACTTGAAAGCGTCCTCTCCCGAGAAGAACCGGCGTTTCGTCGGCATGTATCCGATCTTCAAATTTGACATTTCCGTTTTCCTTTCCGCATTTGGATGATATAGCACGACAATGATCCTTCCGCCCGTCCCCCGTCAAAAAAATCAACACGTGTCAATTTTATCGGCGAAACACGATGCGAGAGGTAAGCACGTGATTAATTATAGTCCGAAGAACGGCACGTGTCAAGGGGCGTGAGGGAAAAAATAAGGCTTTTTTCTCTCCGCCGCCGAAGAAGTCCCGTCAGGGCCGTCCGGATGAATCGCGGACGACCAGAACGGACTTCAGCACGACGTTTTCGGGAAGAGCGTCGGGATGCCGGAGACGGGCGAGAGCCATGTCGACGGCGATCCGGGCCATCTCCTGCTTTGGCTGGGCCATGGAGCTGAGCGTGGGGGTGGTGTATTCGCAGAAACGCAGATTGTCGTGCCCGCCGACAAGGGTATCGACGCCGGGCAGAAATCCCGCGTCGCGGAGAGCACGCATGGCGCCGAGGGCGACCGCGTCGGTGACGCAGACGATCGCGGCCGGCGGCTTGGGATTCGTCTTCAGGAACGCGGCAAGATTCCCGTAACCGTAGCGCTCATTATCCTGCTGTTCGCCGGAGGCGCCCAGCGGGATGAAGCGGGGCGCGATACCGCGGGCGTTCACGGCATCCAGATAGCCGCAGCGGCGGGCCAGCGCGGTGGGGTTGCTGTCCCGGTAGAAACTGTCGAAAAAGCAGACTTCGCTTCTTCTGTCGAGCAGATGCTCCGTCATGATCCGGCAGCTCTCGCGGTTGTCGTTGAGCACGGAACAGAACGCGCCGGGCACGGGGCGGTCAAGGCAGATCACGGGGAAATTGGCGGCGGCCAGCCGGAGAAGTCTGCGGTCGGAATTTTCCACCACAGGCACGATCAGCAGCGCGGCAATGCTGAGTCCCAGAAAAGAGCGTATGATCTTTTCCTCGGTCCCGGCATCGTTGTAACTCGAGCGGTAAACGAGGCTCATGCCGCGCCGGGAAGCGTATTTTTCGGTGAATTCGACGAGCTCGGCGTAGAATCCGTCGGTGATATAGGGCACGATCATGCCGATGACGCGGGAACTGCCCGAGACAAGGTTCACGGCGTTGGAATTGGGGACGAAGCCGTACTTCTCGCACAGCGCAAGGACCTTTTCCCGGTTCTTCCTGCGGACCGAGGTGTCCCCCCGGAGGATCTTCGAGACGGTGAAGCGGGAGAGGCCCGCCTCCTCCGCGATTTGTGCCATGGTTTTCAAAACGATTTCCTCCCGGGCGGATACTATACCGTCTCTTTCCGCTTTTGTCAAAACAAAACCCCGAAAAATCCCCCCTGCCCCGCTTGAATTTAACGGAAGATGTGCTATACTAAGAAGTTGCCGTTCCCGCCGGCGGATGGCCGGAAAGGGGACGCGATAAAGATATGACGGAGTTTTCCATGCAGACTTTCGCACAATGGATCCATGCGGCCGACACGTTTCTGTGGGGCCCTCCCCTTTTGGTACTTCTGCTCGGGACGCATCTTTTTTACACCTTCCGGCTGAAATTCATCCAGCGTCACCTGGGAACGGCCTTCTCGGTTCTGATCGAGCGGGACAAACAGCTCAACGGCAATGTCTCTCCCCTGGCGGCCCTTTCCGTGGCGCTGGCCTCCACCATCGGCACGGGAAACGTGGTGGGCGTGGCGACAGCGGTCTGCCTCGGCGGGCCGGGCGCCGTCTTCTGGTGCATGATCACCGGCATCTTCGGCATGTCGACCAAATACGCGGAATCCCTTCTGGCCGTCAAGTTCCGGGTACGGGACGAACGGGGCGAAGTGCACGGCGGTCCCATGTACACCATCCTCAAGGGTCTCGGATGGCGGTGGATGGCCGTTTTTTTCTGCGTCATCGGCGCCGTGGCCGTCATGGGAACGGGCAATCTGGTCCAGTCCAACGCCATCGCGGGGATCGTCAAAGAAACCTTTTCCGTCCCGAACTGGATCACCGGACTCTGCATCGCCCTGATGGCCGGGCTTGTCATTCTGGGAGGACTTCAGAGCATCGCAAAAGTCTGCACATGCCTGGTGCCGCTCATGTCCATCATCTATCTGGCCGGATGCACGGCCCTGCTCATCATCAATGGGCAGTTCCTCGGCGATGCCGCGGCCGTGATCGTCAAGTCGGCCTTCTCACCCGCGGCCGCCGCGGGCGGCATGCTCGGCTACGGCTTCATGGCAGCCGCACAATACGGCGTGGCCCGCGGCCTCTTTTCCAACGAGGCCGGCATGGGATCCGAGCCCATCGTCGCGGCCACGGCGAGGACGCGGAACGCCGTGCGGCAGGGACTGGTCTCCTACACGGGGACTTTCTGCACCATCATCATCTGCGGTCTGACGGGGCTCGTCATCGTCTCCTCCGCGCTGGCCGCTCCCGAACTCGTCAGTCTCAAAGACAGGAGTATCGTGACCCAAGCCTGCTTCTCGCAGATCCCCTACTGCGGGAAATACGTCCTCGCATTCGCCATTTTCGCCTTCGCGTCCACCACGCTGCTGGGGTGGTTCTACTACGGGGAGCAGTGCATCCGCTTTCTCGTGAAAAATGAGGCCGCCGTCGCCGTTTACAAGGGCGTCTACATCATCTGCACCTTTCTCGGCGCCATGGGCTCCCTGTCGCTGGTGTGGGACTTCGCCAGTTTCGCCAACGGTCTCATGGTGATCCCCAATGTCATCTCGATCCTGCTGCTGAGCCGGATCGTGACGGCGGAAACGAAAAAATACCTCTGGAGCGGCCGGCTGGCAGAGAACGATCCCGAGTGCACCGACGGGGCGATCCCCCGGTAGACCGCGGGGATCTGCGGGATTTCTTCTCCGAAAATCGCAGATGCGGCTTGAAAAGAGGCCGTTTCGGGGATATATTATTTGAATGCGGGTCCGGAGCGTGGGTCTTCGGGACGCGAAAACCAAACCCTATGGCTGCCTGTACCGACGATGTCACCAAGGCGCCGCAAAGAGAAAAGGAAGCAGAAAATGGCCAAAATCAGTATCAAGGATTTGTTGGAAGCCGGATGTCACTTCGGACACCAGACCCGCCGCTGGAATCCCCGGATGAAGGACTATGTCTACGGCGCCAGGAACGGCATCTCCATCATCGACCTCACCAAAACCATGCACCAGATCGCGGCCGCCTGCAATTTCCTGCAGCATGTCGTCGCCGACGGCGGCGATGTTCTCTTTGTCGGCACCAAGCGCCAGATCCGCGACCTCATCAAGAGCCTTGCGGAAGAGACCGGCATGTTCAGCGTCTCCGAGCGCTGGCTCGGCGGCACGCTGACCAATAACGTCACCATCCGCAAGAGCATCGCCAAGATGGCGGAGATCGACGAGACCCTCGGCTCCGACGCCATCGGCTCCATGAAGAAAAAAGAGATCGCCAGCATCTCCCGCCGCGCCGCGAAACTGCACCGCGATCTGGACGGCATCGCCCAGATGAAGAAACTTCCCGCCGCGCTGGTCATCGTCGACGTCTGCAACGAGATCAACGCCGTCCGTGAAGCGAACAAACTCAACATTCCCATCGTCGCCATCGTCGATACCAACGGCGATCCCTCTCTGGTGGACTACCCCGTGGCGGCCAACGACGACGCCGTGAAGTCGGTCGAGATCATCACGGGCCTCTTCCGCGAAGCGATCAAGATCGCCCGCGAGATCCACCTGAAGCGCGTCGCGGAGGAAAAGGAAGCCGCCGAGGCCGCGAAGCGCCTCGCCCAAGATAAGGCCGATGAAGAGGCCGAAGCCGCCGAAAAGGCGGAGAAGACCGAAAAGCCCCGCCGCACCGCCGCCCGCAAACCGGCCGCGAAGAAATCTGCCGACGCCCCCAAGGCCGAAGAAGCCGAAGCCAAGGCCGAGGCAAAAGCTGAACCCAAAGCCGAAGCCAAACCCGAGGCCGAAGTCAAAGCAAAAGCTCCCGCCAAGAAGCCCGCCGCCAAGAAGCCTGCCGCGAAGAAGGCGGCCCCCAAGGCTGCTGAAAAGGCCGAAGCCGAAGCCAAGGCCCCCAAAGCCGAGTGATGACGAAAAAACGCTGCAAATTGGAGTTGAAACATCATGATCACTGCTAAAATGGTTCAGGAACTCCGGGAGAAGACCGGAGCCGGTATGATGGATTGCAAAAAGGCCCTTACCGCCGCCGACGGCGATATGGACGCCGCCATTGAAAATCTGCGCAAATCCGGTATCGCCAAGGCCGAGAAAAAGGCCGGACGCTCCACCAATCAGGGCAAGGTCTGGACCGGCATCGAGGGAAACAAGGCCGCCATCATCGAACTGCTCTGCGAAACCGATTTCGCCGCCAAGACGCCGAAGTTCGGAGCTCTGGTGGCCCAGTGCGTCGCGGACGTTCTCAAGCTCGAGGGCGAAGGTGACGTCACTTCCGCCGCCAATACCGCCGTGGCCGCAAATCTCACCAGCCACATCGCCACCATCGGCGAAAACATGCAGCTCCGCCGCGCCGTCAAATGGCTCGGCAGCGGCGCCAGCAAGTTCGCAGGCTACCACCACATGGACGGCCGCGTGAGCGTGCTGGTCGAAGTCGAGGGAACGAACGACGCCGAACTGCTCAATGACATCTGTCTGCACATCGCCGCCTTCAGTCCCAGGTACATCGCTTCCTCCGACGTTCCGGCCGAAGTGATCGCCAAGGAAAAAGAGATCGCGGCCGCCGCAGATCCCAAGCTGGCCAACAAGCCGCCCCAGATGCTGGAGAAGATCCTCGCGGGCAAGATCAACCGCTTCTTCTCCGAGGTCTGTCTCGTCAACCAGCCCTGGGTCCGCGACGACAAGACCACACTGGCGAAGCTTCACCCCGAAGTGAAGATCAAACGCTTCGCCCGCTGGGCCATCGGCGAGGAACTCTGACGGTTTCCTACCCTTGTCTTTTCGCGGAGCAGAACGGTTCGCCGTTTTGCTCCGTTTTTTCAACCGGCAAAAAAAATCCAGAAAAACATGAGGACACTCCCGGCATTTTCGACACGGATGGGAGACCGGATCGCCCGGTCCGTTCCATGGCTGATCTTCTTCGGAGCGCTGACCGTCTTCACCGTGAGGATGCGCAGCGAGTTTCTGATGATCGACACCCGTTTCGCCCTTTTCGTCCACGAGATGAGGGAGACGGGGATGCTTTTCTGGCCGACGCTTTACGGGGAGCCCTACCCCGATTACACCGGCTTTTCGACCCTGCTCTCGCTCGGAGCGGCCGAACTCACGGGGAAAGTGGACTATTTTTCCCTGATCCTTCCCTCCGCCCTCGCGGGAGCCTTTCTGATCGTGATGACATGGAAAACGGGCGTCCGGCTGTTCGGCGCAAGGATCGCCGCGGCAGCCGTTCTCCTGATGTTCTGCGCCTTCGAATTCGTCGGCATCTGCCGGATCGCCAGCGTCGATCTTTATCCGGCGCTGGCGACGATATGTGCCTTTTATCTCACCTGGACCGCCATTCATGAGCACCACGAGCGGCGCGTCTACTGGAGTTTGCTGTTTCTGGCCGCGGGGTATATCGCCCGGGGTCCCATCGGGCTTGTCGTTCCGGCCGCCGCGGTATGCGCGACTTTGCTTGTAGAACGCCGATACGCCCTGCTGATCCGTTTTGCCCTCTGTTCGGGACTCCTGCTGATCTTTCTGCTGGCCCTGTGGGGGTGGATCATCTTCAGGTTCGGCGGAGAGGAGCTGCTGCGGAAATGCCTCGACATGCAGATCACCGGCCGCATGAGCAAGGGCAAACCGCCGTGGTATTACTTCACGAATGCCGTCGGCTCTTACGCGTTTGCCTATCCTGCGGCGCTGGGCATCATCGCCGTCTACGCGGTCGTCTTCAAAAGGAAGCTTCTGACGGCAAGTTCCCTGCGGCCTTTCGCCGACTGTGCGGCATGGCTGTCCGTGATCGTCGCGGGCTTCAGCATTCCCGGAACCAAACATCTGCGCTACATCGCCCCGCTGATCCCGGCCGCCGCGCTGATCGCCGCCCATCTCGTCTGGAACCCGGCAAAGATCCCTCTGCTGAGAAAGATCCGGAAGCTGTTCTTCATCCTGACCCGGATCTTGGCGGCGCTGGCCGTGCCTCTGTTCATCGGGCTCCAGCTCGTTTTGCTCCACCCCGCCGTCGTGCAGAAAACGGGAAGCGTCATCCGTCTCCCGCTCCTGCCGGGAACAGTCGTTCTCGTCCTCATCTTTCTGCTGACCCTCTTCTCGGGGCGCTTCGGACGGTACAGTCGGCTTGCTCTGCTTGCCGCAGCCGCGGGACTTGTGGTTTTCTGCCGCATCATGCTCCTCGAACCGATCGAGGCAGCGACGTTGAGTTCGCGCGCCTTCACCTTGCACTGCGAAAAGATCAGAGGCAGCAGGCCCCTCTTCTTCTACGCCCTCGGGCGGGACGGGGACGAAAACAAATACATGATCCACGTTTCGCGGTCACGCATATTCATTCCCCGGTATGTCTCCCGCGGGAATGTGTCTTCGCTTGCGGCAGGGACACTTGTCGTCGCCCGCCTGGACAAATGGAATCAGGCCGAATCCGACTGGACGGTCCTTGCCCGGGGCCGGATCGGCCGAAGGGCGTGCGCCCTGCTGGAGAAAAAGAAGGGGCCGACCCGCTTTCACCGTACCCGATGACAGTCCGCGGGAGGTCGGCGGCGGCTTCAGTTGCCGTCGCTGACGCCCCATTCATATCCGATCGCAAGCAGTTTTTCCGAAATCTCTTCCGCATCCGCCGACGCGGCGACGACCGTTCCGGCGATCTCCCGGGCGTTTTCGAGAAATTCTTCCGACACGGCGTGGAAACAGAGTTTCGACACACCGGAGAGCATGCCTCCGATGATCTGGACGCAGAGCGCCAGCTCCTCCGAACCGCCGAAGGCCCCGGCGCCCCATCTCCCGGTATGGATGACGGCCGCCCGTCCCCGTTCCGCCGACGCCTCGACGGCGGGCGCGAATCCGGCCAGAACGGTGCCCAGCAGCTGCCGGATCTGGTGCGGCTGATAAAGGCCGTATCCGGGACTCGGAGCCGCCATGGCGATGATGTTGCTGCATGCGGCGGGATCCCCGCCGATCGTGATCGCCCGCCGCAGCAGGGCTTGATCGGCAATGCAGAAAGCATTGCCGTAAATGCTTTTCGTTTCGCCGTTTTCATCAACGGGCAGCGTATCCACACCGATCCAGCGGGGGACATTTTCGAATATCCACGGCGTCGGCCGGCCGTTCTCCACCGTCAGCGGGCGCAGTCCAGGATCATTCATCCCCTCTAGGCGCAGCATGACGGCGGCGAGCATGGGGTGTTCGAGGGTCTGGATCTCGTCCTGGGCGAAGAGAGCCGAGTCGTAGGCAAAGAACAGACAGGGATCGGCAAAGTTGAGATACCAGGGCATCTCCTCCTGCGACGGCGGATCGTCGTAGCGGAAATAGTGCGGAACAGTGACGATCCCGGGCATTTTCGCCGCTCCGGGCCGGATCGCGATCTCCGACAGTTCAAGACTTGTACTGCGCGAAAACCCGATCGCAAGATCCGCCTGCCGGGAGGCAAAAAAAACGGCCGCCTCGGAATAAATCTCCCGTTTGAACTCGTTGCGGTACTCGGGAGGATTCTCCCGCAGCAGTTCGCCCACGGTGAAAGAGCCTTCCCCCAGCCGGCTGAAGGGCCGGCCGTCCAGGGCCGCAGAACAGTTCTTTTTCACAACATGTCTCCTCGTTTTTTCCATCGGGAACGGCAGACGAAAAATCACACAGGGGCCGCTCCTCCGTCATGGCGGGGCGTAAAATAGCACAGAGACCGGAAAAAATCAAATGCAGCCGCGCGCGGGGCATTTTCCCCGGTCTCTCCGGAAGACGGATTTGAAAAGCGGTCGAAAGATGCTATAGTAAGCGTCGATGTTCCGCAAAAACCTTTTACGTTCCGGAACGGGGCGCAGGGCAGCGACGAAATGATCTCGGAAAAAAGACACAGACGGCCGGGGAGATTCCCGTTCAGGCTCCTTTACGCCCAGGAGATCGTCACCCCCGGGCCCCAGAGGTACGCGAGGGAGAATTACCCCGTTCTCACCATGGAGTACGTCACCTCCGGCGCCGGTTTTCTAGAGATCGACGGCAGAAGTTTTCATGTGACGAAGGACAGCGTCTATTTTCTCACCCCGGGCAGCACACACGCCTACTGGCCCGACAAAAACGATCCGTGGAGCAAAATATTTTTCGTCGCTTACGGCGATCTGGTCGACGCGCTCCTGCGCGCGTACGCTCTCGAAAAAGTGTACTGCATCCCCGACGCTCCGGAGCTGAAAAAATATTTCAAGGAAATGCTCTATCTGAAAAGATCCCCGCGTGACGACGGACGGGCCGCGGTGGCGTTCCACAGGCTCCTCAACGAGATCTCCGGGCACATCTCCCGGAAAAGCCGGTCCGGCATACCGGAACATCTGGAGGATCTCCGGAAACAGCTTGACGGCTCCCTCGAAACACACTTTTCACTGGCGCAGTATGCACGGGCGCACAACTGCACGGGAAGCGCCCTGATCCGTTCTTTCCGCCGCCTGTTCGGAACGACGCCGCATGAATATCTGATGGAAAACAGAATGTTCGAAGCCGAGAAATATCTCCTTTACACCGAGCTCTCCATCAAGGAGATCGCGGCCGCCCTCGCCTTCTCGGACCAGTATCACTTTTCCAACGCCTTCAAGAAACGCCGGGGCTGTTCGCCTTCCCTGTTCCGCCGGCGCAGCCTCTCGAAACCGGAAATACGGGGATGATGTGCGGCGGAAGAGAAGACCGCCCCGGAACAGAAAAAATTATGCATTGGAATGCACACGTATAACATTCTTATTTAAAAGAAATTATGAATCAAAAAAACAATATTCTGCATATTTCTTGCATTTCCCCGGCGATTTGAGTATATTTAGGGCGTGGGTCACCTTGAAATCGCAAAAACAGGGAGCATCTCGAATGGAAGAAAGATCTTTCGGTTTCCGCATCCGTTCCGAAGCCGCTTCGGCGGGAAAAATTTGCGCCGGCCGCAGCCGGGCCCGACGTCACATCCGCTTCTTCGAGGAGCATTTCACCTTGATCGAACTGCTGGTGGTGATCGCCATCATAGCCATACTGGCGGCGATGCTCATGCCTGCGCTACAGCAGGCACGGAACAGGGCCAAGACGATCAACTGCTGTTCCAACCTCAAGCAGCTGGGTTCGGGTTATCTGCAGTACACGGGCGACTGGGAGAGCCATTTTCCCACCCCCTCGTGGTACGTCAAGATCGAAAAATACGTGGGCAACACGGGACTCTTCTCCTGCCCCGGCGGTCCGGTCCACAGCCGCAAGGTGCAGTCGTATTTCTCCGACGGCAAGACGAACTTCCCCGGTCACTACGGTCACAACAACCACGCCCTGCAGCACGGAGACGCCACGAAAACCGTCATCTACGCCAAGATCGAACAGGTGAGGCGCGCCTCGCGGACGCCGCTGGTGCTGGACTGCAGTTATTCCGCTTCGGTGAATTACGGGACGATGAGTTATCCCGCGACGGTGCCGCTCGTCGTGTTCGACCCAGGCTGTTACATGGCGACGGCAAGCGCCTATTCGCACTCGGCCAATCCCTACATCAACTCCTTCGGTTTGTGGCACGCCGGGTCCGGCAACATCGTCTGCGTCGACGGCTCGGTCAAAAGTTTCGGCGCCGCCGAGATCAAACAGCTCTGCACCACCACCACGGCCGCGGCCAAGTTTCTGGCGGGTCAGCTCTGAACAAGTTTCGAAGGAGGAGGCCCCGCGATGTTTCACGGTACAAAACCCGTTCTTTTCGCGCTGACACTTCTCGTCTGCCCCCTCGTCCGCGGCGGGATCGACGACGGGCAGCTGACGAAACTCATGGAACGGGTCCACACCGGCAACGCCCTCGTGCAGGTCCCCCTCGCCTCCCGTCCACCCGTCGTCGACGGCCGTCTGTCGCCGCGGGAGTGGGACGGTGCGGCGATCCTCTGCGGATTCAGCACGCAGGGAGCCAAGGGGCAGCTGCTGGGAAACAAGCCCGGCCAGGTGCTTCTGCAGCGGACAAAGGAACATCTTTACATCGCCGTCAGGACCGCGACGCCCAACGACAGCCCCGGCGGCGGACTGGTCTGCGCCGCGACGAAACGCGACGATCCCGCCATCGCCGGCGACGACACGGTGGAATTCACTTTCCACAACTCCCGGCGGCCGGACACGATCCTGCAGATCGTCTGCAACCCCTCGGGAGCCTGTCTGGATATCCGGCGCGACCTCGCCTCAGGCAATTCCGACGCGAAATGGAACTTCGCGGGCGTTTCCGCGGGTTCCGTGGTCGAGAGTTTCTGGTGGGTGACGGAGATGAAAATTCCCCTTTCGGAACTTACTCCCGCGGGGGGCGTGCTCAAGTTCAACGTCGCCCGCAACTGGTGCGACACGGGGACATTTTCGACGCTGAACAAGGTCAGAAAGAATTTTCTGCCCGCCGACATGATCCGGCTCGACTTCTCCGATTCTCCCGTGACCGTGAAACAGAACACCTTGGGAAATCCCGACGACGGGAACTGGGATACCGAAAGCACGGCGGTGAACAGCTCCGGACGGGAAGTGGTCTTTGCCGTCATGCTCCATGAATACGCCTTCAAAAAAGCGGACGGCAAAGTCAAACGCAGTCACACCGTGCATGCGCTGGAAAAAAAGATCCTTTCTCCGGGAGAAACGGGCAAACTCGTCCTCCGGCGCAAGACCGCCTCCAATGCGCTGATCTGGTTCGCGACCGCCGTTTTGGACGCGAAGACGAAAAAAGTTCTGCACAACCGCCTGATCCAGGGCAGAAAATCTCTCTTCACAGGACGCCGTCCCCTGTACGCGGCGGGCGAAATAAAGAAAACGGGCCGGTTCCGGGTCTACGACTATCCCGGCTTCGGACATGCGGCCTTCTTCTTCAACTTCACCTCCCCTGCCCCGGAAAATCTCCAGATGACCGGTCCGGACGGCAAGGCGGTCAAATTCCCGATCACCGCCCGCGGCGGAGAGCATTACTGCCGTGCGGAGATCCCCTCTGCCCTCGGCGTCTACACCTTCACCCTCCCCGGCGGACGCGAGGTGTGCCGGATCACGCGCAAGAATTTTCCGTGGCTCGGAAATGATCTCGGCAGGGAAAAAGTGGTCATCCCGCCCTTCACGCCGATCAGGACGTGCGGAAACGAGGTCGAAGTTCTGTTCCGGAAACACCGGCTCAATCACTTCGGCCTGTGGGACTCCGTCGAAAGCAAGGGCACGGAACTGCTGGCGGAGCCCATGTCCTTCGAACTTGTTTCCGAAGGAAAGACGGTCCCATGGCGGGGAGAAATCAAAAAACTCGAACTCCGCAACGGCGGGCACGACGCCTCCTATCGGGCGGAAAGCGCAAACGCCGCGGGCATTTCCCTGACCGTCGCCGGATACGCCGAGTACGACGGATTTTTCTGGAACCGTTTCGAACTCGACAATCCCGTCAGACGCCCCGTCGACCGTCTGACGGTGCGCATTCCGCTCAAGGATGCCCAGATGCCGCTGTTTCACGTCATATCCAACACGATCCGTACCAATCCCGCGGGGGCCCTGCCCGCAGGAGAAGGAGAACTGTGGAACGGCACGAAACTTGTCCGGCAACTCCACTTCGGTCAGCCCGTCATGCACAAACAATTCGTTCCCTACGTCTGGCTCGGCGGCGTCGAAAAAGGCGTCTGCTGGTTCATGGACTCTTCCTTCGGGTGCCGTCTTTCGCAGACCCTTCCGCAGGTGCGAATCAGCCGCAAAGGCAAGACCGTCCTCCTCGAGATCGACATCATCAACATTCCCGACCGGGAGTCGAAGCGCGTATTTGAATTCGGGCTTCAGGCGACACCGGTCAAACCCGTGGAACCCGCACTTCTGCCCATGACCCGCGACGGACGGGGCTGGGTCTCGGGAGAACTCCCCAATCTGGGCGACTTCAATCAGGTGCGCGGCGGTTTCGCCAGTCAATGGGCCGTATTTCCCCTCGCAAACGATTATTCTCTGTACAAAAAGGTGATAAGCATCATCTCAGGCGACGGGCGATATTCCGGAGACATCAAAAACGACATCAGGACCTTTTTCGACAGGTATCTGCCCATTCTCCGGCAGACCATCGACAAGGACTACCCCGGGCAGTCCGCGAAGATCCTGAAAAGCGCCTGCGACGCTTCCTCGCTGAGCGACAAACGCCGCCCGCCCTCGCGTCCCATCATGTACACGGATCCCCGGCTGGTCTACCGCTACGACGAGGGGGCGCAGGCCTTCCGGTCCGAGTGGTGGAACCCGGCGCGGATCAACTACACCGGGGTATGGCGGAGCACCCTGACTCCCAGTCTGCAGGATTATCTGGTGTACCATCATGAAATCCTGCTCCGGTGCGGTCTGCGCGGCATCAATCTCGACGACGCCTACCTCATGCCCGACGACAATCCCGAGACCGTCGCAAAAATCGACGCCTCGGGGACAATCCACTCGAACGCCGGGATCCTGCAGTTGCGCAGTTACGTCAAGAGGCTCGCCACCATGATGCACACCCGGTTTCATATCTATCCCCGCTACGTGGAGCCCCACATGACCAACGCGCTCATCGTCCCTGCCTTTTCCTTCGCCGACGGTCAGCTGGGCATGGAACAGCACTACGGCGAATCCCCGCGGACAGCGTGTTTCCCCGCGGACGAGATCCTCGCCACCTACACCGGCAGGCAGATCGGCGCAAAGCCCCTCGCCCTCCCCGGCCTGCTGCGCAAAAATATGCCGCCGGAACGGTGGAAGAAAGAGTTTCCCGTCCTTACTAGAAGCTGCATCGCGCTGAGCCTGCCCTTCGGGATCACCATGCGCACCTCGATCCGGGTGAAATACGAGCATTTCGACATCGGGACTTATCAGGCTTTCTACAAAAATCTGGCCGAATTCGGCATCGCCGAAAAGGACTGCGTCTTCGAACCCTGTTTCGAACAGAAAAGCGTGAGTTCCGGGTCGAAGGACATCCGGATCGGCCTTTTCAAGCGTCCCGGCAAAGTTCTCGTCTGCGCGGCGAACCTGTGCAAAGAGCCTGCGGCGGCGGATCTCGAGATCGACGCGTCTTCACTCGGTCTCAAGGAAAATTTCAAAATGACCGACTGGGAGAAGCGTACTCCAATAACAAAAAAGTTCACACTCGCGCCCGGCGATTTCAAACTCGTCCTGCTGAGTGAATGATCCCTTTTTTCGTTTGAAAAACTCCGGCCGGCGGATTAAGTTATCTTCATGCAGAAAAAGATCACATCCAGAGATATCGCCAAACTGGCCGGAGTCAATCAGTCCACCGTCTCGCGGGCGCTCAACCCCGACACGTCGTGGCTCATAAGCCCGCGCAAGCGGGAGGAGATCCGCGGACTTTGCCGCAAGTACGGCGTCATGCCTTCCCGGGCGGTCAAAAAATACGCTTTCGAACGCACCCACCGCATCGCATGGATGTTCGGAGCCATGGAACGCGACCTCAACGATATGGGCCGCAGCGCCTTCTTCCGTCAGGTCTGCGACATTCTGCAATCCTGCGGCTACATCCTCGAACTCATCCGGCTGGACTACAGTCCCGAAAACCAGATCAGAGACGTGCGCCGCATACTCAAGTCGGGCCTTGCCGACGTCTATATCGTCGGCGCCGGAATGCTTCACGGCCAGTCGCTGGAACTGCTGCACAAAAACACATCGCGCCTGATCCTCACCCTCAACGAAGAGATGCGCCGCAAACCCTTTCCCGATCACCACTGGCTCTCGTATTTCCGGTACGACAATCTGGCCGCCCACGGCGAAGCGTTCGCCGATCTGCCTCCGGAACGCAGAAATAAGATCCTCTACTTCGGCAGACAGTCCCCCTCCTCGACCATCCAGATGGAAAAGATCCGCACCTTGATGCGGGCAAACGGGGCCCGCCGCGCGGAACTGGACAGTCTCCTCTACCGGCGCGATCCGCAGCAGTGTCCCATGGATCTCGTCTGCCGCCTCGCCGCCGACTGCCTCGCCGGCAACCTTTCCCGGCTGGAAGAACATACCACCTTCTGGTGCGGAGGTCTGTGCGCCTTTCCCCTCTACGATCTGCTGCGCCGTCAGGGCCGGATCCCCGGCAGGGATTTTTCGATAATCACCAACTGCGCCTGCGGCAAACTCCTGCCCCAGATCGAACCCGAGATCCACCTTATCTGCCGCAATATCGACCTCGAAGCCGAAAAACTTTGCGAACAGGTCCTCCGCCTTATCGACGATCCCCAGCCCAGTACCGTCGTCTTCAAATCCGCCTTCCGTCCCGCCAGATACGATCTGGTCTGACCTCGCGGCCCGCCGTCAGCTTTTTCCGTCGCGGACGGTCAGATCTCTGAGCCAGGTGTACTTGAAGTAATGTCTCAGGGCGATCGGCAGCTTGACGGCCTCGTCCATATAAACGAGAAGGAAAACGAGAAGCACGGGGGCCCCGAACACGAAGGAAGCCAGAAGACCGAGGGGGACAACGAAACAGACAACGACCAGAAAGTCCGTCCGGAAACTGTATTTCGAATCCCCGCCTGTGTTGAATGTCGTGAAGAGGAAACCGTTGCACGCCTTTCCGATCAGCGAGGGGACCGAGAGAACCAGCATCCAGCGCGTCAGGAAGGCCGCCCGGGGCGTCAGTCTGGCGAAATGCCCCGCAAACGGAACGGCGCACAGCAGGAAGACGGCGGCGGCGATGCCGGCCAGAAGCGCAAAAGAAAGGAGCTGCCTTCCGATCTCGCGGGCCCGGGCGAGATCCCCGCTGCCCAGCGTGTTGCCGATGATGACGGCCACGCCGCCGGCGAGCCCGCCGAAAAATATCCCGGATGCGTTGATGATGACCCGCGCCAGGGCGTTGGCCGCAACGGCGTCGGGCTCCTGATGCCCCATGACGATCGCCGCGACGGTCATGCCGATGCCGTAACAGCCGAAATTGCCGAGGATCGGCAATGTGTACTTCAGCACATGCGCGCACAGGGATCTCGCCAAATGGATGCAGTAAAAGATCTTGACCCTGAAGAGATTTTCCCTTCTGAACTCGAGACAGGTCAGTGCAAGCCCGATGAAACGTACGAGGACCGTGGCCAACGCGGCTCCTGCGACCTCCATCCGGGGGAAGCCGCAAAGGCCGAAAATGAAGAGCGCATTGAAAAGAATATCCAGCGGGACCGTCATGCAGGAGATCAGAAGCAGCCGGCGGGCATGGCCGGAACAGCGGCAGGTGATGGAAAGACTCTGGGACACGGCGAGGAAAAAGTACGATACTGCGATCCAGCGCAGATAGGTTTTTCCCCCGGCCAGGAACACCTCCTTGTCCGTGAAGATCCCCATCACCTCCCGCGGAAAAAGCGTCGTGACCAGGAAGAAGACTGCCGAGAGCAGCAGATGGATCTGAAGCGACATGCCCAGGAGTTTTTCCACCGTTCTGCGATCCTTCCTGCCCCAGTACTGGGCGACGAAAATGGAAAAAGCGGAACCGCAGGTCCCCATCAGCATGTTGTAGATGAACTGGACCTGCCCCGCCAGCGAAACGCTGGCCAGTGCCTCCTGGCCGACTTTTCCCAGCATGACGGCATCGACGGCCGAGTCCAGATGGACAAGCAGCGCCTGAAGGGAAAGCGGAAGTATGACCGTGCGGATCCGATACCGCAGATCCCGATCGGGAAGAAGTGATGACAGCATATGACGGGGGAAGCGCCCTCCTGACTCTCCGGGAATCGCTCCGATGCATCCGGAACGAACGGAGCATCCCCGTTTTTCCGATAAATTAGCTCACCGGAGGAATTTTTTCAAGACCCGCTCCGAAAAAAAGCTCCCCCGCCGCGAAGCGAGACCGCAAATCCCTGTGCGTCGGATTGAAAAACCGGCGGACCGTGATATATTAATGGCGGTCGACCGCGCTGGTGCGGCCCCTTTGTTTTCAAGGACTTTTTGACTGATGATCCGGGATCTCCTGATAAGATGCTTTGTCCGTGATTATGCCGACACGGAGTCGCCCGCCGTCCGGCTGGATTACGGCATTTTCAGCGGATATGTGGGGCTGGCCGTCAATGTTTTTCTGGCCGGACTGAAGTTCACGGTCGGTCTGCTCTCGGGAAGCGTGGCCGTCGCGGCGGACGCAGTGAACAACCTCTCCGATGCCGGCAGTTCGATCGTGACCGTCTGCGGTTTCAAACTTGCGGCCAAACCCGCCGACCGGGAACATCCCTTCGGCCACGGACGCTTCGAATATGTCGCAGGCGTCGTCGTCGCGGTGGTCATCGTGGCCATGGGGCTGAATTTTCTCGTGGAGTCGGTCCAGCGGGTCGTCCACCCCCGGGAGGTCCGGATGTCGCCGGTGTTGACCGCCCTCTTCGCCGGGACGCTCCTGTGCAAGGCGTGGCTGTTCTTCTTCTACCGCGGGATCGGCAAACGGATCGACTCCCACACCATCAAGGCCATGGCCTTCGACAGCCTCAGCGACATGGCCGGGACCTCGGTGGTCCTGCTGGCCGTTCTGGCCGAGCGCTTCACGGCGTTTCCCGTGGACGGCGGAGCGGGCGTCATGGCGGCGCTGCTCGTCCTCTACGGCGGCGGCAAGATCCTCCGGGAGACCATCAGCCCCCTGCTGGGCGAACCTCCGGGCCCCGAACTGGTGGAGGAACTGCGCTCCCGTCTGCTGAAATGCCGGGGCATCCGTGGTGTCCACGATATCATCATGCACAATTACGGTCCCAACCGCTACTTCGCCACGGCCCACGCCGAGGTCAATCTCGACGCCGATATCCTCGCCGTCCACGATATGCTCGAAAGCGCCGAAGTGGAGATCGGCAAGCACATGCCCGTCCATCTGCTGCTGCACTGCGATCCCTGCAGTCCCTCCGACCCCGAAGCCCGGGCGTGGCTCGGACAGGTGGAGAACGCCGTGGCCGACCTGAACCCCCTGTTCAAGGTTTATGAGTTCAAACTGAAACACGACGAGGAGGGCCTGCTGCTCGAATTTCATCTGCTGGTCCCCCGCAGCTGTACCGTCGACAGAAGCAAAACGGAAAAGGCGCTTTCTTCCGTCTTTGCCGCAACGCCCTGTCACCCGCACCTGAACATCATGATCGATCAGGCTTCGGGATGAGGAAAAGAAAAACTCAAGCTGACGCGTGATACAATATTCCGCCGCTTTCTTTCGTTATCCGGGCGGAGTCTTTGTAATTGCCCGGAAACACAGGAGAAAAAGATGATGAGATCCTCCGTATCGCTGTTCGCGGCAGTCCTCCTCGGGACCGCCGTTCTCACCCGCGGCGACGAAGCGTGCGACACGACCGGAAGCTGCAAGCTGCCGGGAAGCGCAGGAGACGCCGCAAAAAGCGAAGTACTGTCCCCCGTCGGCCAGAACTTCATCCGCGGCATCAAACAGGCGCCCCGGCTTTCCACGCTGGAAGGCAAGACCGTCGCCGTCGTCGGCGGCAGCTTCATGGCCTCGGTGACGCATCCGGAGATCAAAAGACTGATCGGAAAGCACTATCCGACGGCAAAAGTCTTCGTTCTGGGAGAGATCGGTTCCGCGGGCCCCTGGCCCGGACCGGGCGTCATCCGGAAGCAAAAAGACGACTTCGTACGGCAGTTGAAGACCTTGAAGGTCGATGCCGTCATCTCCGGCAACGGCGGCTGCGGGCTCTGCACGCCCAAGGAGATGGGTTCCTGCATCGCGGCGGAATACTGCGGCATCCCCTCGGTGATGATCGCGGCCCCGGGCTTCACTGAGCAGGCGAAACGCGCCGCCGTGATCGCCGGAGTCCCCGTCCCCCGCGTCGCGACCTACCCCGGCGCCTTTTCCGCCCATTCCCGGGAGGAACTTTTGAAAAACACGAGGAACATCCTCTGGCCGCAGATCGTCGAAGCGCTGACAAAACCCTTCACGCCCGAAGAGCTGAAGCAGACGGAGCAAAAACTTCCGGAAAACGGGATCGTCTATTCCGGAAATCTCGACGAGATCGATCTCTTCTTCACGCGGAACGGCTGGACCGACGGTCTGCCGATCATCCCGCCCACCCGGGAGAGGGTCGCGGAATTTCTGAAATATACGGATACGGATCCCGACGCCGTGATCGCGGCGATCCCTCCTGCCTACCGCAAGGCGACGCCGCGTCTCGTAGCGGTCAACGGCGTCATGGCCGGATGCAAGCCGGAATACATGCCGATCCTGATAGCCTTCACCAAAGCAATGACCGACGGGGATTTCCGCCGAACGCTGGCCAGCACCCACGCCTGGACACCCTACTGCTGGATCAACGGCCCCCTCGCCCGTCAGCTGGAGCTGGACTGTTCTCAGGGCGAGATATCCGCCGTCCGGAACGCCAAGATCGGACGCTTCATCAATCTGGCGATGCTGAATCTGGGGGGCTATTACATCAAAACCAACCGCATGGGAACTTTCGGCTATCTGATGCCCTGGTGTCTCGCCGAAGACGAGGCCGCGGCGGTCAAACTGCACTGGCGGCCCTATCACATGCAGCAGGGGTTTGCCCTGAACGACAACGTGCTGACCGCGGGTTCCGCCCTCAGCTGGGGGAACAATCTGGCGCCTGCGACCTCCGATCCGCAGAAGATCATGGAGATGATGGCCTGGGACGCCGTGGAGAAAGAGCAGTTCGCGCTGGGCAGCGGGACGCCCTTCGTCTACCGGGCCATTCTGGTGACGGAGTACGTGGCGCGGGATCTGGCACGGAAATTCAAAGGCAAGGAAGAGCTGGAGCGGGCTCTGATTTCCGCCGCCCGACGCCCCGTGGCGGAGAGGGCTTACGCCAATTACTGGGGAAATCCCGGCAGCGCCTTCAACCCCGAAACCTACTCCATGCGGCGGCACATCGCCCGGATCGGCCGCAGGGAGGGCGGCAAAATCACGCCCGCGCCCCCCTGGCTCGCATGGACCGGCATGACGAAAATGGAGACGGTCCCCGTCATGACCGCGGGCAAGACCGCGATCCTCGTCACGGGGGACGCCAGCCGCAACAAGACGATGTGCGTTCCCGGCGGCGGATTCGCTTCGGTCAGGATCGATCTGCCGAAGAACTGGGACGCACTGATGAAAGAAGCCGGCTATCCCCCGCTCCGGCAATATCACCTCAAGTCCGATCTGACGCCCTCCGACCGTCCGCAGCAGTTCAAAAACTACCGCCGCAGAGAGCAGCTGTGAGGGAGTGAAGGCTCCGGCACTCCCGCGGTTCTCAGGCCTCGAGAGCCCGGCGCAGGAGTTCCGCGGCCGCTTCGAGCCGGTGGTGCATCCGGTCCATGACGCCCTGCATCTGGGAACGGACCGTTTCGGGAGGCATGGCAATGACCTCCCGGATCTGCCGCTCAAGCGCCTCGAAGTCGCAGTTTTCCACGCTGCCGGAAGAAGTTCTTCCGAAAGCTTTGAGGTAGTTGGCTATTTTGCTCCCCCGTTCGATCCCCAGTCCAGGAACGCCCGCGTTGGAGGCGAGGATCAGCAGATGGAGTCTGCTGCTGACGACCACGCGGCACTGCGACGCGCAGGCCTGCACATCGGCGGGAAGGTCGCTCTCCAGACACTCGATCCTTTCGGGATGGTCGGTTTTTGCGGCCAGATCCAGCATCAGGAGCCTGTCCGTCCTGGGGTTCATCGGGATCAGCACGAGGCGGATCCCGGGGTCTTTCAAAAGTGAGTTCCACAACTCCTTCACGCCGCCGAGGTCCCGGACGGCGTTCTGGGCGGATATGCAGAAACCGATCCGGACGGCCTCCGGAGCCGGTCCCAGCGGCGGACGGGGAGCGGACGCTTGAAGAATGGCCGTATCGGCTCCCGCAACAGCCCCCCGGACACCGCACTTTTCCACCTCGGAAAGCGATTCACCGTCCCGCAAAACGACCAGAGAGCAGGCGCCGAGGGAACGGCGGATGTGACGCCGGGTCCTGCGGCACAGGTGATTTTCATAGGCCCGTACCCAGTCGATCAGCCCCAACGAGGCGGCCGACAAAAGGCGGAGCAGCGCAAGGCGCCTGCCCGCTGCCCGGTAGAAGGCCGGATTCAGCTGCGAATTCATGCCGACGCCCCAGACGATGGTCTTTTTCCCCGCCTTTCGGGCGATGTCAAGCAAACGCAGTCCCCGTTCGGGGTAGTCGGAGAGCCCCGTGGCGCCGAACCAGATATACACGTCGTGCCGCCCGACTTCTTCGGCAAACTCCCGCAGACGGGGTTCCGGCGGAAATCCGTAAAGCGGAACGGCCGTCACGCCCAGCCGGCGGGCGGTCGTTTCTCCGTCGCGGGTGCATACCGCGAGCTCCGCGCCGGGACAGATCCGGCGCAGCAGATCCACGACGCAGGCGATGATCGCCTCGTCGCCGATATTGTCGCATCCCAGGGGGACGCCGCCAAGCAAAATCTTCATACGCCGCGGGCCTCTCTTTCCTCGACGCGCTGTTTCATCAGCCCGAAGTAATCGGATACGCACCGGACGCGCTCGGGGATCTCGTCCGTCGAGAGGACCACCGCCTGCGAGTCCTTGTCCTCCGGGGAAAATCCGTGCATGCCGTTGAGGGGAACATTTCCCATGTCGGAGGGAACGATCTGGATCCCGGGGGCCATGAGGAAAATGGCGTCGCCGAAAAGCCGGTCGGCCCGGTAAATACCGTAATGTTTTTCCTCGTCGGCCGTGAGCCAGTGCCCGTCGTTTTCGAAGGGCTTCACCGCCTCGCGGATGATACGCTCGGAATCGGGAGAAATAAACGTCGCCCGGAACATGGTCGAATCGTAGCAGGCGCCGTAATCGCGCCCGAAGACGAGAGGTGTCTTTTCGACGGCGGACTTGAGATCGACCGTCTTGGTCAGCGGAGTCATGCCGTGGTCGGAGATCACGGTCAGCCGCACCGTTTTTTTCAGGTCCGCACAGATTTTGAAAAGCGACAGGATCTCCTCACGGTACCAGGCCAGCTTTTCGCGGATGACATCGGCGACCGGCGGTGCGGGAAACCGGTGCAGAAGGGCGTCCAGCTCGGCGGTGTAGATGAAGAGAAAGGTCTTTCCCTCCCCGAGGGCCCTGCGGGCGGCCTCGAAGTTCCGCCGGTCCCCGATGTGCCAGTCGGAGATGTGATAAGCCGCATCATGCCGTGTGAGGAAGTCTCGGAGATTTTCGATCTCCCCCATGCCCCGGGAGGCAAAAAGGTCCTGCTTTTCGCAATAGTCCATCAGGGGAAGTTTGCAAAAGGGCATCTGATACAGCTGGAAGTATCCCGTGAAGCCGTAGAGCCGCCCGATGATCCGCGAGAGCCAGTGACGCACTCTTCCCCGGTTCCAGAAGGAGCGGGGGCGCATCAGCGGCTCGATGCGGCCCAGGCGCCGGAAGGGCGAATCCTTCGGCGCAAAACGGAACAGCCCCAGGTGACCGTGCTCCGCGGGCGTCCGGCCAGAAAGGATGGTCGGGATGGCGGTGCTCGAATAACCGAACTGCATTTCGATCCTGCGGCGGAACGGCAGTTCCTCCGACATGAAACCTGTCCCCTCGACCAATTCCCAACCCAGGGCGTCGATAAAGAGAAATATCTCGACTTCGTTTTTCACCATGACAGTCTCCTCACGGCAAAGGGGCATATCCGGGCAGAAGCCGGACGTCGTTTGCAGGGCGGCGATCGATCCAGCGCCGGTCGGGCCGGCTGGCTCCGTTCAGAAGATATCCGGTGACGACGGCGTTGGGAGCGATGGTCTCCCAGACGGAATACTCGCTGGCGGCGACGCTCTCGGCTTCGACATTGCACCAGCGGCGCCAGATCGGCAGTTTCCGCCCGACCCCGTCGGCACACCCCTTTTCGTTGCGCCCCGGTCCGGGAAGGAGCGAAAGCGACAGGCCGGGAAAACGCTGATCCGGGCGTTTCCGGTAGTAGAGACCGTAGGCCATCTGCACGGCGCTGCGGGGAATGCCGTAGGTGTTGCGGAAAGGCGTGATGCCGGGGACCGGTTCGTCGATGCCGTCCGCATAGGAATTGAGATCGAGGAACCGCACCGGATAGACCCGGCCGAGGCCGCTTGTCATGGAACTGCCGGAGGGATTGGCGCCGTTGTGGAAATCGTTGGCCAGAAGCGCCCCCTCCCTGTAGGCGCGGTCGCCCGTCATCGCGTGGGCGGCGATCAGAACTTTTGCCCGAACGAGGGGATGACAAGTTCCCCAGCTCATGGTGTGCACCCAGCCGTCCTCGGGCCCGTACCAGGGCACGCGGATCGGATAATTACGCTCCTGCTGTTCGAGCAGAGTGTCCGCCGCATTGATCAGCGACCTGCGGCGGGCGAGCCGGAGGCGTTCCAGTTCTGCGGATTTGATTTGGAAGAGCTCCAGCTCCACCCAGATGAACGGCGACCAGCGCCAGCCGTTCTTGTTCATGGCGGCCGCGGCGGCCGGAGCCGCTTCCTCCGCCTTTTTCAGATACTGTTCATCCCCCGTCAGCAGAAAAAGACCGACGCCGGCCTTGACAAGATACTCGGGCGCGAGATCGGGTTCCTCGCGGTAAAAGACGGACTTGGAGCCGAGCTGAAAAACCTTGGGCCGCGGACGGGGCGTGCTCACGGCG
>Ga0310696_10002385_pt1 | contig 25023 bp, 15 predicted proteins | sample AusTroGonzalo_MG_4_FD_203885 | JGI IMG/M metagenome (GOLD analysis project Ga0310696, IMG submission 203885) | Bovine rumen microbial communities from tropical cattle in Woodstock, Queensland, Australia - Gonzalo_02 (v2) (version 2) | ecosystem: Host-associated > Mammals > Digestive system >...
CACCACCGACCAGAAGATCGCCTACTACATCCACTTCAACGGAAAGATCGGCGTCCTCCTCGACATCGGCGGCGAGATCGATGAAGCCGGCATCAAGAATACCTGCCTCCAGATTTGCGCGTCGAGCCCGCAGTACGTCAACTCCTCCGAAGTCCCGGCCGAAGCGATCGCCCATGAAAAAGAGATCGCCACCGCCCAGCTCAAGGAGAGCGGCAAGCCCGAAAACATCATCGAGAAGATCGTCGCCGGCAAGATCAACAGCTGGTACGGCGAAATCTGCCTCGTCAACCAGCCCTGGATCCTTGACAACAAGACCACGTTCGGAAAGCTCTTCCCGAAGGCTACCGTCAAGCGTTTCGCCCGCTGGGCCGTCGGTCAGTGATTTCTGCCGACAGTTTCTCTGAAACGCCAGCCCGTTCCGGTTTGCTCCGGAGCGGGTTTTTTCGTGTGCGCTTTCCGCATGGGTGCCGATGGGGGGGGGCACTCCATCATTGCCGTCTTTCTTTTGCAGTCGGCAGGGGTGATTCCGGAGGCGGGAGCGCGGAGAAAGCATTCTCCGGAACCGCCTTTTTTCACCTTTGTCCGGTTCGTACGCGAAATAATTAGAAAAAAGCGGGAAGGCGGATTGAAAATCGGACGGCGAGGGTGTATATTATACACTCACATCTTTTTGGAACGTCCCGGCGGAAACCGCGCGGGACAGCCTGAACCCGATACCGACATAACATTCAGATAACCAATCACGAAGGCAAGATCATCATGTCCAATCCCAGCTGGAAAGACCAACTCACGCTCAACATCACCGACACCGACGTCTGCGGCCGCGATGCGAAATTCGTGCTCACCGCGGAAGGTTCCTCCGACCTCTTCCTCGCCGCGACGAAGAACGTCGCCCGCAAAGCGCAGATCCCCGGATTCCGCGCCGGCAAGGCCCCGCTCTCCATGGTGAAGGCCCGTTACAAAGGCTACGTCGACGAAGAAGCCGGCAGACTGCTCCAGATCGCGGCATTCGACCTGCTCTCGAAGAAGGCCGAGGAAATTGACATCATCTCCTACAGCAAGCTCCAGCCGGAAGGCACGCTGGAGGAAGGCAAGGAATTCACGCTGAAGTGCGATTTCGAAATCGCGCCGGAATTCGAACTCCCGGACTACAAGGAACTCGGTGAAGTCGCCGAGGGCGAAGACGTCGCCAAGATCGAGGAAGACCTCATCGAACGCGCCAAGGCCCAGTACAGCAGCTTCTCCCCCATCTCCGACGAAGCGAAGGAAGGCGACATGCTCCATGTCTCCTACGAGAGCGATTTCGCGCTCCCCGAAGACGCTTCCGATTCCCTGAAGCGCGCCGTCAAGAACGATTCCGCATGGGTTTACCTGATCGGCCAGGAAATGATCCCCGGCGTTAACGCCGCGCTCATCGGCGCCAAGATCGGCGACGAACGCTCCTTCACTGCCGATTTCCCCGCCGACTGGCGCGAGGAAGGTCTCCGCGGCCAGAAGGTCACCTTCAAGGTGAAGATCCACGACGGCCAGCGCCGCGAGCCGATCGAAGACATGGCGAAGCTCGCTGAGAAGATGGAATTCAAGTCCGCCGAAGATCTGAGCAAGTTCTACCACGATCTTGCGGCCCGTCAGTCCGAGATCATGAGCCGTTCCAAGACTATGGAATCCGTCCAGGACGCCATCCTCGAGAAGACGCCGCAGTTCGAGCTGCCGAAGAAGTCGCTCGAGACCGCGACCGAAAACGAATTCAAGCTCCTTGAATACGCCGTCGGCCAGGACAAGGAAGCTCTCGAGAAGTTCAATGCCGAGAAGGACCAGCACATGGACGAGGCGAAGAAGAAAGCCTCCGAACAGCTCCGCAAGAACTTCATCATCCGCAAGATCGCCAAGCTCGAGGAAGTCAAGCTCTCCGAACAGGAAGTCGCCCAGGCCATCCAGAACATGGCCCAGCAGACCCGCATGGAGCCTGCCCGCCTCGCCGAGATCCTTCAGCGCACCGGCCGCCTCAACGAGCTTGAGATCGAACTCCTCGTCGAGAAGACTCTCGGCGTGCTCGCGGAACGCCGCATGAAGGCCGCCGCGAAGTAACAATCGAACGGAACGCCCGGAGGAGCGCGGAAAACTCCTCCCGGCGCTGCCCAAAGTCTGGCCATTCCCGCCAGCAGAATGACCGGCCTTCGTGCGCGTCGGAAACGGCACGGAGGCCGCGCGTTTTTGGAAGCCTCCGCCCCCCCCCCCGGACCGGGACCAATCAAAGCAAACCCCAAAGGAGATGACCCCATGAAACCGACCAGAAACGGCATGCTCGTGCCGATCGTCGTGGAACAGACCGGCAACGGCGAACGTTCGTACGATATTTATTCCCGCCTGCTCAGAGACCGCATCATCCTCCTCGGCGATCCCATCGACGACGCCGTGGCGAACCTTATCGTGGCGGAACTCCTCTTCCTGAAGAGCGAAGACCCGAAGAAGGACATCTCCCTTTACATCAACTCGCCCGGCGGCGTGGTGACCGCCGGCCTGGCGATCTACGACACGATCCAGTCGCTTCCGTGCGACGTCTGCACGTTCTGCATGGGGCAGGCCGCTTCCATGGCCGCCGTGCTGCTGTCCGCCGGGACCCAGGGCAAACGCTACGCCCTGCCGTCCGCCCGCATCATGATCCATCAGGTGCTCGGCGGCGCGGAAGGCCAGGCCACGGACATCGAGATCCACACGAAGGAGATCCTCCGTACCAAAGCCGCGCTGAATTCCATCCTGGCGAAGCATTCCGGCCAGACATTGAAGAAGATCGAACGGGATACCGAACGCGATTACTTCATGTCCGCGGAGGAAGCCGTGGCCTACGGACTCGTGGACCATGTGCTGCCGCCCCGCGCCGATGTCGCCGCGCTCAAGGTCAAGGGGAACTGAGTCATGAAGAAGCCCAACCGCTGCGCTTTCTGCGGCCGCTCCGAGGAAGAACTGAATGGCGGTCTCCTCACCGGACCCGGCGGCGCTTCCATCTGCCGCAACTGCGTGACGATCTGCGACACGCTCTTCACCCGGAACGGGTTTCCCGGCAATCCGTCGAAGGGCCGTCCGGCCGACGACGAGTCCGGGGAAGGACCTGCCGGCCCGGGCCGCGTGCCGTCGTTCGTCGACTCACTGAATGTGCCGACGCCCGCGGACATCAAGGCCGAACTCGACCGCTACGTGATCGGACAGGAGCAGGCCAAGAAGATCTTGTCCGTGGCCGTTCACAACCATTACAACCGCCTGAAATCCAAAAATCTCTACGATGCCGCCGACGTCGACCTCGACAAGAGCAACGTCCTGCTCATCGGTCCCACCGGCAGCGGCAAGACGCTCATCGCACGCACCCTCGCGAAAATGCTCGACGTGCCGTTCTGCATCACGGACGCCACCACGCTGACCGAGGCCGGCTACGTGGGCGAGGATGTGGAAAACATCATTCTGCGTCTCGTGCAGGCGGCGGACTACGACGTCGAACGCGCCCAGGTCGGGATTATCTATGTCGACGAGATCGACAAGATCGCCAAGAAGAGCCAGAACGTCTCCATCACGCGCGACGTGTCCGGCGAAGGCGTCCAGCAGGCGCTCCTGAAAATCCTCGAAGGCACCGTCTCGAACGTGCCCCCGAAGGGCGGCCGCAAACACCCGCAGCAGGAGTATCTGCACGTCGACACCTCGAACATCCTCTTCATCTGCGGCGGCGCGTTCGTCGGCCTCGACAAGATCGTCCAGCGCCGTGTGGGCCGCCACGTGCTCGGCTTCACGCAGGGCACCGAAAACGCCAGTGACGAGGACAAGCGCACCGAGGCGGAAAACAAGCTCCTTCTGGAGTCTCCGCTCTCCGCTGTGGAACCCGAGGATTTCGTGCAATTCGGCATGATCCCGGAGTTCATGGGCCGCATGCCCGTGACCACGGCGCTTACTCCGCTCGACGAAGAGGCCCTGAAACGGATCCTGGTCGAGCCGAAGAACTCCATCGTCCGCCAGTATACCACGCTCATGGAAATGGAAGGCGTGAAGCTGAGCTTCACCGACGACGCCCTCGCCGCCCTCGCGAAAAAAGCATACGAAAAGGGCACCGGCGCACGCGGCCTGCGCTCCATCATGGAGAGCATCATGCTGGACGTGATGTACGACGTGCCGTCCCGCAAGGACGTGGCGGAGTGCATCATCACGGAGGATGCCGTGAACGGCGGGAGCGCGGAGCTCGTCTTGAAGAAGAAATGACCCCGTTCCGGCGTCCGCACGAAAAACGAACTCAAATCAATTTCAATAACAGGAAAGGCAAATCACGATGGAACAGTTTCAGCAGAACGTCAAGGCCGTACTCGCCCGCCTGAGCGAGATCAGGATCGTCCCGGTCCTCGTCCTCGACAACCTTGAAGACGGCCTCAAAATGTGCTCCGTTCTCCAGGAAAAGCAGCTCCCGGCGGCCGAGATCACGTTCCGGACCGCGGCTGCGGAGAGTGTGATCCGCGCGGCGGCGAAGGAGTTCCCGGATCTCTATCTGGGCGCGGGCACCGTGCTGAACGTGCGCGACCTGCACCGGGCGTTCGAAGCCGGCGCGAAGTTCGCCGTGGCGCCGGGCTTCAACCCGACCGTCGTGAAGGAAGCCGTGAAATGCGGATTCCCGTTTGCGCCTGGCGTGTGCACCCCGTCCGAGGCGGAACAGGCCATGGAGCTGGGCTGCACGTTCCTGAAGTATTTCCCGGCCGAGGCCGCGGGCGGCGTGAAGTTTCTGAAGTCCCTGATCGCCCCGTACAAGCACCTCGGCATTCGCTTCATGCCCACCGGCGGCGTGACGAGCGCGAACGCGGCCGAGTATCTGTCGGTCCCGGAGATCGCGGCGGTCGGCGGCACCTGGCTGGGCAAGACCGCCGACATGCGTGCGGGCAACTGGGACGCCATCGGGCAGGCCGTGGCCGATGCCGTGGCGCTGGTCCGCAGTCTGGCGTAAGCCTTTCGGAGACGAAGCATGACCATTGACGAGATCAAAGCACACGGCGCGGATTTGACGGAACGCCTTTCGAAGCTGTCGAACTATCTGCATGTCGAAGAAACGCTGGCGCAGATCGCCGAAATCGAAAAGACCATGGCGCAGAACGATTTCTGGGACGACAAGGAAAAGGCCCAGGCGACCGTGCAGAAGCTTTCCTCCTGCAAGAACATCGTGGAGCCGTTCAATAAGCTCAAACGCGAGGCGGACGATTTCCTCGCCATCGCGGAACTTGCCGAGGAGGATCCGTCGTTCCTGGAGGAATCCGACGACGCGTGGACCAAACTCGAAGCCGGACTTTCCAAGCTCGAGATCGTGAGCTTTCTCTCCGGCAAGTTCGACCGCTGCAACAGCTTCGTGTACATCCATGCGGGCGCGGGCGGCACCGAGTCCTGCGACTGGGCCAGTATCCTGCTCCGCATGTACCGCCGCTGGTTCGAGCGCCGGGGCTTCCAGGACGAGATCATCGACATGCAGCCTGGCGACGAAGCCGGCATCAAGAGCGCGGTCCTGAAGGTGACCGGCGAATTCGTGTACGGCTACATGCGGGCCGAACGCGGCGTCCACCGCCTCGTCCGCATCTCCCCGTTCGACGCCAATGCCCGGCGTCACACCTCGTTCGCCTCCGTCGATGCCTTCCCCGAGATCGAGGACGAGATCGACATCGAGATCGACGAGAAGGACCTCCGCGTCGACACCTACCGCGCATCCGGCGCGGGCGGCCAGTACGTGAACCGCACGGACAGCGCGGTCCGCATCACCCACCTGCCGACCGGCGTGGTCGTTTCCTGCCAGGTGGAGCGTTCGCAGCACAAGAACCGTGCGATGGCGATGCAGATGCTGAAGGCCCGCCTGTACGAGCTCGAGGAGGAGAAACGCCGTCAGCAGGCGGCGCAGATCTCCGGCGAGAAGACCGACAACTCGTGGGGCAACCAGATCCGCTCGTACGTGCTTCAGCCGTATCAGATGGTGAAGGACCTTCGCACGGGGGTGGAGACCGGCAATACCGCGGCGGTGCTCGACGGCGACCTCGACCAGTTCGTCGAGGCGTGGTTGCGCGAACGCCACTGATCCCAAATCTGCGGAATCGCTTTTTCCAGGTCCCTCCGGATTTGCATCCGGCGGGATCTTTTGATTCGTTCATCCGGCGGCGGCAGGGCAGGGGATGGCGAAAACGGGATGGACAGGACGATTCCCGGCAAGCGATGCGTCCGGGCAGGGATTCCGCGAAGATCCGACCGATAATGATACGGAAATGCCGTTCATTTTCCGCATGCGGATTGAAAAAACACGAAAAGCGGGGTATATTATTCAGGTAAAACAATCTTGAAAATTCGAAATTATCCCCCGGAGCGCTCCATGAAATACTATCTTGGGATAGATATTGGATCCACGACGTTCAAAGCGGTGGTCATCACCGAGAGAGGACGTGTGGTCCATACTGTCTACCAGCGCACAAAGCCTGTCGATTCCGGCCAGCTTTCCTGCACAGGCCGCTGCACTTCCTGCGGCCGCTGCAACATGGGCGCGTTGAAGAAGACCCTGGCGACATTCTTTTCCGAAGCCGGGCTGAACGCCGGAAACATCGCGTGCGAGACGACCGCCGAGACAGCAAAGGCCGCGCTCGACACCGGCATCACCGCCGGAGACATCGCCTGCACCGTGGTCACCGGCAGCCAGATCGTGGAAGACACGAAACGCTTCATCCCGTATGACTTCCAGGTCAGCGAGGTCTCCGCGCATGTGGCAGGAGCGAAACGCTATTACCCGAACGTGGACGCGATCATCGACTGCGGCGGCCAGGACAGCAAGTGCATGGTCTTCAACCACAAGATGGGCATGTGGGTCTCCATGATGTCCGGCGTTTGCGCGGCGGGTACCGGGAGCTACCTCGACAGCGTGGCAGCCAAGCTCGGCATCCCCGTCGAGGAAATGGCCGACAAAGTGAACTATGACGCGAAAACGGAATTCAGTTCCGTCTGCGCCGTGCTCTCCGCCACCTCCATCAACAAGTTCAAAAACCGCATCCCGATGGGCGATCTGCTCGCGGGCGCCTGCCGTGCCCAGGCACGCACGATCCTGAACGGCGTCGGGCAGATGCTCATGCACCACGACCCGTCGCATCCGATCCTGTTCCAGGGCGGCGTGGCCTCGAATCATGCCGTGGCGTATTTCATGAAGGAGATTACCGGGTGCGAGATCATCATACCCGAATTCCACAACGTCATGGGCGCGCTCGGCGCGGCCGTCCTGGCGCTCGAATACAGCAGGCTTCAGGGCAGGCTTGACCCGGACCCGGTGCAGTACGAACCGACCCGACAGAAGTCCACCGCCATGCGCGTGGCGAACAACAAGCGGGCGTTCATTTTCAACGGGAAGGACGACGGCCGTCCGACCGTCTGGCGCAATCTCTTCTTCCCGACGGAGATCCTGAACTCGTTCGGCGCGCGCACCCTGACGCTCGAAACGTACGCCGCTCTGTTCGGACGCAGCACCAAGCGCGTGAAGGCCGCGCTCGACGCGGCGGCACGCAAAGGTTTCGACCAGCAGACGTGCACGTTCCTGCGCGTGCTGGAGGGGCTGCCCCTGAGGAAGCCCGATTTCGCAGTTTCCACCAGCCAGCCGTGCCAGCAGGGCGAACGCATCTTCGCCGATCTGGCGCGGACCTACGGCTTCGAGGACCGCTTCTTCTCGCTCCATACCCCGATCAACCTGGAGAACACCAATGCGATCGGCCAGATCGCGGACGGTCTGCGGCAATCCGTGGAGCAGATGGAAAAGGCGTTCGGCTACAAGCTCGATCCCGCCCGGCTTGAGGAGGCATGCGTGCTGTCCAATCTTGCTGCGGACTACTCGCGCAAATGCAACGAGCTGCGCTGGACCTCGCCGCCGCTGGTCCGTGGTTCGGAGGCCGTCTACAATGCCGTTATCTTCAGCCAGCTGTGGGGCACGCAGGAGCTTGTCGACATCCAGAAGACCTACTACGAAGAGCTTCTCATGAAGAAGGAATGGGCGGAGAAACGCTATTCCATCGAAGACACGCACCGTCTGCTCTGGCTTCATCTGCCGCCGTTTTACGACTCCAAGCACCTCGACTACATCGAGACCGTCTGCAACGCCCCGATCGTGTTCGAGGAGACAAACTTCGTCGGCTGGGCCCCGCTCGACCCGAAACACCCCTTCGAGTCGCTTGCGCGGAAGCTTCTCACGACCGGATTCCTGGATCCGAAACTGCGCGTGAAGTACGTGAAGGACATTTCCGCGAAGGCGAAGTTCACCGGCTGCATCCTGTACACGCACGGGTTCGGACGGTGCAGTCTCGCCGACCGCCCGTTCACGAAGCTCCTCCGCGAGGAGCTGGAGGCGGTCGGACTGCCGCTGCTGGCACTGGAGGGCGACTGCATGGACGCCTCCATCGACCCGTGTTCCACCACGACCAAGATCGCGTCGTTCGTGGAGTCGCTGAACATGAGGAAGTACGGCAACCTTTTCGGCCGCACGAAAAACGTCTGAGCCCGGCGTGCGCGCGTCCGGTTTTCCCTTCTCCGTGTCCAGCCGTGTCCGCGGGCGAACGGACGCCGTCCGGCAGCTTTCTGTCCCGCCGGAACGTCGTTTTCCCGCGCGAACAGGCGGTTTTTTTGAAAAAAAAGCGGGAGAGAGTTTGTTATTTCCGGTTCGTGCTGTATATTGTATTATCTATACTTTAAAATGCAGTGAACGGATTTTCTGCCGATGACGACTTTTTCCAAAGATGAATTGTATCCGCTGCTGTTCGAGCCGATGTACCGCAGGACATCGTGGGGCGGCGGCAAGCTCGCTTCCGTGCTGAACCGCGATCTTCCCGCAGAGGAAGGGCCATTCGGGGAAGCGTGGGATATCTGCGACCGTGAGGGCGCGGAGAGCGTGATCGCCAACGGACCGCTCGCAGGCAAAAACCTGCACGAGCTTTGTTCGATGCTCGGGTCGTCCTACCTGATCGGGGACATGGCCCGCGAGAAACGGTTCCCTCTGCTGGTGAAGATCATCGACACAGGGGAACGCCTGCCGCTTCAGGTGTGCCCCGACGAGAACGCCGCCCGCGAGATCGGCAACGGCGCCGAGCCGAAACGGAAGATGTGGTACGTCCTGGGCGCCGAGCCCGGAGCGAAGATCATGGTCGGCATCCGTCCGAACGCCACCCGCCACAGATTCCTGGAGCTTCTTTCCTCGCCCGATGTGGAAACGCAGCTTCAGATGTTTGATTCCGTGCCCGGCGACGCCTATTTTATCAATTCCGGACGCGTCCATTGCATCGGCGCGGGAAGCCTGGTGCTCGACATCCAGCAGAACAGCAACACCGATTACTGCCTGAACGACTGGGGCCGCCCGGAAGATGGGCTGGAGCTTCGTCCAGAGGAAGGACTCCGCTGCATTGATTTCATCGACCGCACGCCCGCCCGTATCACCGGCGTCAGCGACAAGGCCGCCCGCAACCGCAAGTACGCGATCATCAACCGCTGTTCCCAGTTCCGCTGCGATGAGCTGCGTCTCGCCGGAGACTGGCCGGACACGACGCGTTCCACGCGGAGTTTCCACCTCCTGACCGCGATCAGCGGCCCGGTCGACGTGGACGTCCGCGGAGCCATCACGACCATCCCGTGCGGCATGACGGCCCTGCTGCCCGCTGCGCTCGGCGAATATGTCATCCGCGTGAAACCGTCCGCTCCGGTCACGCTGATTCGCACCACGCATTAATCTCCATTCATCCCACCCATTTTCCCGTTTTCATGAAAATCCAATGCCTCACCCGTCTGGCGGATTCTTTCCGCGTCTCGCGTTCCCTTGATTCCACCTTCGAGATCCCGTGGGAGCCATGTCCCGCCGGGATGAACGGCGACCTGACCGTAAACTGCTTCCGCCTCGCCAAAGCGCTGAAGAGCGCCCCGGACGCACTGGCTGCCGAGACCGCCGAGCTCCTGATGAAGGACCCGGACGTCGTTTCCGCCGAGAAGATCAAGGCGTTCGTGAATATCACGCTCAAGCCCGCCGCGCTGTTCCGGGATTCCGTCTCGGACGTGAAAAAGCTTCTCGCCGACGTGCCGTTCCCGGAATCGTCCCGGCGGAAAGTCCTCATCGAGTTCTCCGCCCCGAATACGAACAAACCCCAGCATCTCGGGCACGTGCGCAACAACTGCATCGGCATGACGCTTTCCAGCGTGATGGCGCGCGCCGGACACGACGTGGTCCCGGTCAACCTCATCAACGACCGCGGCATCCACATCTGCAAATCCATGCTCGCGTACAAGCTCACGGGAAACGGCGTCACGCCGGAACAGGCGGGGATCAAGGGCGACCATTATGTCGGCAATTTCTATGTGAAGTTCAATCAGATGCTTTCCGACGAGGTCAAGGCGCTGAAGGCCGTCCGGCCCGAGCTCGCCGACAAGTCCACCGACGATCTCTTCCTTGAAACGGAGCTCGGCAGGCAGGCGCAGGAAATGCTCCGCAAGTGGGAGGCCGGCGATCCCGAGGTCCGCGCCCTGTGGACCACCATGAACAAGTGGGTCATCGACGGATTCAACGAGACATACCACCGCATGGGCATACATTTCGACAAGACCTACCTTGAGAGCCAGACCTACCTGCTCGGCAAGGACGTCATCGCCGACGCCCTGGAGAAGGGCATTTTCGGAAGACGCGCCGACGGCGCCGTCACGGTCGACCTCGGCAAGCTCGGCGAAAAGGTGCTCCTCCGCAAGGACGGCACCAGCGTCTACATCACGCAGGACATCGGTACCACCATCCTCAAACACGAGGAGCATCATCCGGACACCATGGTCTGGGTCGTCGGCGATGAGCAGAACCTTCATTTCCGGATGCTTTTCACCATCCTCGGAAAACTCGGGTATGCCTGGGCGGACAGCCTTTACCATCTTTCCTACGGCATGGTCAACCTGCCGTCCGGCCGCATGAAAAGCCGCGAAGGCACCGTGGTCGACGCGGACGACCTCTTCGACGAGATGCACGCGCTGGCGAAGGCCGCGGCGACGGAACGCCTGAAGGAGGGCGAGGAAGCGCCCGCCGACCTGGAGGAGCGCAGCGAGATCATCGGCATGGGCGCATTGAAGTTCATGCTGCTCAAATTCAATCCGAAGACCACGATCATGTTCGACCCGCAGGCGTCGCTGAAATTCGAGGGCGACACCGGGCCGTACGTGCAGTACGTCTGCGCCCGCATCAACTCCATCGTCAGGAAATGCCGCGAGGCCGGAATCGAGTTCGACTCCGCGTCCGTCGACTGGTCGCTGGCGGATTCCCCGGAGGAAAAGGCCCTGGCCGTCGCCGCCCTGCGCTATGCCGACGCCGTCCGGTCTTCCGCCGACAAGATGGACTGCTCCATCCTCGTGAACTATCTGCTCGACCTGGCGAAGCTGTTCAACCGGTTCTACCGCGAGAAACAGGTGCTGAACGCCGGCGATCCCGCGGTCCGCACGGTACGCCTGGCGCTCTGCTTCGCCGTGCGCGATGTCCTCGCGGACGGCCTCGCGGCGCTTACGATCGGCATCCCCGACGCCATGTAAGCCTCCGGGATCGTCCCGCCGGGAAAGGGCCAGCCCATGTCGCATCTGCTGTCTGTCGTGATTCCGGTCTTCAACGAGGAAAGGACCGTCGAGACCGTCCTCGACCGCGTGGCGGCGGTACAGACGCATGACCTGGCGCTGGAGCTTGTGATCGTCAATGACGGCTCCACGGACCGTTCCCCCGAGCTCATCCGTGCATGGATCGGCGCCCATCCCGAGGTGCACGCCGTCTGCATCGACAAAGAGAACGGCGGCAAAGGCTCCGCTGTAAAACTCGCGATCACGGCCACCACGGGCGAAGCGGTCATCATCCAGGACGCCGACCTGGAATACGATCCCGCCGACTTCGCCGCGTGCGCCGCTCCGATCTTCAGCGGCGAGTGCGAGGTCGTCTACGGATCCCGCGAGGAGAGCAACCGCAACCGCATCTATTCGTCGCCCGGGTTTTACCTGGGAGCGCTCAGCCTCACGTTCCTCGTGGACCTCATGTTCAACGCGAACCTGACGGACGAGGCCACGTGCTACAAGACGTTCCGCGGATGTCTGATCCGCGCCATGGCAGCCGATCTGGAGGGCGACGGCTTCGAGTGGGAACCGGAGATCACCGCGAAGCTCCTCCGCCTCGGCATCCATCCCTACGAGGTGCCTGTCTCGTATCACCCGCGCAAGCCCGACGAAGGCAAGAAGATCCGGTTTCGCGACGGTCTGCTTTCCATCTGGACCGCCTACGAGTGGCGCTTCCGCAGCGTGAAGCGGATCCAGGAGCGGGTCGCCTCGCTGTCCGACATCGACGCGGAACACGTCCGGCACGTGAAATACGCGCAGGGCGCCTTCCTGCTGGCCATGCTGGCCGCCGCCTTGCCCGCGGAATACTTGACTTCCGCCCTCGGCCTCGGGGAGCCCGTTTCTCCGTCGCGTCTCGGCTGTGTGGCTGCGGCCGGGCTGGTCTATCTGGGCGCACGCCTGTACCAGCCTTGGAAAATGGCGCTTCTGTGGAGCATCCTCTCCACTGTGATGCTCGACCTTTTTCTTCCGTTTTCGGCGGACGGGCTGATCCAGCTTATCATGACGGGCGGAAACGACTCCGTTTCCGGCGCTTTGAACTTGACCGTATACCGTGCGCTGCGGCTGGACATGCTGTTCCCGTACGCCGATCCGGCGTCGCTTGCTCTGGCGGGGTTCTGTTTTCAGGTATTTTTCTACCTCAAATTCGCGGCGAGCGGGTTCGTGCTCTTTTTCATCACGTCGATGTTTTTCTGCTGGGCGGCCGCGCTCTTCATGCCTCTGAACATCTGGTGGATGGTCCCCGCTCTGGCGGGGCTGCTGCTCCAGCGGGGGAACAAATTCCGCGTGATGGGCGCTGTCGCTGCCGTTGTCCTGCTGCTGTGCCTGCTCCCGTTCGCCGTCTGGCTGGACTGGTCGCCGTTTGTCCCTGCCGTCTGCACGAACCTGCGCGACCTGATGCTGTGGACCGCGGCGCCGCTGGCGGCATTTGCCGTCGCGCCCGTGGTCTCGCTCCTGAAACACCGGCGCTTTCTGCCGTGGGTCACCTTCCTGGGGGGGCTGCCGTATTATCTCGTCTGTCCGCCGTTCCTGTTCCCGTTCCTTGCGGTCTTCCGGGCGAAACCGTCGCGTTTCAAACGGATGTGAGGCGGTTCTTCCGTTCGGTCTTCCCCGTTCCGGCGATGTCCTTCGGAGGGCCGCCGGCCGCCCCGGAGCGAAGAATTTTTCTTTAAATATAAGAAACGCGCTTGATAAGCGCAAGACGGCGGGGTATATTATGAGGCGGCTCCATTCATCCGTCCCATCCGGACGAATGAACGGACGCGCCCATGAGAAGGCCTTTTTCAGGAACCCGAAAGGATTTGCTATGATTCATCCCACCGCGATCGTATCCCCCGACGCCCAGATCGGCAAAAACGTCGAGATCGGCCCGTACGCCGTCATCGAAGACAACGTGAAGATCGGCGACAACTGCTATATCGATGCCCACGTCAAGATCTGCCGCTACACCACCATCGGCTCCGACTGCTGCATTTACATGAACGCGCTGGTCGGCGCGGAGCCGCAGGACCATCGTTTCTACCGCGGCGTCGTGTCCTACTGCGAAATCGGACACCACACGGTCATCCGCGAATTCGTCACGATCCACCGCCCCCCGTTTGAGCAGCTGAAGACCATCGTCGGCAACTACGTGCTGCTGATGGCGTTCGTGCATGTGGCCCATGATGTGGTCATCGGCGACCACGCGACCATCGCGAACCATACGCAGCTCTCCGGCCATGTCCAGGTCGGCGACGGCGCTGTCATGAGCGGATTCGTGCTGGTCCACCAGTTCTGCCGCATCGGCGCGCTGGCGATGATCGCCCCGACCTCGCTGATCGGGCAGGACATCCCGCCCTTCTGCATGCTCCGCGAGACCAACTTCATCTGCGGTCCGAACACGATCGGCCTGCGCCGCGCGAACTTCAGCCCCGCCACACGCATGGCGATCCGCCGCGCGATCAAGATCTTCTTCTTCGAGGGGCTGAACAGCCCGCATGCGCTGGAACAGATCGAGAAGACCATCACGGACTGCCCGGAAGTCGAGCTGTTCGTGAACTTCATCAAGCAGTCGAACCGCGGTATCATGCCCGGCAACCCGAAGTATACCGGCGTGAACGACGACGTCCGCGATGCACTCGAATCCGGCGCCACGGCGCCCAGAAGCTGACACAACCAGACAAAACGGTCCTCCCATGCCCCGCCCCCGCCGGGAACGGAAGGGAAGACCGGAAAGCTACCGGCACATGAAAAAAACATTGAGAATGCTTTTCGCCGCGGCTGTTGTTGCCGTCCTCGGCGCATGTTCCGCCGAGAAGAACCAGCAGCAGGCGATCGACCCGAGCCAGTCTTTTCCGAAGGTGACGGCGAAAATGTCGCTGAACCACGGACGTCCTTCCATGTACTACACGCTCGGGGATAAGAATCAGCCCGAGATGCGGTTCCTGCTCGAAAACCAGGACGTCGCTGCCGTTTCCGTCCCTGAATGGTACATGAACGAGACCGAAAACATCTGCCTGTACTACGCCTTTTGCGAGCCCGGAAAATCGGAAGAGATCCCGGGCGACGACTGGAGGACGGCCTGGCCCGATGTGGATCCGGACGGAAAGATCAGACGGCAGGTCCGTTCGCGCCGTTCCGGCCTCATCCTCCAGCCCGGCAACAGCGCCGTGATCGACGTGCCGCTGACATTTCTGGAAAGTCTCAAGATCCCCGACGAATGGAAGGGGAAGGGAAAGGACCGTTACACCGTCGCCCTCTGTGCCCAGATCGCGTTGAACTCGCTCGACACGAAGTCCGAGGTGTTCGAGATCACGGTTTTCCCGCGGACGAAGGACCTCGATTTCAAATGACCCCCTCTCCCGGGGCAACCATGGAATGCATGCATGCCTGAACTGACCCAATATCCCGAAGCCGGAATCCATCTGCAGCGGTTCTGCGGAGACTTCATCGAATTCACGCTCACCGGCTCCGAACCGCTCCCCGGACGCGCTTTCCTCTGCACCAACATCGGAAACGCCGCCATTCACCGCGACGAGATCATCCGTCGCACGGAACGCCGCCTGAACCCGATCGGGCAGGATTGGAACAACATCCCGATGCAGCGCGTGGACGAGTATTCGTTCCGCGTCCGTCTGGCGCTGGCGGAAGTCGGGCACTTCGAGTGCAAATGCGGCATCGTGGACGACGATTCCAACACGACGTGGGTCAAAGGCGACAACGTCCATCTGAACGTGATCTCCTCCGCCTACTGCGCTTCGAACACCATCTACTGCGCATTTGTCCGCCAGTTCGGTTCGAACAAGGGACGTTCCGCTTCCGCCCTGCCGCCCGGCGTGACCGGCGAAAGCATCGGCAAGCTCGATGGCGCAGGGTACTCGGTGATCCCCTGCGGCGGCACATTCCGCGCTCTGATCCGCGAGCTTGACCACATCGTCGGCAAACTCAAATGCCGCATCATCCATCTGCTCCCGATCAATCCCGTGCCGACCACCTATGCCCGCATGGGGCGTTTCGGCAGCCCGTACGCCTCGCAGGATTTCACCGCGGTCGATCCGGCACTGGCCGAATTCGACACAAAGGCGTCCCCGCTGGAACAGTTCTTCGAGCTGGTCGATGCGGTCCACCGCAGAAACGCCTGCATCTTCCTCGATATCGCCATCAACCACACAGGCTGGGCATCGAAGCTTCAGGAGGAGCATCCGGACTGGTTCGTGCGGCAGGACGACGGGACGTTCGTCTCGCCCGGCGCATGGGGCGTCACCTGGGGCGACCTCATCGAGCTCGACCACAAGAACCCGCCCCTCTGGAGCTATCTGGCCGGCGTTTTCCTGACCTGGTGCCGCCGCGGCGTCGACGGATTCCGCTGCGATGCCGGCTACATGATCCCGGAAGCCGCGTGGGAATACATCATCGCCAGGGTCCGGCGCGAATTCCCGGACACCATCTTCCTGCTGGAAGGCCTTGGCGGCGCTCTGGAAGTCACGCAGGCGTTGCTGGATCGCGCGAACATGGACTGGGCATATTCCGAACTGTTCCAGAACTACTCGCGCCAGCAGATCGAGGGGTACCTGAACTACGCCTGGAACGAATCCACCTCGAACGGCCTCATGGTCCACTACGCCGAAACGCACGACAACAACCGTCTGGCGGCATCCGGCGAACGCTACGCCATGCTGCGGACCGCGCTGAGCGCGATGGCGTCCTCCTGCGGCGCGTTCGGCTTCACCAATGGCGTGGAGTGGTTCGCGAAGGAGAAAGTCGACGTGCATCAGGACAGCGCCCTGAACTGGGGCGCGTCCCCGAATCAGATCGAGTTCATTGCCCGCCTCAATACCATCCTCGCCGTGCATCCGGCGTTCTTCAACGGCGCGTTCGTCAAGTGCATCGACTCCGGTTCCCCGGACGCCGTAGTGCTCATCCGCACCAACCGCGACGCGGAGCATTTCATCCTCTCCGCCATGAACCTGGACTGTAACCGCACTACGACCGTCGAATGGGACATCACCTACGCCCGGTTCTCCCGGGAGAAGATGTACGACCTCATCTCCGGCCGCCGCCTGGACATCCTGTTCCAGCACGGCCACAAGTGCAGTCTGCCGCTTTCGCCCGGTCAGGTTGTCTGCCTGAGCCCGGAACCGGAATGGCTCCCGAAGATCGCGGAAGCCGCCGCCGGAGACCGTCTGGAATACGACCATCTGGAAGAACAGCAGGCCGCCGCGCTGGTGCTCCGGGCGCTGAACTCCAAATTCGGCACTCCGGTCCTTTCGGGCGAAGACATTCCCTCGCTTGCCCGCCGTCTGCGCGAATCTCCGGAAGGCTTCCTTCAGGAGCTGTTTGAGGGGCGGGCGGACATCCCGTACGTGGTCTGGAAATGGCCGGAAGACCTCCGCCGCGAAGTTATCGTGGCGCCGGGCCGTTCGATTCTCGTTGCCTCGCCCGTGCGTTTCCGTTTCTACGTCATTCATCCCGAAGACGGCCGCGTGATCGCCACCGCCCGCTCGATCTCCTGCGCGGACGGCCGGTTCGTCTCCATCCTCCCCGCGTTCCCCGTCCCGGACAAGCCGCTCGAACTGAAAATATCCGTTTTCGTGTCCGAGGACACCGGACTGCGCCGCGACAATGCCGTTCTGATGCTCCTGCCCGCCGACGTCGACAAGGCGGTCGTCTCCTTTACCCGCGACGAGTTTTTCCTGAAGGGGCGGACGTTCCTCCAGACCAACGGGCGCGGCGCCGCGATCCATGTCTGCATGGAAAGCGGACGTCTCCTCAGCCGTTACGACGCGATCCTGCTGGCGAACCTGCACCCGGAAATCCCGGTCGACCGGCACATCATGTGGAGGCGGCTCCGCTGCTGGCTGATCTGCCGCGCCAGACGCCAGTCGATCACCACCGAAATGATCGAATCGTTCCACATCGCGTCCGACGGCGGCGCCGTGTGGCACTTCAAGATCCCCATCGGGAATGCCCGCGTGGTCGGCCTCATCCTCAAGCTTTCCATGATCCCGGACTGCAACGCCGTCCGGGCGTCGTTCCACCGGTATGTCTACAAGGGTGTCGGCGAGACGATCTCCGACGCCGAGCCTGTGCAACTGCTCATCAGCCCCGACCTGGAGGACCGCAATTTCCACAGCTCGACCAAGGCGTCCCAGGGGCCGCAGGACGCGTTCCCCGCCGCCATTTCCGCTTCGGCACGCGGCTTCACCTTCAAACCCGCGTCCGACCGCATTTTCCGCATGACGGCGTCGGCCGGAACATTCCGCCGGTCCGACGAGTGGATGTACATGAACTACCAGGAGAACGAGGCCGAACGCGGCCTGGATCCGAACTGCGACCTGTACAGTCCCGGTTATTTCAAGAGCGAACTCAGCGGCGACGACGTGCTTTACCTGATCGGCCAGGTCATGACTTCCGAGGATGATCCGAAGATTTCGCCTGTGCCCGAGGAAAAGCCGTCCTACGACACGATGACCGACGACCTGGAAACCATCATGCTGAACAGCCTGCGCGCGTTCATCGTGAAGCGCGGCGGCCTGAAGACCGTGATTGCCGGGTATCCCTGGTTTCTGGACTGGGGACGCGACACGCTCATCTTCGTGCGCGGCCTGATGGCCGAACCGTCATTCCATGACGACGTCAGGAAAATCCTGCTCCAGTTTGCCTCGCTCGCGAAGGACGGCACCATCTGCAACATGATCGCCGGGACCGACACCGGTAACCGCGACACGTCCGACGCCCCGTTGTGGCTCTTCGTCGGCGTCCGCGACATGTGCGACGCCCTCGGCAGCCGCGATTTCCTGAAGACCCCGGTCGCGGACCGCGGGCCGCTGCTCGACGTGCTTGTCGAACTCGCCGAAGGGCTCGTGAAGGGCACGCCGAACGGCATTGCCTGCGATGCGGAAAGCGGCCTCATCTTCAGTCCCGCCCATTTCACCTGGATGGACACCAATTACCCCGCCGGAACGCCACGCGAAGGCTATCCCGTCGAGATCCAGGCGCTCTGGTATGCCGCTCTGCGGTTCCTGGCAGACTCGCTCCCCGCGAAGAAGGCCGCCCGCTGGGCCAACCTCGCCGACCTCGTGCGGGAATCGTTCCTGCGCTTCTTCCCGCTGAAGGAGGAAGGCTTCCTCTCCGACTGCCTCCACTGCGCCCCGGGCACTCCGGCGGCTCAGGCGGAACCGGACGACCACCTCCGCCCGAACCAGCTCCTCGCCATCACGCTCGGCCTGCTCGAGGATCCGGCCCTGCGCCGTTCCATTCTGCTCAACACCTCCGAACTGCTCGTCCCGGGCGGCATTCGCAGCCTGGCGGACCGCCCCGTCAAATACCCGCTTCCGGTTTGCAGCGCGGACGGCACGCCGCTGAACGACCCGCTGCACCCGTACCAGGGGCATTACAGCGGCGACGAGGACACGCATCGCAAAGTGGCGTACCATAACGGCACCGCGTGGACGTGGCAGATGCCGCTCTTCCCCGAGGCATACTACATGACTCACGGCATGTTCGGACGCGCTACCGCGATCAGCCTGCTGTCGTCCATGTCGATCCAGCTCGACAACGGCTGCATCATGCACATGCCGGAAATCCTCGACGGCGACTGGCCCCACAAGCCGCGCGGCTGCGATGCCCAGGCCTGGGGCATCTCCGAATACTACCGCGTCTGGAAACTCCTTCATCCCGCCTCAAAATCCCCCGGAAAAGCCCATGAATGACCTGAACCGCATCCGCAACTTCTCCATCATCGCCCATATCGACCATGGAAAATCGACGCTTGCCGACCGCATGCTCGAGATCACCCACACGGTCGAGAAGCGCGACCTCGTGCACGCCCAGCTCCTGGACGCCATGGACCTGGAACAGGAACGCGGCATTACCATCAAATCCCACCCCGTCCGCATGCTTTTCACAGCGTCCGACGGCCTCGAATACGAGCTGAACCTTATCGACACTCCCGGTCACGTGGACTTCTCGTACGAGGTCAGCCGTTCGCTCGCAGCCTGCGAGGGCGCGATCCTGGTGCTCGACGCCACGCAGGGCGTTCAGGCACAGACCGTGGCGAACGTGAACCTCGCCATGCGTCACGATCTCTTCATCATCCCGATCATCAATAAGATCGACCTCGCGGCCGCCGACCTGCCGCTCTGCTACAACCAGCTCGAGGAAATCCTCGCCATTCCACGGGAGGACGTCCTGCTGGTCTCCGCCAAGGAGGGAACCGGCGTCCCCGAATTGCTCGAGGCCATCGTCCGGCGCGTGCCGCCGCCGAAGAAGCCCGCGGAACCCGGGACCGCCGCGCTCATCTTCGATTCCGTCTACGATGCCTACCGCGGCGTGGTGACGTATGTCCGCATGTTCAACGGCAGCCTGTCGCGCGGCAGCCGCCTCAGGATGTTTAGCACCGGCCTGGAGAGCGAGATCAAGGAAGTCGGCGTTTTCACGCCCGAGATGAAGGCCATCCCCGCGCTCGGCCCCGGGGACGTCGGATACATCATCCCGAACCTGAAGTCGCCCGCCGACGCGAAAATGGGCGACACCGTGACCGACGCCGCGGCTCCCTGCGCCGATCCTCTGCCCGGATTCCAGGATGTGAAGCCGATGGTGTTCAGCGGCATCTACCCCATCGACACTGCGGACTACGAACAGCTCAAGTTCAGCATGGCAAAGCTCCAGCTCAACGACCCGGCGTTCCATTACCAGTCCGAGACCTCCGCCGCCCTCGGGTTCGGTTTCCGCTGCGGCTTCCTCGGGCTCCTTCACATGGAAATCGTCCAGGAACGTCTCCGCCGCGAATACAACATGGACATCATCGCCACCTATCCGAGCGTGATCTATCATGTGTATCTCCGCAACGGCGACATGCTGAAGATCGACAATCCGGTGCATCTGCCCGATCCGTCCGAGATCGACCGCATTGAGGAACCGCTCATCAACGCCCACATCATGTCCCCCACCGAGTACATCGGCGACATCATGAACCTCGTGATGAACAAGCGCGGGATCTGCACCGACACCGAGAGCATCGATGCCAATCATGTGATGATCACCGCCTGCATCCCCATGCACGAAATTCTCATCGACTTCCACGACCGCCTCAAGTCCATCACGCGCGGGTACGGCAGCCTCGACTACGAACCCGCCGGCTGGCAGGCTGAAAAGCTCGTGAAGCTCGACATTCTCGTGAACGGCGAGCCGGTCGACGCCTTCGCCAGCATCGTCCATTCCGACCACGCGTATGCCCGGGGCAGGGAGATCGCCGAACGGCTCGCCGAAGTCATCCCGCCGCAGATGTTCCAGATCGCCATTCAGGCCGCCGTCGGCGGCAAGGTCATCGCCCGCGAGACCGTCCGCCAGTTGCGGAAAAACGTCCTCGCGAAGTGCTACGGCGGCGACATCACGCGCAAACGCAAGCTGCTGGAGAAGCAGAAGGAAGGCAAGAAGCGCATGAAGCAGATCGGCCGCGTGAACATCCCCCAGGAGGCGTTCATCGCTGTCCTGAAGAACAACGAACAGTGAGGCCGCCCCGTGGATAAGTTCCGGACATTCCGCCTGAAACGCGCCAACCGCAAAATGCACGAGGGCATCGTCTCTTCCGTGCGCCATACCCTGATCGAGGACGACGATATCCTGACGGATGAACGGAAAGCCAGGCTTGCCGAATTCATCAAGGCCGCTGACGAGGCGAAAGCGAACCCCGACCCGCAGCAGTGCGCCGAGGCGCTGGAGGCCGTGGTGAAGGACTTTGCCGCGTTCTCCGGCCGTTCCACGTTCAATTCGTGGTTTGTCTCCGTGCTGGACGTGCTCGCTGTGGCGTTCGGCGTGGCGTTCGGCGTGCGTGCGCTGTTCATCCAGCCGTTCCAGATCCCCACCAGCAGCATGCAGCCGACTCTCTTCGGCATCCACTACATCGACCGCGAGGCGTCCGATCCGTACCGCGGTTCCGTCGTGAAATTCTTCACCCCGCTCGGAGCATCCGATGCCAGGCTCGTCTCGCCGAAAGATAACGCGTTTATGGAAGCCCGGTCCGTCCCGTTCTCCCGCCCTCTGCTTTCGCTGATCCCGTCTCTGCTGCATCCCGGCGATTTCTACAGCACGGCGTCTCTCCTCAGATTCGGAGGACAGAATTTCATGGTGCCGGGCGCCGATCCGTACGAAAACATCTTCCGCTATCTGCCGCAAGACCCGTTCTATCCGGAGGAGAATGAGAGCAGAGCTTCGGAACGTCCCCGTTACGCGGCGGACGAGACCGTGTTCGACGGCTGGGTGTCCTCCGGCGACCATCTTTTCGTCGACCGCGTGTCCATCCACTTCAAGCCGCTGAAGCGGGGCGAGGTCTTCGTGTTCAACACGGAGGGCCTTCGCTACGGTCACGAGCCGCTCTCCGGCTACTACTACATCAAACGCCTCGCAGGATTGCCCGGCGACACGCTCAAGATCGAGGGCGGCCATCTGTTCATCCGTCCGAAGGGCGAAACGGAATTCCGTCCGGCCGAAGACTTCAATCCGGCGTTTGCCAAGCTCTACTCGAACAAGGGCGGCTATCAGGGGCATCTGGCGATCGGATGCCTGACGGAAGGCGAGGAGTTTCCCGTGCCCGAAGGATACTGCTTTGCGCTCGGCGACAACACCTCGAACAGCCTGGACAGCCGTTACTGGGGGCCGCTCCCCGTCAAGAACATCATCGGACGCGCTCTCTTCGTTTTCTGGCCGATCTCCCGGCGAGTCGGGCCTGTGGACAGGCAGGATCCGCTCGACGTGCCGACCAGGTTTCCGGAGGAACGGAAATCGAATTCCAGGCAGCCGACGGAGATGCGCCTTCAGTAAGGCCGCGTCCTGCCGTCGTGTCGCGTCGTCCGCTTCCCGCCTTGCCGTTTTCCGCCCCGGATTCTGTCGTTTCCGTCGGATTGTGAACAGGACGGCGGCTTCCGTTTCGTACGGAAGGACTGCCGCATTTCCGCCGGAATATTTAGTTTTGAAGCTGTTTTTTTCAAAAAAACTCAAAAAAAGTCCTTTTTGCCTGTTGATTTTTGCACGGAAACGGGCTATAGTAAGCATAAATTTCAGAGGCCGGATACGGCTTTCTTGAGGAAAAACGTCTGCAAGTCGTTTTGCATCAGCGCAGTTCGGCGCACGGACTTCGGTTCTGCTCCGGGCGTTCCTGGTCCCAGGCGGCCGAGGGCATGCGACGCAGTGTCTTTTCTCCTGTGTTCCGACCGAAAAACATCAACGTGAAATGGAGTTGAAACAAAACATGAACGAAATCTTCAGTGACGGCATCGCCAATATCACCTTGTTGCATGGACTTGTCTACCTTGATCTTTTTCATATTATTCCTTCGCCGGGAAAGCAATCGGAACGAGTTCCTTTCCTGCGCATCACGCTTCCCCTGCATGGATTCGTCGAATTGTTCTCCACCGGCGAAACGATCATGAAACACATGCAGGAAATAGGCGTGATCAGAGGCGTTCCCGTGAATTCCGAAGCGTCCGCTCAGAAGGGCAAAGCGTCCGCCGCTGAAAAGAAACCGGGAAGAAAGCCCGCCGCGAAGCCCGCTCCGGCGAAGAAGGCGGAAGCTCCCGCGAAGCCGGCCGCGAAGCCCGTTCCCGCGAAGAAGGCGGAAGCTCCCGCGAAGCCCGCCGCGAAGCCCGTTCCCGCGAAGAAGGCGGAAGCTCCCGCGAAGCCGGCCGCGAAGCCCGTTCCCGCGAAGAAGGCGGAAGCTCCCGCGAAGCCCGCCGCGAAGCCCGTTCCCGCGAAGAAGGCGGAAGCTCCTGCGAAGCCCGCCGCGAAGCCTGCCCCTGCGAAGAAAGCCGCGCCCGCTCCCAAAGCTCCCGCGAAGGGAAAGAAGGCGAAATAATCCGTCGTCCGGTCTCCCGGCATTCCGAAAAGCCGTGCGTCCCCGTTTCCCGGTCCGTTTTCAGGCCCGGTTGAAGCTTCGGGCCGTGCGGCTTTCCTCTTTTCCGCGGTCCCCGGAGGGTGGAAGTCGCGTTTTTTTTCGGGAGCGAGCCTTGACAAGGCGGTTTTTTCGCGGTATATTATAAGATTAATGTCGTTCTCCCAAATCACATATTTTCACACTTAACCCAAACCAGCAAAGGAAAACAAAAATGCCGGGCAAAATCAATACTCAGGACGGCAACTACGCAGCCGCGTACGTCGCCTATGCTTTGAGCGAAACCGCCGCGATCTACCCGATCACCCCGTCGTCCACCATGGGCGAGTGGGTCGACCAGTGGGCCGCCGAAGACAAGAGAAACATCTGGGGCAAGCAGGTCTCGGTCGTCGAGATGCAGTCCGAAGCGGGCGCCGCGGGCGCCGTTCACGGATGCCTTGCCGCCGGGTCCCTCACGACCACCTACACGGCTTCCCAGGGCCTCCTCCTGATGATCCCGAACATGTACAAGATCGCCGGCGAACTCCTCCCGACCGTTTTCCACGTCACGGCCCGTTCGCTCGCCTGCCAGTCCCTGGCTATCTTCGGCGACCACTCCGACGTGATGGCGTGCCGCAACACCGGTTTTGCCATGCTCGCCGCCGCCAGCGTCCAGGAAGAAATGGACCTCGCGCTCGTCGCCCACCTCTCCACCTACAAGTCCAAGGTCCCGTTCCTGCAGTTCTTCGACGGCTTCCGCACCTCCCACGAAGTGCACAAATTCGAAGAGATCCCCTATGAGGACATCGCCAAGCTCGTCGAGCCGCAGTACATCGAAGAATTCCGCGCCCGCGCTCTCCGTCCCGAAAAGCCCGTCTGCAAAGTCGGCGCCCAGAACGGCGACGTTTACTTCCAGGGCCGCGAAACGGTCAACAAGTTCTATGAAGCCTGCCCGGCCATCGTGCAGGAAAAGATGGACGCTGTGGCGAAAGTCACCGGCCGCTCCTATCACCTCTTCGACTACGTTGGCGCCGCCGACGCCACCGATGTGATCGTCTCCATGGGTTCCAGCTGCGAAGCCATCGAAGAGACCATCAACTACCTCAACGCCAAGCGCGGCACCAAGTACGGCCTCGTGAAGGTCCGCCTCTATCGTCCCTTCTTCACGGAAGCATTCCTCGCCGCTCTCCCGAAGACCGTCAAGCGCATCGCCGTCCTCGACCGCACCAAAGAGCCGGGCGCCATCGGCGAACCGCTCTACATGGATGTCAAGATCGCCGTCAACAACCCCGCCATCACCGTGATCGGCGGCCGCTACGGCCTCTCCTCCAAGGACTTCACGCCCTCCATGATCCTCGCCGTCTTCAAGCACCTCGAAAAGGGCGGCTTCCACGGCTTCACCGTCGGCATCGACGACGACGTGACCAACACCTCCCTCCCGATCGACGAGCACATCACGACCGAGCCGGAAGGCACCACCGCCTGCATGTTCTACGGCCTCGGCGGCGACGGCACCGTCGGCGCGAACAAGACCACCATCAAGG
>Ga0310696_10002386_pt1 | contig 25014 bp, 13 predicted proteins | sample AusTroGonzalo_MG_4_FD_203885 | JGI IMG/M metagenome (GOLD analysis project Ga0310696, IMG submission 203885) | Bovine rumen microbial communities from tropical cattle in Woodstock, Queensland, Australia - Gonzalo_02 (v2) (version 2) | ecosystem: Host-associated > Mammals > Digestive system >...
CGTGATCTCCGGCCCCGGCGAATTCCCCACCGGACGTTCCATCACGTTCAGCAAAGATTCCGACATCGCCATCCGCGACGGCAAGTGCTCCATCGACTTCCGTTCCTACTACAGCGGCGAGACCGTGATCGAGGCGTCCTCGCCCGGGCTCGAATCCTCCCGCATCACGATCGTGTCCCGGACCGGCCCGGGTTTCATCCCCGGCCGGACTCCGGTCATCGAGAGCCGTCCGTATGTCAAGTTCACAGGCGAGCTCATCGGCACGAAGCCGGTCGACAAGCCGCTCAATATGGCGCTTGACAAGCCCACGCTGGCTTCCGAGTCCCTCGAAGGCCACTCCGCCACTTGCGCGGTCGACGGCCGCCCGGACACGTTCTATCAGGCGGTATCCGCCGAGGACTGCTTCCTTCAGGTCTCGACCGAACGCATCATCCGGCCGAAATCCATCCGCATCGTCTTCGCGAAGGCGGTTTCCCGGGATTTTGTCGTGGAGTGCTCCGTGGACCGGGAGAACTGGATCCGCATCGCCGAGGTGACGGGAACGGATGAGTTCACGGAGAAGGCCATCCCGATGGACGGCAGATTCGAAGGGCTTTTCTTCCGTGTCATCTTCCGTGCGAAATCCGGTCTTCCCGCGCCCGCAGTCTCCGAGTTCGAGATCATGCTCTGAGGCCGGGCGGAAGAGCTGAAAAGACGCGGCTTCGCCGGAGCATCCCTGCATCCGGCGGCCGCGTCCGGCGCCTCGCTTCAGACCTTTCCCCGACATCCCGGATCCGCTCCGGGTGCGACGGAAAGGTCCGCTGTTTTTTAGGGAGCTCCTTCCGTTTCCGAAGTTTTTTTCTGTTCCGGCGCACATGTGCTTTTCCGCCGGATGGATTGCTTCTTTTCAGGCTGAACGGACCGGCGAACTTTTTTCTGCGATTTCCGTCTTGCCGCGCGGAACAAAAGGGATCATCATGCTGTCAAAAACCAGTAAATACTTCTTTTAAAAGGCTTGAAATCGCCTGAAGCGGTGCTATTGTATATGTTGTTCCGGCGTCCTTAGTCGGTTGCGGCGAACTTGCGGCGCGCATTTTTCAGCGTGGATCGAGGTCCCGTGAAGAGAGCTTCCGCCCTGAAGTCCGCATCGGACGGTGAACGCCAGGATTCTCTTCGATATTTAATAACCTTCTCAATCACAAGGAGTTTTGTTATGTCGGCTACCGAGATCAATACAACAATCGAAATCCCGGACGGAGTGATCTCCACCGGTCTGGCTGTCGGTGCGGGCGGCGAAGTGAATGTCCTGAACGGCGGTACTCTGACCGATTCCATCGCATCGGAATTCGGCTCGATCAATGTCGAAACAGGCGGCTCCGTCCAGAATATCTCCGCGACCTTGAGCGGCGAGATCTGGATCGATGGAGGGACGGCGATCAACCTCACGACTGAAAGCGCGGGACAGTTCGACATCGAAAATGGCGGGACGCTGACCAGCGCAACGCTCCTGAAGGGCGGCAACGGCGTCGTTTACGCAGGTGCGACCGCCGCGCAGGTCGCGGTTTCAGGCGGCGGCTACTTCTTGCTGTACGGCGGTAGCGCTGACAACACGACCGTTTCGAGCGACGGTTTGTTCACCGTTCAGGAAACCACGGGCAAAGCGACCATTACGACTCTTCTGACGGGCGGAACCATGCTTGTTGACTATGCCGCGACCGCGCAGGGGACGACTGTGAACGGCGGCAGGCTCGATGTCCGCAACAACTGCACGTTAGACAATACCACCATGAACGGCGGAACCATACTCGTGAGCGCGAGCAAGGTCCAGACTATGACCATGAACGGCGGCTCGGTGAAAACGGATCCCGCAAGCACGGTCCAGGACGTGACCATGAACGGCGGCCAGTTCACGGCCGAGGGCGGTACGGTCACGAAGATCTCGGTCGGTACCGGCGCGGTCTTTTCCGCGGCAGCGACCGCGCTTCAGGACGTGACCGTGAACGGCGGCCAGGCCGAAATCTCCTCCGCCGCTTTGACCGACGCGAAAATCACCGCCGGAACGGCGACCATCACGGGCATGACCATCGACGGCCTGACTGTCGGGGCGGGCGCTACGGCGACGCTGGACAACACTTCCATCATCGTCGGCAAGGCATCCTTCGAAGCCGACGCAATCGTCGGGATCGACGGTGCGACCGTGGCGTTCAGCACAGCCGTTGCGACTACGACGGAAGCTCAGATCAGCGGGCTGTCCGTGGCCGGCGGCGACGCGGTCTACACGCTGACAGCCGAGCCGGAAGTCGGCGTCTATCTGCTCGCGGACGGTGCTGCCGGATTCGACAGTGACGTCACGTTCGGCGAATACACGCTGCACCTCGGCGATGACCCGATCAAGGTCGGCGCTCTCATCTACTCCCTGAGCCTGATCGAAGACGCCCTCACTCTCACGATCGATAATTATGCTCCGGACACGTCGATCGTCTATGCGAACAGCCAATGGGCGTCGCTTGCGGACGGCACGGAAGTCATGATAGGCACTTTGCCCGCGATCATCGGCGTCAATGCCTTTGCGACCGGCGACGCCGCCATGGCCGCGGTCGCCGAAACGGCGGACGGCAGCGTCCGCGTCACGGGCGGCAAAGTCAGTTTCAACTCGGGCGTTATCAAAGACACGATCGTCTACGGCGGCGCCGAGGTCACGGTTTCCAGTGTCGCGTCCTCCGTCTCGTTCTCTGTGAACAGCGGCGCGACGCTCACCGGCAAGGCGACGTTCGCCGAAGGTTCCCAGATCACGATTAACGGCACGGTCGTCTTCGACACCGCATACGCGACCGCCGAGTCCGCCCAGTACACGCTCGCCGCCATGCCGGAAGGCAAGGCGTCCTTCCTTTTGAACGCGGCGGAGCCCAAGGCCGGGACATATCTGCTGCTCGACGGGCTATCCTCGTTCGAGGATTCCGTCACGTTCGGCGAATACTCGCTGACGGTCGGAGGGACACCCGTCTCGGTCGACGGCCTGGATTATGCTCTGAGCATGGGGGCCGGCAATGTCCTGACGCTGACTGTCTCGAAGACCGCCGATACCGTTGCGCCAACGGTCAGCGACATCAAAGCGAGCCCCACGGGCCCGACCAATCAGGACGTCGTGGTCACGGCTGTTTTCGATGACGATGTTGAACTGGCCTCCTCGCTGTTCAAGATCGGCGACGCAGCCGATTGGAGCCCGTACGTCTCCGGCGTGACTTTCTCCCAAAACGGCACCGTCTATTTCAAAGCCGTCGATGCCGCGGGCAACGAATCCGAGATCGCCGAATTCACCGTCTCCAATATCGACAAGGTCCCGCCTGCCGCGCCGACCGCATCCGCCGATATCACGACGATTACGAACCAGAATGTGACCGTGACCCCGGTTTTCAGCGACGACTCCGTCAAGAAAGAGTATTCCTCCAACGGCACGGCCTGGAATATCTACACCACGCCGATCGTCTTCTCGGAAAACGGCGTCGTCTATTTCCGCGGGACGGACGCCGCGGGCAACGAATCCGAAGTCACGGGCTACACAGTTTCCAACATCGACAAGACTGTCCCGGACACGACCCCGCCGAGCGTGAAGAACGTTGAGGCGAGCATCACGACTCCGACGAATCAGGACGTCGTGGTCACCGCGGATTTCTCGGACAATGTCGCGGTCGCCTCCTCGCTGTTCAAGATCGGCGACGCAGCCGATTGGAGCCCGTACGTCTCCGGCGTGACTTTCTCCCAAAACGGCGTCGTCTATTTCAAGGCGGTCGATACCTCGGGCAATTCGTCCGAGGTCGTCGAGTATACGGTGAGCAACATCGACAAGGTGGCGCCGACCATCACGGACATTACGCCGAGCACCAAGGATCCGGCTGATTCCGTGACCGTGACGGCGACGTTCGAGGACAATGTGGAGCTGGATGCAAGGCAGTATAAGATCGGCGACGGCATGTGGTTCGATTACGTGGACAGCGGCGTGACCGTGAACATCAACGGGACCATCTATTTCCATGCGACCGACACCGCGGGAAACGAGGCGAACGCCCAGTATGAGGTTACGAACATTCCGACGCCCGAACAGGACGATGTTCCTCCTGTCGTGTTCAATGTAAAGGCGGACATCACGACACCGACCGATCAGGACGTGACCGTCACGGCGGAGTTCTCGGACAACGTCGCGGTCGCCTCTTCGCTGTTCAGGCTCGGAAAGACGGGCGAGTGGAACCCATACCCCGCCGAAGGCGTGGTCTTCTCCGTAAACGGTACCGTTTACTTCATGGCGGTCGATACTTCCGGCAACGAATCCGAGGTCGTCGGGTATACGGTGAGCAACATTGACAAGCCCGTGCCGGATACCGAGGCGCCGACGCTTACCTACGCAAAAGCGAGCATCGTGAAGCCGACCAACAAGAACGTGACGGTTACCGCCCTCTTCAGCGACAACGTCGGCGTGGTCTCCACGCAGTACAAGGTCGACGACGGCGAGTGGGCCGATTATCCCGCCGACGGCGTGACCCTTTCCCAGAACGCCACGGTCTACTTCAGGGCGTCCGACGCCGCCGGAAACAGCACCGAGGCGTCTTACGAGGTGAAGAACATCGACAAGACCCTGCCTGACGGACAGGCCGCTGTGTATGTGAATTCCGATTGGGCGAACCTTGACCCAGGCACGGCCGTCGAGACGTACGACACCTCGTTTGCCACGGTCGGCATCAATGCCTTCGCGACCGGCGACGAGGCGAACGACGCCGTGGATCCGGGCGGCCAGATTTCTCTGGAAGGGGGCACGATAACCTTCTCCGAGGCCGCGTACAACGTTACCCTTCATTCCGAAGACGGAGTCGAACTCCTGGTCGAAAATGAAGCGGGCCTTGACACCGTCTGGGTCAACCACGGCGGTGCAATCACCATGAAAAAAGGCGTTATGACCAACTGCAAGGTCCTGGATGGCAGCTTGAACGTGGAATCCGGCGCCATCGTGGACGGACTGACGGTCGACGCCCCGTACGGAATCAGCGTCACGGTCGACGGCGGCACCGCGAGAAATGCGCTCGTGGGGTGCCTGCAATTGTCCCTCGATATGACGTATCAGGTTTTCATGTCTGTTGCCGGCGAGGACGGCCTGCTTCAGATCGCCAGCGTGACCAGCGGCGGCAATCTGTTCGTGTCGTCCGGCGCAAAGGCTGAAACAGTCAGCGTGACCAACGGCGGCCGGCTGATTCTGGACGACGCAGTCGCAGAAAACGTCACGCTCGCGGGCGACCTGCTGGATCAGGAGACAGGAAAGCTTGTCGTCAGTTCGGGCGGCACGGTTTCCGGGCTCACCGTTTCTTCCGGCGGAGCTGCCGAAGCGAGAGCCAACGATGTTTCCGGCGCCGTTATGAACGACCTGACCATCCTGGCGGGCGGTGTGGCCAGCCTCTATGGCGAGAAGGCATACGGCAGCAAGGCGGTCGTGAGCGGCGGCGGTCTTCTGGACGGCTATCTTGAGATCGAAAGCGGCGCCACTTTTGCCGGCGCCACGGTCGGCGAAAAAGGCCTTGTGCGCACGGGGAACAGCGAAGACGGGTATGGCACAGCGTATGACACCGTGATCCAGAACGGCGGCACAATGCAGAACAGCGGATATGCCTCCAATACGGAGGTGCAGGACGGCGGATTGATGGCGGTCTATGCGGAAGGCCTCGCCGAAAACACCACGGTGAAGCAGGGCGGCAGCGCCCGTATCTCGGGAAGCCTCTCCAGCCTGGGCAGCGCCGCGGACCTCGCCGTCGAAAACGGCGGCATCGTAACAGTGGAAGACTACGGCAAGCTCTCCGGCCGGGTGACGATCGCGGACGGCGCGACCGTCACGATGTCGGAGAAATCCATCCTCGACTTCAATATCATCGGCCTCACCGGCGCGGAAACGACTCCGCTTGTGAGCGGCTATACCCTCATCAGCGGTGCCCCGGGCCTGACGCTCTCGGTCTCCATGGACCAGGCTTCCGGCACCTATCTGCTGGCCGACGGCTTGAGCTCGTTCGACCGCGTCATCGCCCTCGGCGAATACGAGCTGACGGTCGGCGGCGACCCGGTCACGCTCGACGATATCACCTATTCGCTTGCCCTCGCTGACGGCGTCCTTTCCCTGACGGTCGAGGGCGGTGTCGAGGTGATCAACGGCCCGGACAAGAGCGGAAACAACTCGCTGTGGGACAATAAGACGAAGACGCCGAACATGGAGATCTTCACCAGCAAACCTCTCGTGATCGACGGCAATACCACGGCCGTTTACATCGACGAGAAGGGCTCCGTCTCCGTGGAACGCGCCGACGGCATCACGTACAACAACTTCGTCGGCAAGATCACCGGCAAGGGCTTCGATCCGGAAACCGACCCTGCCGACTACCGGAAGATCGAACTGGAGCAGGGCGCGCGCCTGAGCTTCAGCGTCACCGCGCAGGCATCCGGGACGTTCGCGATCTACCAGATCACGGAGACCTGGAATGAGAAGAAACAGACGCTCACCTATACAAAGAAGGCGGTCCAGAGCACCAAGCTCACGGTAAAGCAGAACGCCCTCAACACAATGGTCGACACGAAGGCGGTTTACCTCAAGGCCGGGACGTACTTCCTCGCCATGGAGACCAAGATCGACAACAAGAAAGACACGGAAGGCTTCTACAACGTCGAGATGCACTACATCGAACCCGCCGAGGACGCGAAGAAGCAGGGAACCAAGTTCTACACCGACGATGACGACGGCACGAACAACTGGGTCTACGACAAAAAGAACAAGGAAACCCCGGTGAATCCCGCCGTCTACGGCTCCGATCCGTTCGTCATCGACGACGACACGAACCATGTCCAGGTCGACGCGGCTGGCACGGTCCATTACGAGGACGAGCACGGCTTCACCTGGGAGAATTTCGTCGGGTTCGGCGACGACATGGACTTCGTCAGGATCAGCATTGACGATCCCGCGAGCCTCTGCTTCAATGTCCAGGCCACGGGCGCGGCGAAGATGATCGTCTACTGCCTCGAAACCGACGTGGACAAGAACGAGGAACCCACCTACAAGCTGAAGGCTCTTCAGACCACCACTCTGAAAAAGCAGAAATACGAGATGATCGGCGAGGGTGAGGAGACCGAGACGTTCGAGATGTATGCGGCTTCGACGAAGGACCTCCTGCTGGACCGTCCGGCGGACAATCAGCAGTATTTCATCGCGGTTCAGTCCACGAACGCCAAGAAGGGCGACGAGGTCTACTACACAATCACGCGCGGCGTCTCCGAAGAGCGCGACTGCTTCTTCTACAAGGACGCCGATACCGGCGCGAACAACTATGTGTACGACAAGAATCAGACGGAACCCCTGAATCCGCAGATCGAAAGCTTCGCCTTAACGGAGATCACCGCCGGATCGCCCTATGCGGAACCCGGCGCGACCATCATGCTGGATTCGGCCCCGATCAACGAGGAATGGAACAATTTCGTCGGCTTCGGCGACGCGAAGGACTACGCGAAGATCTCGGTGGAAGCCGGCACGACGCTCAGCTTCTCGTTTGTCGCCACGGACGCCGCGAAGTTCACGATCTGGAACCTCAAGACCGGCGAAAAGAACGGCGAGCCCACGTACAAGATGGTTTCGCTCAAGTCGGTTACTCTCAAGCAGGACAAAAACTCCGAGGAAGGCCTGTTTGTCGCGGAAATGAACGACTACACCTTCAAGGAGACCGGCACGTACTTCATCTCCATGGAAGCCACGAAAGCCAAGAAGGGGTCGGAGGCGTATTACAACGTGACATTGAAGAACGCGGTCTTCTCCGAAGTGCCTGTCGCGTCGCTCGACATGCCGGAGCTTTCCGGCGGCCTCGGCGGCATGGATTCCGGCGACGCGCTCGCGTCCGCCGAGCTCGCATCCGGTCTCGACTCGTTCGCCGATCTCGACGACAAATCCGCCTGGCAGAGCCTGCTGGCGTGACATCGCGCAAACGATCTGTCGACCGTTTGACGCACGCCCCCGGGTCCACTGGATTCCGGGGGCGGTCTTTACCCGGCGCGGCAGGGCAGGGGCGCGTCCGCGGCGGCGCGGCGCGTCCCGGAAAACAACGTCCGGGCCCATCGTTTTGCCGCGATCCTCTCAATCTTTCCGAAAAATTCTTTCTATTTTCTTTGTAAATATCATGAAATCAACGAAATATTTTTATAAAACCGAAAGAAACAATGAAGAATTGTTTTGAAAATGCGGTCAAAAACACCGTGTTTTGACGGAAAATCGCTTGAAATCGTCCCTATTTATAGAGAGACCTTTTTTTGATGAATGCGGAAAGCCCATCCGCACAGCAACAAAACAAACAGGAGAAAAACATGGTCAAAGCCATGAAGAAACAATCGAAGTTTGCACCCGCGGCGACAGCATTCCGGGTCAGAATCACGACCGCCGCGGAACCGCCGGCGAAGAAAGCGCCGGTGCTCAAGTCCGCGCCCGCCGCGGCACAGGATGCGTCTCCGAAGCGCGTCCCGCGCAAAAGCGCACTTTTCCCGTCCAAAAAAGACAAATACACACTGACCGTCGCGATCGACGCGCCGGTCTCCGAGGAACTGGAAAGCCGGGCCGTGATCCCGTCGATGTTCGAGGACGAGGGCGACCTTTCCGGGATCGATCTCGCCGGACTCCTGAACGGGGACAAGGACCCGCAGCTCGACAAGAAGAACGCCAAGGCCGCCGCCAAGCACGGCGTCATCGTGAAGACCGATTCCATGAAGCAGTACATGAACGAGATCGGTCAGATCCCGCTGGTCACGCCGGAACAGGAAAAGGTGCTCGCGGCCCAGATCCACAGCGGCGACCGCGCCCAGCACGACGAAGCGTGCGCGACGCTGATCAAGGCGAACCTGCGCCTGGTCGTGAAGATCGCGCACGATTTCAAGGGCCTCGGCCTGCCGCTGCTCGACCTCATTTCCGAAGGCAACCTCGGCCTCGTCCGCGCGGTCGAGAAATTCGATCCGCTCATGGGCGCGAAGTTCAGTTCCTACGCCGCCTGGTGGATCAAGCAGGCCATGCGCCGCGCCCTCTCCAATCAGGCGGGCGTGATCCGCATCCCCGTGCAGTCCGCCGGGAAGATCAACAAGATCAAGCTTGCCTCCATGAAGCTGACCGAGCAGCTCGGCCGCACCCCCACGGACAACGAGCTCGCCGACAATCTCGCCCTCAGCGAACGCACCATCGCCGCGCTCCGTCTTTCCGACCTCAAGACCGTGTCGCTCCACGCCCCCATCCAGCAAGGCGAGGACGGCAGCATCGGCGACCTCATTTCCGACCGGAACGCCATGACGCCGGACCGCATCCTCGGCGACGAGGAATCCATCCACCGTCTGATCTCGCTGCTTTCCGAGCTCGACGAACGCGAACGCCGCATCCTCCAGCTCCGTTTCGGTCTCGACGGACGGCGTCCGAAGACGCTCGACGAGGTCAGCCAGCTTATCCATCGTACGCGCGAACGCGTCCGCCAGCTCCAGAACCAGGCGCTCGCGAAACTCCGCGCCAAGCTCGCCGACGAGGTCGAGTTCATCGATACCTGATGCGCCGGTTTCGCAGGACCGGTTTCCCGGTCCGCCCTGAATGCCCCCGAAGTCACCTGAACGGCTCCGGGGGATTTTTTTGCCCGAAAACTATCCTGAAAAACGCCGGGACACGGCTTGCTCCGGGATGGGAGCGAGACCATGCCGTGATGAACCGGGGAATATTTGCAGGAAAAAAAGTTACCCATCCATTTTTCGGGCAGGGTAGATGAGATAAGGCGGCACTTCCGCGGCCTTCGGGCGGAGCGGAAGGCGAGGGAGATGCGGCGACGGTGTTTCCCCGGTCAGTTTTTCGGGGCGGGGCGGACCCAGATGTTTTCCGCGAGCGGGGTCGGCGCTTCAAATGTCCTGTCCGCCACGGTCACGCGGACGGCGGAACGGTCCAGCGAGAATCCCTCGACGGTCACGGCATCGCCGTTCTTGAGCTGCGGCACGGCATCCGCGGCGATGATGTTGCGTCCGAATTTTTCGACGACGACTTTTTCGCCGGGGGTGCAGTCGGAGAGGACTTTGAGCTCGGGCATGGACATCGCCTCGGTCAGATAGGTCTGCAGGGCGCGGGCGTCGGTGCGCTTTTCGATGGCCTCCGAGAAGAGCACGAACCTGTGGATGGTGTCGCAGTCGATGAGGTGCTCCAGGCGGCACGCGGTCTCCGACGCCTTTTCCAGAGAGAGACCGAGGATCTCGGAGAAGAACTTCTTCAGCACTCCGTGGTGATGGATCACGTCCTCCGCGATGAGGCGGCCTTTCTCCGTGAGCTGCACCGGGTAATGCGTGTTGTAGACGATGCACCCCATTTTTTCGAGCTGCCGGAGCGCACCGGTCACAGACGGCATCTTCACGTTCAGCTTCGCGGCGATTTCCTTGGCGTGAGCATGTCCCTCGACTGCGATCAGTTCGGCGATCGCTTCGAGGTAGTCTTCCAGACTTTCCGTCAACTGCGGCTGCGTGCTCATCTTGTTCTGCTCCCAAAAACGAATCGCACCGGAGTCCGGCAGAGCCGCCGCTCCCATTCCGGGCGAGGGGAATGTCACTGGAACGCCTGCCTGAATCCCGGCAGAAACTGGCGGAGAGAGGGGGATTCGAACCCCCGAACGGGAAAAACCCGTTAACGGTTTTCGAGACCGCCGCCTTCGACCGCTCAGCCATCTCTCCGGTTTTCAAAAAATGATGAAGAATAATATAGCCCGCAAACACGAAAAAAGCAAGCAATGTCGCCGTTTTTCGACGGGAAGAACTGTTTTTTTGCGCATGCGAGGTGCGTTTCGGAGCGGATAAAAGTGTTCTTTTGCGGACGCTCTCCGCCATTGCGAGGCGGGAAGATGCGTTTCCCTCCGCCTCGTGCCTTGTTTCCCGGATGCCGGCCGGGGAGGCGTTTACGGGCGGCCGGCCAGAGCCGCGTCGGCAGTGTGCAGACCGTCTACGGCGGCGGAGACGATCCCGCCCGCGAATCCCGCGCCCTCGCCGCAGAAATACAGGCCGTCCACGCTCGACCGGTACGTCTGCCGGTCGCGGTCGAAGCGGACCGGGCTTGAGACATGCGTTTCTCCTCCGATCATTACGCCTTTCGCCAGAAAGCCCGGCATGAGTTTGTCGAAGTGCACGAGCGCACGGCGGAGCGCGGCCGTGACGGGGGCGGGCATGAGTTCGTCGAGACGGGCAGGCGCGAGCCCGAAGCAGTACGAGGTTTCCGCGGGAAGGCGTCCGGTTCTGCCGAGCAGGAAATCCCGCGCGGCCTGCGCCGGGGCGGTGCATCCGCCGCCGCCCGCCTGCGCGAGGTCCGATTCGAGCCTGTCAAGGAATGCGAAGGCGTCGTCCGGCGCGGAAAAAGCCTCCGCGGGAATCGTGGTGATGAGCGCGGCATTCGCGAACTTGCCGTCGCGGGCGGCGTTGCTCATGCCGTTGGTCGAGAGGTGGTCGGCGTCCGTCACCGCCGCGATGATCTCGCCGCCCGGGCACATGCAGAAACTCGCGGCGCCGCCGATGCGTCCGTCCTGCGAAGGGTGGCTCACGATCTGATACGGGGCCGCGCCGATGGAATCCGGGGGGAGGGGCATGCCGTACTGCGCGGCGTTGATGAATTCCTGAGGGTGTTCGATGCGGATGCCGATCTGGAAGCCCTTCATGGACGATTTGACGCGGTCGAAAAGCGTACGCGTGAACGCGCGGGCGCTGTGCCCGGCGGCGGCGATGACCGCGTCCGAATCGAGCGTGTCGCCCCCGGCCAGCCGGACGCCGCGGCATTTCCCGTCGCGGATCACGATCTCGTCGACGCGGGAATCCCAGCGGAACGTGCCGCCGAGACGTTCGATTTTCGTGCGGAGAGCGGCGATGATGCCCGGCAGCCGGTCGGAGCCGAGGTGCGGATGGCTGAAATAGGTGATGGCCGGATCGGCGCCGCATTCCGCGAGCGTTTCGAGCACGAACATCACGGCGGGTTCGTGGATGCGCGTGAAAAGCTTCCCGTCGGACCAGGTCCCTGCGCCGCCTTCGCCGTACAGGTAATTGCTTTCCGGATCGGGCGTGCGCGAGGCGCGGAACGCCTCGATGTCGCGTCTGCGGCGGTCCACGTCGCGGCCTCGTTCCAGCACGATCGGGGCGCATCCGGCGCGCGCCAGCGCGAGCGCGGCGAAAAGCCCGGCGGGCCCGGCCCCGATGACGATCGGGTTGTTCAGCGAGGTCTTCCCCTCGAACGGACGGTAGGTCTCGCGCGGAACATACGGTTTCATGTTCGTGCCGGACGGCCTGACGCCATCCGCCAGCACGGCGTCCACACGGTACAGCAGCGCTGCCGCGGGCTTTTTCCGGGCGTCGATGCTCTTCCTGACGATCCGGTAATCCAGCACGTCCTGTTCCTGCACGCGGGCGGCGCGGGCGACGAGCGGCGCGAGTTCGCGGTCGATGCCGGGACCGGCTTTCGCGGCGGGGATCGGGGGAAGGTCGATCGTGATGGTCATGGGCGGATATGAAGTTGAATTGTGGATGGCGCGTGCTGGATGCCGCGCAGGTTCGGTCGGACGAGATAATTTAGGTGCATTTTTTCAAAATTCAACCGCATCCGCCTTGAAAAACCGGAAAACAAGGCGATATTAGATAGTATTTGCTGTGTTCGACCGATTTTTATGCCGCACCAACTTCTTACCGACGGAGCCGACGAACCATGAAACGATTTCTTGCCGCCGCAGTCCTGTGCCTGCCGACGCTGACTTTTTCCCTTCTTCTGGCCGACGAGGCGGGACCGGAGCATTTTGAGGACTATTCCGCCCCGGCTTCCGAAGAGGCGGCTCCCGCCGTTGATGCGGAGAACGCGGCTGGCAGCGCCGCCCCGGCTTCCGAAGAAGCAACTGCGGAAGACGCGGAAGAGTCCCCCGCCAATGAAGTCGCGTTGGACGAGTTTCCCGAGGAGGAAGACATCGTCCCCGACCCCACGATTGAGGGACGCATCGCCGATCTGCTTAAGGCGATCAAAATCTATTCGCCGGAGGTCTACCGGCGGATGAACGAGCTCCCCCCCGAGGAAGCGCTGGCACGCATCATGCAGGCGCTCGACAGCGGAGTCGTCCCGGCGTCCGCCGCCGGGGAGAAATTGCCGTTCGACATTGACCTTGCGGAAAACGATTTCCGGAAGTATCCGGTTTTCGGGCTCACGGAGAGGAAGTTCCCGTACCTCCGGTTCGACGCCGTGATCCCGAACATGGTGTCCCGGTCCGTCCGGGAGCTGGAGGAGCTGACCGGCGGGACCGCGCCCGCGGGCGCGGTCGTCGATTTGCGGGAGGCGACCGCCGGTATCAATGAAGCCGTGGATGCGCTGTCGGAAGCCGTCCGCAAGCTCGGGTGCCCGGTCATGGTGCTGGTCTCCGGCAAAACGGCGCGGCAGGGCGAACTTCTGGCTGCAGTCCTGCGCCGGGATTGCGGAGCCGTCCTGATCGGGACGGAGACTGCAGGCTGCATTTTCTATTTCGAGCGCATCACCGTGAACGACGCGAGCTGGTTCGTGCCCGATATCCCGGAGGAGGGATTTCACGATATCTCCCCGTATGCGCTGAAGCCCGATCTGGAAAGGAATTCCGAGGTGCGGCCGAGTTACGACGAGCTGAAGGAGAACCCGAACAGACTGGATGGCGATCCCGTGCTGCGTCTGGCAGCCGATCTGCTGACCATGAAGGCCGCGGTCAAGCCTGTGGAGCAGCAGTAGTCTCCTGCTGTGTCTGCGGAGCGCCGGCGCTTTCCGCCGCATCATCCTCCTCGACCTGCGCAGCGACGTCCTTCCCCTTGTCCGCCGCCTCGTTCTGCGTTGCGGCTTTCTGCGAATTCCCTTTGGCTTTTGAATCCGTCGGATCCGCCTCGTTCTGCGTTGCGGCTTTCTGCGAATTCCCTTTGGCTTTTGAATCCGTCGGATCCGCCTTGTCTTCGGTCGGCGGCGTGCAGCCCTTCAGGATGAACGACAGGATGCCCACGATGATGACGACAGGCAGGATGTAGTGCACCAGCATGCCGTGGAAGTTTTCGGCGTTGCGCCAATCCCGGATCATTTCCGGATGTCCGTCCAGAAAACTCTTGTGGAATGCCATCACATCGGCGAGCGGGGCGTCTCTGAGTGCTTCCAGGGCGGGGTCGCGATCCGCGGCGGCGGCGATCATGCGCCGTCCTGTCTCGGCGTTCTCCGGCTTTTCCGAGTGTTCCAGCACCTTGCCGAGGATCATCAGGTGGATCGGGTATTTCAGGAAACACGGCGAGAACGGACCCGGCATCCTAAGCTCCACGTATTCGAGCATGTATCCGAAGTTGTCGAACTCGATGCATCCGCGCAGAAACCTCGAGAAATTGAGCGCCTGGCTGCGCCGGACGATCATGCCGATCAGGATGATCAGCAGGATGTACCCCGCGACGGCGAACCCGTAATTCCGGAGTTTGTCCTGCATGGCGGCATTGTGGAATGCCTTGTTGAGGAAATAGAAGGTCAGAAGAGCCAGATAGACTGCGCCGACAGTGAGCGATATGACGAGCTTATGGGAGCATTTGTAGCGGTATTGTCTGAGTTCGTCGCGCGAGAATAAACGCACGGGGTCTGCCATGGTCGGGAGTCCTTCTGTTGAGCTGTTTTAAGGCAGGGGAGAAAACGGGGCTTCGTTACCTTGCTTCGCCATTGCCGTCGGGGGGATTCGGAGTGATCTCCGCGGCTTCGCTCTCCGTCTCCGCGGGGATGCCGTCGTTCGTGTCATCGCCGATGCCGGAGGGATCCGCTCCGCTGTCGGATGCGGCCTCGGGCTCCTGCGCGTCATCGTGCGTGCCGGAACCGATGCCGATGGTCTCGGCAAGTTCCTTCCTGACTCTTTCCACGGTTTCCGGCGGGATCTCGTCGAACGGGTCCGGCTTCAGGTAACGGTCCCGAATGTCCTGAATGACGGCAAGGTCTTTTCCCGCTTCGGGCAGGGGACGGTCCTTCAGGAGCAGGCAATGCAGGATATCTTCATCGGAGAGATTCGTTTCCTCGATGATGGCAGCCGCCATTTTCCGCATCATTTCCTTCGTGTAGACTTCGCCGCTGAGCTGCAGAAAGACTCTGAACGTCTTTTTGCGCTTGGCGTCGGAGAGGGCTGTCCCCTGTCTGCGCAATGCCGTTTCGAGGTGGTCTTGAAGCTGATGCGCCACGAAAAGGACGGTCTCGCTCCGAAGCGTTTTGGTGTAACGCTCCATCAGTTCGTCGTGGCTGCCCATGCGCCTGTCTTCTTCCACCATTTCTTCGTATTCCGGATGACGTCCTTTCCACCAGGAGGAGAATTCCCTGTAGACCGGTTCCACCCCGTCCCGGAATTCCTCGGACCGGAACAGCTCGATCTTGCTCGCCAGAGTCCACATGATGCGGTTTTTCTCGCGATCGCCGGGATCGGCCGAGCCGAGGACCCGGCGGATCACGGTCGTTTCATCCGTGAGGTCCCGTCTGCTTCTGGCCTGGACCAGCATGCGGATGTATTTGGTCCGGTCGAAATGGAACTGAACCTTCGTCAGCTGTTCCATGAGGTATGCCGTTTCCTCCGGGTCCAGCTCCACGCCGTACTCCGTGCTGAACCGGGTCAGCAGTTCGTCCCGGATTCCCTCGTTCAGTTCGTTCGCCGGGAAGTCGGCAGGTATTTTCAGTTCGGTCATCATGGTCTCGACCGTCGGCGGCTTGCTGCGGAGGAATGCCCAGACCGAGATCTGGATGATGGCGATGACGACGATCGCCAGCACCAGATTGAACACGATCAGCTTCCGTCGATTGTCCTTCGTGTCCAGATCGTCCTTGTTGTGGCGGAGATACGCGCGGACCGAGAAATGGATGATCGTGATGATGACCAGTGCCAGGATCAGATTGAATAAAACGAGAGCCAGCGGGCTCATGCGGAGTTCTCCTTTCGCAAGAGGGAGCGGGATTCGATTTTGAAAAATGGGGCTGTTCAGGAAACAGAAGTATCTTTTAATATAGTTTCTTTTTACGCAAAATCAAGAGCGGTTCCGCGAATTCGAACGGATGAACGACCGCAAGACTGTCGAAAGCGAATCCGGGTCCGGCATGTCCCGGGATCGTGGAACGATTCCTGCGAAAGCGTGCGGAAAAACGAGTTTCTCTACTTTTTTCGTAATCTTTTTGCCGTCCAGCTTGAAAACGCTCGTTTCAGAAGGTATATTAAATGCCGGAAATAAAAAAGAAGACCAAGGGGAAAGTGATTTCATGAAAATCTCGACCAAAGGACGGTACGGATTGCGGATCCTGATCGATCTGGCTACGCACGACCCGGTCAAACCCAGGCTGCTCCGCGATATCGCGCAGTCGCAGCAGATCTCGGAAAAATACATCAGCCGTCTCGTGCTCGATTTGAGGCGGGCGAAGCTGATTCGGTCGGTGCGCGGCGTCAACGGCGGGTTCCACCTGATGAAGCCGCCGGAGAAGATCACCCTGCTGGAGATCATGGAGACGATGGAGGGGCCGGTCTCGGTGGTCGAATGCGTGCATTCTCCGGCGAAGTGCAATCGCAACGAACTGTGCCCCACGCGCGATATCTGGGTTCAGCTCAACGACGGCATCCGCGAGCTCATGCGGCGGATCACGCTCGAAGACATCCTGAACACTTACCAGCGTCGCGACGCGGAAAACGGCATTTTCGATTACTGCATCTGATCCGGCCGGCGTCCGCAATGCCGTTGCGTACGGTTCCGCCCGCGAAGACAACGATGTCCGGAATTCCCGCGTCCGATCCGGCTCTCCCGAGGCGGTTTCGCGCGGAAGAGTGTTTCCCTGTCGATCGGGAGGGGGCGAATACGCAGGGAAAAAGGAAAAAAGGGGAGGGGACCCGGAATCCGGGCAATAAAAATGGCGGAGAGAGGGGGATTCGAACCCCCGGTAGAGTTTGACCCCTACGACGGTTTAGCAAACCGTTCCTTTCGGCCACTCAGGCATCTCTCCGCTTCAGTTCATGATATGCTTTATACTATACTCTGTTTCCCGGAGAAAATCAAGGCGAAATGCCAAAAAAAAGCAAAAATGGGGAAGCTTTGACGGGGCCGGCCCGCAGGGGAAGCCGTGGCGACTGTGACGGACTTCGAGTCGCGAACCGGCGCCGTCACACGCAAACGCCCCCGGCTTTTGAGGAACCGGAGGCGCATGATTATCGAACTTGGTTTGAACATGGGCGGCGGGAATGCCGCCCTGTTCGCGGGCTGTGGCGCGGATGGATCACTTTTTGAGCGCGCCGTCGAGAGCTCTGAGCACGTCTTCGGGTTTCGGGCAGAAGTGCACGTTGCTGGGGAAGCTGATCCGTTTGAGCTTCGCGAGGTCGTAGATCGGGGGCGTGATCCCGTTCGGAAGCGGCAGTTTGTTGACGCTCTGGTAGAAGAGGATGCACGCATCTTTCCACCACACGGCTTCGCGGGCCTGAAGTTTCAGGCGGCCGAGGACCAGATCATAGCGTTCCGGGTCGACGTAGATCTTGACGGATTCCCAGATGGCGGGATAGGTCGCGGCGGTCTTCGCGCCGGCTTCGAACTGTCCGCAGAGGTGTTCCCAGAAGGTGTCGCCGGTGGGCATCTTCTGTTTCCAGCCGATGCGATGGAACCAGAGCCAGTAGCGTTCGGGGCAGGTTTTCAGGTCGTTGAACTGGTCGCAGAGCGGGGCGTTGTACTGCATGACGGTCCCCGTGCCCTTCTTCGTGCGGTCGGCGCCGAGTTCGTCTGCCGTTGCGTCGAAGACTTTGCGGCCGGGGACGTTGTCGTTGGTGGAGAGGAGCGAGGCGTACTGAAGGAAGGAGTCGTTGCCGGTCTGGTAGAGCCACGGGCCGGGTCCGTAGTGATTGCCGAGCGTGGAGGCGAAGATGTGTGCGAGTCCGAGCGGCATCATGTACTGGCGGATGGCGGGCACGCTGCTCATCATCATGTCGCAGACGGGGTCGATGAACGCCGGGTTCGGGGTGAAGGTCTGGGCGAGCCATTCCTTCGCGATGGCGTCGGCCTTCAGGTCCGGGTTCCAGGCGAGACGGCCGAACGCATACCAGTTTGCCTGAGCGAACGGGTGGCGGCACCAGTTCACATCGTCGCCGATGTTCGCGACGCCGGCGATCATGCCGGACTCGTGGATCTTCTTCGCGACGGTGCTGCCCTTGCCGTTCTGGTAGGTGTCGCTGTCGAGGACTTCCTTCCAGAGGGTGGCGAGGTATGCCAGATGGTTGGACTGGCCGAGGTATTCCTGCGTGATCTGGAATTCCATTCCGAGCGGGATGTTTTTGATCTTGCCGAAGAGCGGATGGAAAGGCTCGCAGGGCTGGAAGTCGAGCGGGCCGTTCTTCGCCTGGATGACCACGTTGTCGCGGAACTTGCCTTCAAGCGGCTGGAATTCGAGCAGGGCCTGCTGCACGCGTTCCTCCGACTTCTTGCCGTACACGAAAGCGCGCCAGATGACCACGCCGCCGTAGGGCTTGAGGGCGTCGGCCAGCACGTTTGCGCCGTCGGCATGGGTGCGTCCGTAATCGCAGGGGCCGGGCTGGCCTTCGCTGTTCGCCTTCACCAGGAATCCGCCGAAATCCGGGATGAGGTCGTAAATCTCTTTCGCCTTGGCCTTCCACCATGTGGCGACATCGGGCTTCAGCGGGTCGGCGTCCTTCAGGCCGCCGATGGCCATGGGCGAGGCGAAGTTCACGGAGAGGAAGACGCGGATGCCGTAGGGGCGCAGCACGTCGGCGATGACCTTCACCTTCTGGAGGTTTTCGGTGAGGAGCATCTTCGGCGACGCGTTCACGTTGTTCAGCACGGTGGCGTTGATGCCGATGGAGGCGTTGGCACGGGCGTAGGCGGCGTAGCGCGGCGACACGGTCCCGGGGAGCTCGTCCCATTTCCAGATGGAGTTTCCGGCGTAGCCGCGTTCCACGGTGCCGTCGAGGTTGTCCCAGTGGTTCAGCATGCGAAATTTGTAGTAGGGGACCTCTTTGACGTGGTAATTGTCGGTGATCTCGGTCCCGCAGGCCTGGTCGCGCAGCAGATGGTACGCGCCGTAGAGCACTCCGATTTCCGTCTTCGCGATGATCTTCACCGTGTCGTTCATGATGAGGATTTCGAATCCCTCGTCGCCGAGGTCGGTGCGGTGCTTGTCGGTCATGGTCGCCCAGTTGCGCTGGCGGAACCGGGAAAGCTCGGCGAGTGCGATGTGCAGGGTTTCGCTGACGGGTTTTTCCAGATGCACGACGTTTTTGTCGGGTGCGTCTGTCCGCAGCCAGAGTTTGCTGCCGTCGTCGGCGGGAGCGGCGATTGTGGCGCCGAGCCCGAGCAGCAGTCCGAGTGCGGCGGCGTTCCGTTTGGAGTTCGACATGGCGGGGGATTCCTTTCCGAATGAGTTCAGATATGTTCGTTGATGCGAAGTCAAAAAATAATATAGCGGCGGAAACCGGGAAGTCAAGCGAAAAGAGCAGGGAAATGCGGCTGTTTTTCGTGCCGGTTTCCGGCGGATTGATCGGAAGACCGTCCGGACGTTACTTCTTCAGCTCGTCGAACGGGCACTTGTCGGCAAACTGAGGCTGGACTCTCAGAAGGTATTCCCAATCCTTCTTTTTCAGCTTGTCCCATGCGCATTCGTCGGCGAATTGAGGCTGAACCATCAGAAGATGCGCCCATGCCTCGCCGGTCAGCTTGTCCCAGTTGCATCTGTCGGCAAACTCCGGCAGCTCCTTCAGAAGCACGAACCAGTCGTATCCGTGCAGTTTTTCCCACGGACACTGATCCGCGAGCTCGGGCTGTTTCTGGAGAAGCTCCGCCCATTTTTTCCCTTCCGGCACATATTCCATGTCATGGTTCCTTTCCCATTTCGACTCGCGCCCGGTCCCCGGAACGGCAAAACGGGAATCGGCGCGACCATGCCATACGATATCCTTCCGTTTAGTAAAATGCAAATGTTATCCGCCTGATTTCCCCCGGGAAACGGCCGCCTCTTGCGCGGACGGCGGAATCTTCGTGTTTTCGGGGTTGATTTTTCGGCATTGGCAGTGTATTTTAAATGGATATTTTTTTATCCATCACCCATTTATGGGCGCATGGCCGGACAGGCGCGGAACACGGTTTCCGCAGTCCCGCCCGGTCCGTCCGCCCGGAAAGGTCCGTCCCATCATGAAAGCAGTCATCTCCGTCATCGGCAAGGACACAGTCGGCATCATCGCGAAGGTCAGCGCGGAGTGCGCCCGCTGCGGCGTGAACATCCTCGATATCTCCCAGACCGTGCTGCAGGACTACTTCACCATGATCATGATCACGGACATTGACGGCATCACCGTGCCGTTTCCGGACTTCGTCGACGCCATGACCCGCATCGGAAACGCCAACAACCTGAAGATCCTCACCATGCACGAGGATATCTTCAACACCATGCACAAGATCTGAACGGAGCGCGTCCCATGCTCGACAAATCCGACATCCTCGAAACGCTGAACATGATCCGCGAGGAATGCCTCGACGTCCGCACGATTACGCTCGGCATCTCGCTGTACGACTGCCAGAGCGACGACCCGCGCCGTCTGGCCGACAATATCTACGACAAGGTCATGTCCCGCGCCCACAACCTCGTGAAGGTCGGCTGCGACATCGAAAAGATGTACGGCATCCCGATCATCAACAAGCGCGTGTCCGTGACCCCGGCGGCGCTCCTCTGCGGACGGCTGAACCGCGACGGCGCGGTTGGCATCGCGAAGGCGCTCGACCGGGCCGCGCATGAGCTCGGCATCAACTTCATCGGCGGCTACAGCGCGCTCGTGCAGAAGGGCGCGTCCGAAGGCGGCCGCGTGCTCATCGAATCCATCCCGGAGGCGCTTGCAAGCACCGAACTCGTCTGCTCCTCCGTGAACGTGGCGTCCACCAAGGCGGGCATCAACATGGACGCCGTGGCGGAAATGGGCCGCGTGATCCGCCGCACCGCCGAGCTCACCGCCGACCGCGGTTCCATCGGCTGCGCCAAGCTCGTGGTCTTCGCGAACGCCCCGGACGACAATCCGTTCATGGCGGGCGCGTTCCACGGCCTTGGCGAACCCGAAACGGTCATCAACGTGGGCGTGTCCGGCCCGGGCGTCGTGGCGTCTGCCATCCGCCGCGCGGGCGACTGCTCGCTCGCCGAGATTGCCGAGATCATCAAGAAGACCGCGTTCAAGATCACCCGCGTGGGCCAGCTCGTCGCGCGCGAAGCCTCGAACCGCCTCGGCGTGCCGTTCGGCATCGTGGACCTCTCGCTCGCGCCCACGCCCGCCATAGGCGACTCCGTGGCATACATCCTGGAGTCGATGGGGCTGGAGCAGTGCGGCGCATGCGGCACGACCGCCGCGCTCGCGCTCCTCAACGACGCCGTGAAAAAAGGCGGCGTGATGGCTTCCTCCCAGGTCGGCGGCCTTTCCGGTGCGTTCATCCCCGTTTCCGAGGACGCCGGCATGATCGCCGCCGCGCGGTCCGGTTCGCTCCGCCTCGAAAAGCTCGAGGCCATGACCGCGGTCTGCTCCGTGGGGCTCGACATGATCGCGATTCCCGGCGACACGTCCGCCGAGGTCATTTCCGGCATTATCGCGGACGAGATCGCCATCGGCGTCGTGAACACGAAGACCACGGCGGTCCGCGTGATCCCCGCCATCGGCTGCAAGGTCGGCGACACGGTCAGCTTCGGCGGCCTGCTCGGCGAAGCGCCCGTGATGCCCGTGAACACGCTTTCCCCGGCGAAGTTCATAGCCCGCGGCGGCCGCATCCCCGCTCCGATCCACAGCCTCAAAAACTGACGGCTTCCCGCCCGATTCGCCGGTTTTTTCCCGACGCAAAAAAAGCGTGTTTCCATGGGGGGAAACACGCGCCAGATGTGCGGATGATCCGTGCCGCGCTCAGTTTTTGCGGACAAGCGGGACGAGTTTCGCGTCCTTGTCGGAGTCGAGGCGGACGGCCATGTCTGCGAGCACGGAGGCCGGAAGGTCGATGCTTGCCGCGATGGGCGGTGCCAGACGGTACCACGGTTCGCCTTTGTAGTACAGCCAGACAGGGGCCTGTTCCCCGCTGAAGCGGGAGAGGTCGTAGCTCAGCATGCCTTTGTCGAGGTAGAATGCTCGGAGCGGGACTGCGGGATAGGACCGGTCGGAGGGTTTCCACGGCAGCACGAAGAATGCGCCGTCCCGCTGCGGTTCGGTCGTGACGGCCCACACGCCGCCGACGAGGGAGTCTTCGGTGGCTTCCTTCACCTTGTCGCCGACCCAGGAACGGTTCCTCGGGTCGCTGGAGGATGCGCCCTCGTAAATCCACTGGCCATCCCAGAACTCGATCCAGGAATGGTTGCCGGAGCGGTCCGTCCACTGCGGACAGCCTGTGAATCGGGCGGGGACGCCGCAGGCGCGGCAGGCATTCAGGAGGATGACGGAGAGCCCGGTGCATGATGCGTAGGAAGCGTCGATGGACTCCTTCGCGGACTGGTCGGCCTTCGGGCGTTTGACGGCGTCGTAGGTCACGTTCAGCTCCTTGAACACGTGGTCGTTCAGGTACTTGACGGCTTCGCTCGGGGTCTTCATGCCGCGAATGCCGGGCATGAACTTGTCATAAAAAAACTTGCGCCACGGATCGCGTTTCTCGTTCACGCTCCAGTAGGGCAGGATGTAACGCAGAAAGAGGTCCTCGGAGATCTGGTCCTTCCACGGGATCTCCTCACGCACCTTGATCGCGTAGCGGACGTCCTCCAGCAGACGAAACGGGTCGACATCCGCATAGTCGCATTCGGGCATTTCCGCCAGAAGCGCGGCCAGATACGGGCCTTCCGGCGGAGTCATGGCGAATACGGCGAGTTTGTCGAGCTTGTCCTGCGGGATGCGGGAAAGAGCGCGGTTGAGCCGGGCATCGAGGTCGGTTGCGGTAGCCCCCGCGGGCAGAGCGGAGAGCGCTTTGCGGAGCGTTTCGACGGCACCCGAGGCGGATTTGCCCTTTCCGGCGTCCCGGATCGAGAGGGTGATGCTGTCGCCCTTTTGGATATTGCCTTTGAGCTTGATGCAGGCGAAGACCGAGGAGGCGATCACTTCGGCGTCGAACGACTTGGAAACGACTTCCGGCGAGGCCATCACGAAGCCGTAGGGCAGATACACGCCCTGTTCCTTCCACTGGTCTTCCTTCAGCGCGGTCAGCTTCAGCGTCAGCACGCCCTTCGCGTCCACGGAGCGCTCCAGCTTCAGCGTCTGGCCGGGCTTCGGGTCGATGGCCGCCCGTACGGCCGGGTCGCCGTAGAACGCCACCACGTCGCGGTCGTAGAGCAGCCCGAGGGCTTCCTGCTGTTCCGAGGCGTTTTTGAATCGGAGTCCGCGCAGGGAAGCGGACGCGGTGCGCTGGAAGGTCTCATAGTCGGCGGTGTTGAGCGTGACGCGGTTCCAGTCGTGCTTGACGAGGTTTTCCACGATCCAGGAGTTCGCGAAATGGAACGATTCGATGAAGGAGTAGTAGCCGGGATAGTCGGTGAGCATGCCCTGCGCCGTCCAGCCCTGCCGCCCGAACCAGGTTTCGATGGTATAGCCCATGAGCTGATACACGCCGAACGAATGGATCATGGCTGTGGCCATGCAGGAGTCTTCGCCGCGGGGGATGTCGCCGATGAGGCAGTTTCCGGCGGCGCACCAGATTTTCGGAGTCATGTCCTTGAACTCGGTCACGCGGCCTTTCGTATCGCGTGCGGCGAGATTGCCTTTGCGGTCGATGAGGTACATGTTCGGGTTGAGGTAACCGCTGGCCCAGTCGTGCTGGGAGGCGTGCCCGGAGGTCATCATGATCTGGAATCCTCCGCCTTTGACGAGCTTGAGGAATTCCGCCGTGAAATCCTTGTCCGAGAGGATTTTTTCGTTGTCGTATTTCTTCGCGGGGTCGGTGATGCGGAGGTTGTAGTCCTTCTGGGTCTCGTCGAAGCTGTAGCAGCGGCGCATGAGAGAGTGGTGGAAGCCGCCGACCATGTCGAGGGCGTCGGTGATGTCGATCGGGCCCTTGAACTCCGCCACGCGCCTGATGTCGGAGACGTCGTACCCGGTCAGGATGCCCCAGAAGGTGTCGCAGTACGGGTCGGGCAGGATCTCGCGCGCCATGCGGGAGACTTCGCACGTAAACGCCCGTCCGGCGAGCTCCTTCGGCGTCACGAAGCATGTGTAGTACGGGAGCATTTCCCGCAGGTCGGGCAGGACTTCGCGGACATCCTGCTTGTAGTAAAACACTTTCGGACCGAGCGAGGCGTGTTTGGTGCGGAGTGCCTGGACCGCGGTGTTCAGCTCGGGATGGTCCGCGGGGGCGACGATCGCGTAGCCGGGCGCTTTCGGCGCGGCATGAAGCACGGCGGGAACGAACGCGAAAGCGAGGAGACAGAAGAGGGCGGAAACTGCGGAAACAAGGCGTGTTTTCATAGTGCCGGAAACTCCATGCGGACTCCGGCGGATTTTCTCTGAACCGGGACGGGATGCCGCCGAATCCGCGATGACGGATGTGAGTGGATTAATCCTCGTCTTCCTCCTCATGGCGGTGGCCGAGGAAGAAGCGGTAGAGCTTGCGGAGGAAGGGATTTTTCGGAAGGTCGTCGTCGTAGTCGTCGCTGACGACGGGGATCTCAAGGGGCATCTGGTTCGCGAGCAGGCGTTTCGGGTTTTCTTCGAACAGGATGTTCGCGGTCTCCTCGCCGTAATTCTCCGTGATGAACTTTTTGCACTCGGTCTGGCGGAACGCGCGTGAGGTGGAGTGGGCATCGGAGGCGATGTAGTGGCACAGGCCGTGGTCCAGCAACGCGAGCGAAAACTTCTGGCACATCCGCCCGAAGTCGCCGACGATCGAGGCAGCTGTGAGCTGCATCGTGTAGCCCGTGTTGTAGATGTGACGCACCTGTTCCCAGCTCTGGAAAAGGCGTTCCGGGTGGGCGCAGATGGGGCGGAAGCCGGCGGAGTGGGTGGACCGGCTGAT
>Ga0310696_10002389_pt1 | contig 25002 bp, 16 predicted proteins | sample AusTroGonzalo_MG_4_FD_203885 | JGI IMG/M metagenome (GOLD analysis project Ga0310696, IMG submission 203885) | Bovine rumen microbial communities from tropical cattle in Woodstock, Queensland, Australia - Gonzalo_02 (v2) (version 2) | ecosystem: Host-associated > Mammals > Digestive system >...
CCCTTCACTCCCCTTTCACTCCACAAAGAATATGGAAACGTCAGAAATAATAAAGAAGGTCCGCAAGATTGAGATTAAAACCCGCGGCCTGAGCAATAATATCTTTGCCGGACAGTACCATACCGCGTTCAAGGGTCGAGGCATGGCCTTCTCCGAGGTGCGCGAGTACCAGTATGGCGACGACGTGCGCGACATCGACTGGAACGTGACGGCACGCTTCAACAAACCCTACGTGAAGGTGTTTGAGGAGGAGCGCGAGCTGACCGTGATGCTGCTCGTCGACGTCAGCGGCTCGCTCGACTTTGGTACGCAGAAGCAGATGAAGCGCGACATGGTGACTGAGATTGCCGCCACGCTGGCTTTCTCGGCCATCCAGAACAACGATAAGATTGGCGTCATCTTCTTCTCCGACAAGATAGAGAAGTACATCCCGCCGAAGAAAGGCCGAAAGCACATCTTATATATTATACGCGAGATGCTCGACTTCCATGCCGACAGCCGCCGTACCGACGTGGCCCAGGCCATCGAGTTCCTCACCGGCGTCAGTAAGCGGCGTTGTACGGCTTTCCTGCTCAGCGACTTCTATGACCGCCAGAGCTTCCAGCAGCAGCTCACCATTGCCAGCCGCAAGCACGATGTGGTGGCCATACAGGTCTATGACCGTCGTGCCGCCGAGCTTCCCGACGTGGGACTGATGAAGGTGGTGGATGCCGAGACGGGCTTCGAGCAGTATGTAGATACCAGCAGCAGGAAGCTGCGCGACAGCTACCACCGCTACTGGACGAAACGACAGGCCGACCTCCGCGAGACCTTCGCCAAGAGCAATGTAGACAGCATAAGTGTCGCCACCGATGGCGACTACGTGAAGTCGCTACTCGGACTGTTCAGACAACGCAGTTGAAACGACAAATGAGAGGTGATAAATGATAAATATGATTACTTTGATGAATAGACTCAGAAAAAGACATGATAAGAGAAAAATGAGGGCGAACATGATTGCGTTGGTAATCATATTTCTCATTTCTCACTTTTCATTTCTCTCTTTGCGGGCGCAGGTAAAGGTGGAATCGACCATCAGTGCCATGGAGATGCTGGTGGGCCAGCAGGTGATGCTCACCGTGTCGGCCACTGCCGACGAGGGAGCCACCGTGACATTCCCGCAGGAGGCCTTGTTGCCAGCGGGTATCGAGTTCATGGGAGCTGTGGAGATGCCCGAGGAGAAGGCTGGCAACGGACAGGTGCTCTACCAGCGCGGCTACGTGCTGACCTCCTTCGAGGACACGCTCTACTATATCCCGCCGATGACTGTCAATGTCGACGGCAAGGAGTACGAGACGAAGAAGCTGGCGCTGAAGGTGCTCACCGTCGATGTAGACACCACCGACTATGAGAAGTACTACGGCCCGAAGACCATCCAGGACAACCCCTTCAACTGGGAACTCGACGAGTGGGCCGTGCCTTTCTGGCTCAGTGTGCTCATGCTCGTCATGCTCGCCGTGACCTACTACCTCTACCTGCGTCTGCGCGACAACAAGCCCGTCATCGCCCGTCCGCGGTTCATCCGTCGGCTGCTGCCCCACCAGAAGGCCATGCAGGCCATCGAGGAGATCAAGGCTGAAAAGATGGTTACCGCCGAAGACCCGAAGGAGTACTATACACGCCTGACGGACACCCTACGCAAGTACATCGAGGAGCGCTACGGCTTCTACGCCATGGAGATGACCAGTTCGGAAATCATCGACCGTCTGCAACAGGCCGACCCGGAGTCGCTGGCCGAGCTGTCGCAGCTCTTCCAGACCGCCGACCTGGTGAAGTTCGCCAAGTACTCCACGCTCATCAACGAGAACGACGCTAACCTCGTCTCGGCCATCGACTTCATCAACCGCACGAAAGTCGAGGTGCCGCCCGAGCAGCAGGTCATCAAGCAAGACCTCACCGAGGAGGAGAAACAGACGAAGAAGAGCCGCACCACGCTCAAGACCTCCATCACCGTCCTCGCCGTGGCCTCCGCCGTGCTCTTCATATATATAATATATTGTGTGATAGACCTCCTTTAACCTACATTATTCACGACAATATGGAAGAACAACGGATTAAAACGGATTACACGGATTTTACGGATTATAATCCGTGAAATCAATTATAATCCGTAAAATCCGTGTAATCCGTAAAATCCGTTGTTAAAAAGATTACGAACAATTCAGGCTAAAGTCTATAGTCTAAAGTCTGAAGTCTAAAGTCTGAAGTCTAAAGTCTGAAGTCTAAAGTCTAAAGTCTAAAGTCAAAACTCTGAAGTCTAAAAATGGAATTTGCCAATAGAGAATATTTACTGTTGTTGTTGCTCATCCTGCCATACATAGTGTGGTACGTGATGTGGCGCAAGAAGAGCGAACCTACCATCCGCATGGCCGACACCTTTGCGTTCCGCTATGCCCCTCGTTCATGGAAGGTGGTGCTCATGCCTGTGCAGCTGTTGCTGCGCATCGCAGCGTTCACCTTGCTGGTCATCGCCCTGGCCCGTCCCCAGACCCACGACTCGTTGAAGAGCGAGACCATTGAGGGTATCGACATGATGCTGGCTATGGACGTCTCGACGTCGATGCTCGCCGAGGACCTCTCACCCAACCGTATCGAGGCCGCGAAGAGCGTGGCTGCTGAGTTCATCACTGGTCGTCCCAACGACAACATCGGTCTGACCATCTTCGCCGGTGAGGCATTCACGCAATGCCCCATGACCATCGACCATGCCGCCCTATTGTCACAGCTGAAGAACGTGCGCACCGACATCGCCGCCCGTGGTCTCATCGAGGACGGCACCGCTATCGGCATGGGTCTTGCCAACGCCGTGGGACGTCTGAAGGATTCGAAGGCCAAGAGCCGAGTGGTCATCCTGCTCACCGACGGTTCAAACAACCGGGGCGACATCTCGCCCATGACCGCTGCCGACATCGCCAAGAGCCTCGGCATCCGCGTCTATACCATCGGTGTGGGCACCAACGGCATGGCCCGCTACCCCCTGACCGCCGGCGGACAGACGCAATACGTGAATATCCCCGTGGAGATAGACACCAAGACGCTCGGCGACATTGCCCGTGGCACTGACGGTAAGTTCTACCGCGCCACCAACGCCAAGGAGCTGCGTGAAATCTATCAGGAGATTGACAAGCTGGAGAAGTCGAAGATCGACGTCCAGCACTTCAGCCGCCGCTACGAGGCCTACCAGCCCTTCGCCCTCGGTGCTCTCCTCGCCCTCCTCCTCGAAGTGCTCCTCCGCATTACTGTGTTCCGCAGAATACCCTGATTTCTTTGTGACCCTATTTAGTTTTTGGTTGCTAAGGAACTGTGATTTAATTAAGTAGTCAAATGGATTTAACTTTTTGCTTTTTAGAAATACAGGAAAAAACCAGAAAAACCGAGAAAAACAAGACAAATGGTTTTTATCTGTTTTTGTTGTTTTTATCTGTTTTACTAAAAACATCGTTTCCAATTGTCAACTTTTTTAGTGTCAGTTCCTAAGTATCATATTTACCTCTGCTAAGTGCCATACTTACGTGTGCTAAGTGCCATACTTACGAGGTCTAAATACCATACTTGTGGGACAGTAGACAGTAAAGATAGTAGAAAATAGAAACCTCTTCGCGTACACACGCGCACACGTACGCGTGAAAAGTTTAACTTGGATTATTCATACCGCTTTGCGGTCTACAGCAAAACAAAAGAAAACAAAAGAAAACAAGAAAAAACAATTATAAGTTTGGTTTTATTTGGTTTTATGGGGTTTTGCGTAACACCGCGAAGCGGTACCATGAATAATTCAGGTTAGGTGGTTGCATTGCCGAAATGTAAAGAAAAAGTGCAGAAAAAAGTGTTCCTAAAATATGAGCATCTAGCGCAAAAAACTGCCCAAACCGCCTGTTTTTTGCAGGAATCGCGCTTCATAACCCTGCACAAATCTACCTCTTTTGTGCAGAAAGTGACTTAAAATTACATAAACTTAACGCTTCTTTACCCCTATTTCGCTTAAAACTGGTGTTTTTCGAGGTTGAGAAATACCCCGAAAAAGGGTGTTCGAGGTGTCCGTTGTGGCCTTTTTGGAGCCAAACAGCCAGTCTAATGGTAGTAAGTTAGCGGGTTTGTTCAACAAAAGCACTGGTTTTGTTCAACAAAAGCTATGGTTTTGTACTACAAAAGCTATGGTCTTGTTCATCAAAAGCTATGGTCTTGTACTACAAAAGATATGGTCTTGTACTACAAAAGATATGGTCTTGTACTACAAAAGCTATGGTCTTGTACTACAAGACCACCTTTTTCGGTGAAAACCGACTAAAACGAACCAGTTTTAGGGGACAATCAGCCCATAGCTGAGCAGTAGCGTGAAAAACGCGGAAACGACCCCTCTCAAAACTGGCTCATACGCATCCACCAAGGAACTCATTCAAAAAATCGGATTCTCAGAGGGGTCAATGTAAAGATTTTTCAGCACGAGCTTGCATCAAACATGTGGATGTGTCACCCAAAGTTTTGCGTAACACCGCAAAGCGGTACAATGAATAATTCAGGTTAACGAAGGGTATCTCTCCTTCGTTATTTGTTCCAGGCTCTTGCCGCGTGTCTCTGGCGCAAAGACGGTACCTATGACCAGCGAGACAACCAGCAGCCCGAGCATTACCCAGGCGGCACGGGTAAAGCCCTCGCCCTCTTCGCCATAGATGTAAACGAAGCCCAGGCCCCAGGCAGCCGACAATCCGCGCACCAGGAAGAACATGATGCCCTGAGCAGCTGCCCGGAAACGGGCAGGGAACAGCTCGGAGGCCCACAACGCATAGAACGACTGTACGGAGATACCAGCCTGCAAAGCCCATAATAACGTGAATAGCAACAAGCCACCCATGCTCGTGATGCCCACCGTGAGCACCATTACCCAGGCCAGTACGGCAAAGCTGACACCCGTGAAGTATAGCCAGCGCTGGTTCACTTTGTCGACAATCATGGAGAACACAAACGTAGTAGCGATGATGCCCAGCCACTGGCCTACGCTAAGCAGGTTGGCAGCCGCGTTGGACAGTCCGCCTGCCGTCTCGTAAATATGCTGCTGGAAGAATCCCATCACCGAGGCCACAAGATTCCACGTGAGATACATGCCGGCAAGGAAGAGCAATGTCAAGTAATAAGTCTTAAGTGATAAACGATAAGCGTGGTTAGACTTTTGCTCCATCGGAGAGGTGGAATTCTGTTGATAACTAGAGTTGTTATTTATTACTTCTGACTTACCATTTTTGAGAGCCTTCCACTCCTTCGACTCCTCCAACCGCCGTTGCAACAGCCAGGCAATGAGGGCCACGATGAAGAGCGAAACGAAGACGATGCGAGAGCTGAACACATGGAGGGCGCCGCCTTCGGTCACGCCAAACCACGAGGCCACACCTTGTACCAGCGGGAAGAGCAGGCCCTCGCTGCCAGCTCCACCTGTCGGAGGTGCCAACAGGGTGCCCAGGATGAGGATAACCGTAGGGCCAATGCCCCAGGCCATCTGCGAGATACCGATGTTGCGCCCTCGGTTACCCACCTCGCTACTCTCGGAGATATAGGTCCACGATGCCGGCACACCCACACCTACACTTATGCCCGTAATGAGGAAGCCCACAAGGAGCATGGGGAAGGTGGTGGCCAGAAGGATGCAAAGAACACCCACCATATATATTAACATATTATATGTATATATGGCCTTGCGCCCATACCTGTCGGCCAGGAATCCGCCGATGATAGCTCCGATGGCGGCTCCCAGACAGTTGGCTGAAATGGCGTTGAGCCAGCCCAGGTGGGCCTCCGTCAGGCCGAGGTACTCCTTCCACAAAGTAAGTCCCGATGCTCCGGCCACAATGGCTCCTGCATCAAGATAATTGGTCAGCGACACGGCAATAGTACTGCCAAGACTGCTTTTCTTCTTCATAGTATGTGTGTTTATTGATTATGCGGGTAAGCGTGTGCCCTACCCTATAATAATGTTGCAAAAGTAATACATTTTTCCAAGCTGTCAGCAATAGCTTATTCTTATTTAACATTTCCTTGGCTTAAGTATGAAATAATTTGAGTACTTTTGCAGCCAAAAACCAAAACGACATGGGATTACTAGATAAGTTTTTCAAGAAAAAGGAAGAGGGCAATGCCGGTATCGGCATGGAGGACTTCATGACCCTCATACGTGTTTACTTCCAGGCCGAGATAGCCGTAGACCTGAATATCACCAACCTCAACGTACTGCCCGACCTACGGGTGTTCAAGACCACATTACGCGTGCCTACCCAGGGTGGCAAGCTCGGCATAGGAGAGAAGGCTCGTTGCAAGAAGATGCTCAAGGAACTGTATGAGATGGACGATGACTTCTTCAAGGAGATAGACCAGAGTATCAAGCGCGGATGTCGCAAGCTACAGGACGTGCAGACGTACATGATGCAGTTCCAGACCTACGTGCAGGATGTGCTGATGCTCGTGACCAACATCATGAAGTATAAGCTGCGCATTCCCAGTATGTTCAGCAAGACGTTGAAAGGAATGGTAGAGAAGACCGTACACGACATCTTTACAAAGAACGACTATACCGATGCCTCCATCCTGAAGACCATCGTCTCCGTCCGCGAGCTGGACAAGCGCCTAGGCTTCTCAGAGAAGTGGACCTCAGACTTCACCTACCGTGTGGTGATGCTGGCAAAGAAGGAGAAAAAACCTGGAGAACAAAACAAGTAACAGTTTGGAAACGTTAAGGACATGATAATTTGAGTTACAAATTAATAATTCTTGTTAAGTATGCCCATAACAACGAACTATGAATTGCGAACTATGAATTAAAATGTCTACCTTTGTAGGTCGAAATACGTCTAGAGAGTATGACTCAGAGCGAGAAACTATTATCAACGTTCCAGACCCGTGTCAGGCAAATGATTCTCCGCTTTCAGGAATTGAAAAAGGAGAAGGCAGACCTCTATGCCATGATGGAGGAGAAGGAACAGCGCATAAAGGAACTCGAGGAGCAGCTCGCACAGATGCAGAAAGACTATGAATCGCTGAAGATGGCACGCATGATAACCATCATCGACAAAGACCTCGACGGTGCCAAGGAACGGGTGGCACGAATGATTCGAGACGTGAACAAGTGCATTGCCGTGCTCAGCGACGAAAAGTAGGGACTGACTTTATGTCTTCCAGAAGAAAACAGAAGTAAGCAGAAATGGCAGAAGGGAAACTAAATATAAGGTTGCATGTCTATGACGAGGATATCGCCATGGTGCTCCACAACCTTGACGATGAGCAGTACTACCGCAACGCGGCTAAGCTCATCACGGAACGCTATGGTGCCTACGCTCAGGTCTACAAGGGCCGCAAGAGCGACCACACCATCGCACTCATGACGCTCATCGAGATTGCCCTGCGCTATGAAAAGGAAATGGGACGCAACGACACCTCGCCATACGATGATACTATCACCAAGCTTACTTCTGAAATCGAGGAGGCACTGAAGGTCTGACTTTAGACTATAGATTTAGACTTTAGACTACAGACTTCAGACTACAGACTTCAGACAGCAGACGAAAGGGAAAAGCAAACAAATCGTAAATCGAAAATCAGTAAATCGAAAATCAGCTTGGTGAGAAACTTATTTTTAACGTATCATTTACATATTAATCACTACAAAACACTATTATGGTATATGCAATTGTAGCCGTAGTCGCACTCTTAGTGGGTGTGGCTATAGGATATTTTATCTTTACGAGAGTCATCAAGGGCAAGTATAACCAGATGGTCGAGTCTGCCGAGAAGGAGGCTGAGGTCATCAAGGAAAAGAAAATGCTCGAGGTGAAGGAAAAGTTCATTAACAAGAAGAGCGAGCTGGAAAAAGAGGTGCAACAGCGCAACCAGCAACTGCAGCAGAGCGAGAACCGACTGAAGCAGCGCGAGATTTCGCTTAACCAGCGTCAGGATGAGCTGGGTCGCCGCAAGAACGACCTCGACCAGCAGCAGAACAAAATCGACAACGAGAAGAAGGCCATCGCCCTGAAGCAAGAGGAACTGGGCAAGATGCAGCAGAAGGAACGTGAGAAGCTCGAAGAGCTGTCAGGTCTGAGTGCTGAGGAAGCCCGTAACCGACTGGTGGAGAGTCTCAAGGATGAGGCGAAGACCGCTGCTGCCAGCTATGTCAACGAAATCATGGACGAGGCGAAGCTCAACGCCAACGCCCAGGCCAAGAAGATTGTCATCCAGACCATCCAGCGCGTGGCTACGGAGACAGCTGTAGAGAATAGCGTCTCAGTATTCCACATTGACAACGACGATGTGAAGGGTCGTGTCATTGGTCGTGAGGGTCGTAACATCCGTGCACTCGAGGCTGCCTGTGGTGTGGAACTCGTCGTTGACGATACTCCAGAGGCTATCGTCATCAGCGGATTCGACCCCGTTCGCCGTGAGACCTGTCGTCTGGCCCTGCACCAGCTGGTGGCCGACGGACGTATCCACCCTGCCCGCATCGAGGAAGTGGTAGCCAAGGTGAAGAAACAGCTCGACAACGAGATTATCGAGACAGGTAAGCGCACCGCCATCGACCTGGGCATCCACGGTCTGCATCCTGAGCTTATTCGTATCATCGGTAAGATGAAATACCGTTCCTCATACGGACAGAACCTGCTGATGCATGCCCGTGAGACCGCCAACCTTTGTGGCATCATGGCTGCCGAGCTGGGTCTGAACCCGAAGAAGGCAAAGCGTGCAGGACTGCTTCACGACATCGGTAAGGTGCCCGACGAGAACACCGACGACCCACACGCACTCTATGGTGCCAAGATTGCCGAGATGTACAAGGAGAAGCCCGACATCTGCAATGCCATCGGTGCCCACCACGATGAGATGGAGATGCAGACGCTGCTCGCCCCCATCGTTCAGGTGTGCGATGCTATCAGCGGTGCCCGTCCCGGTGCCCGCCGTGAGATTGTCGAGGCCTACATCAAGCGTCTCAACGACCTGGAGGCCATCGCCATGAGCTATCCCGGCGTTACCAAGACCTACGCCATCCAAGCTGGTCGTGAGCTGCGCGTCATCGTTGGTGCCGACAAGATGGACGATGCCGAGACGGAGGCACTCAGCGGACAGATAGCCTCGAAGATTCAGACCGAGATGACCTATCCCGGACAGGTGAAGATTACCGTTATCCGCGAGACACGCTCTGTGGCATACGCTAAATGATTTTATGGGGAGTGAAAGGGAAGTGAAAGGGAAGTGAAAGAGGAGTGAAAGGGAAGTGAAAGAGGAGTGAAAGGGACAATACTTTATAAAACCAAAATAAAAATGGAAAAAATAATTGCCAGTTTATCCTCAATAGTGCGGGGGACAGTAGGTAATGTCCCTTTCACTCCACTTTCACTTCCCTTTCACTCCCCTATCACTCCCCTCCTTCTCTTTCTTCTCGGCTTGCCGCTGTGCTCGCTGGCTCAGAAGGTAGACCCGCAGGCGTACTACATCGACAAGAACGGCGATGAGGTGGAAACCCGGAATATAGAGAAAGGTGAGGCTCCGCTTCCTGTCACCTTCCGTGCCAACCCTACGGAAATGGACGAGTACACGCCGTCATACGAGTGGCACTTCAGAAAGGAAACAGTAAGCGACGGAATTATAGAACTATTCGTGCGCTACGAGGAAGACACGCAGTACACCTTCACCGAGTCGGGAACGTTCAAGGTGGTGCTGAAGACATTCCTCGACCAAGACGAGTCCATGCTCGACTCAACGGAAATCGTCATCACCATTCCTGACAGCAAGCTGGTCTTCCCCAACTCTTTCTCGCCTAACGATGACAAGATAAATGATGTGTATGGAGCCATCGGACTCAACGACCCAGAACATACTGACCACTGGCGGAGCATCGTGGAGTTCCATGCCTACATCTTTAACCGCTGGGGACAGAAACTCTTCGAGTGGACTGACATCAACAAGGGCTGGGATGGCAAATACAAGGGTCATCCCGTCAAGGAGGGAACCTACTTCGTGGTGGTGAACGCCAAGGGTGCCGACGGCGTGGTGTACAACATACGCAAGGACGTGAATCTCATTCGCGGACACCATGACAGGAACAACACCCCGACGGGTGGAGACGAAGGGGGCGGAGAAGGCACGGAGTAAGCGTTTTTCGTTATTTCGATATCACGTAATTCCTAATTCGTAATTCGTAAATAAAATTGGGTGAAAAGATTTGCGTCTATGGTGCCCGCGTGCACAATCTGAAGAATATCGACGTGGAGATTCCACGTCACTCCCTGACCGTCATCACCGGACTGAGCGGTTCAGGAAAATCATCGCTGGCCTTCGACACCATCTTTGCCGAAGGTCAGCGTCGCTATATCGAGACCTTCTCAGCCTACGCCCGAAACTTCCTCGGCGGCATGGAGCGGCCTGATGTAGACAAGATTACGGGACTTTCGCCCGTTATCAGCATCGAGCAGAAGACCACCAACAAGAACCCGCGCTCCACCGTGGGTACCACTACCGAGATTTACGACTACATGCGTCTGCTCTTTGCACGTGCCGGACGTGCCTATAGCTACATGACCGACGAGCCGATGGTGAAATACACCGAAGAGCAGGTCATCGACATGATTCAGCATGACTATGCCGGACACAAGATTTACATTCTTGCCCCACTGGTGCGCTCACGCAAGGGTCACTATCGCGAACTCTTTGAGTCTACCCGACGCAAGGGATTCCTCCACGTGCGCGTAGACGGCGAAATCAAGGAGATAAAGCAGGGGATGAAGGTAGACCGCTACAAGAACCATGACATAGAGGTGGTGATTGACAAAATGAAGGTGGCCGACCCCTCCCCCCAGCCCCTCCCTGAAGGTAAGGGAGCAGATACTAATTCCACTGGTTCTGACCGACTGAAGAAGAGCGTCCAGATAGCCATGAAGCAGGGCGATGGGCTTATTATGATTTTAGATGAGTCTGGCCAGGTCAAGTATTTCTCCAAAAGGTTGATGTGCCCCACCAGCGGTATCAGCTACAGCGACCCAGCACCCAACAACTTCTCGTTCAACTCCCCACAGGGAGCCTGTCCCAAGTGCAAAGGACTGGGAGTCGTCAGCGAGATAGACCTCACGAAGGTCATCCCCGACCGCAGCAAGAGCATACGCGAGGGAGGCATCATCCCTTTGGGAAAGTACAAGAACCAAATGATTTTCTGGCAGTTAGATGCCCTGCTGAAGAAATACGACTGCGACCTCTCCACACCTATTGCCGACCTGCCCGAAGAGGCTATGAACGAGGTGCTTTACGGAGCGTTGGAGAACGTACGCATAGACAAGGAGCTGGTACATACCTCCAGCGACTATTTCGTCAGCTTTGAGGGTATCGTGAAATATCTCCGCGACACGATGGCCACCGACGAGAGTGCTGCCGCACAAAAATGGGCAGAACAGTTCATGGCCGAATGTGAATGTCCTGAATGCCACGGTCACCGGCTTAACCGCGAAGCCCTCTCCTACAGAATTGCCGACAAGAACATCGCCGAACTATGCGACATGGACTTGGGAGAGCTGAGGGAATGGCTGGAAGGGTTGAGAGTTAAGGGTTCAGAGTTAAGAGACGTTACTTCTAAGACAGATGGTAAAGTCTCTCAACCCTTAACCCTCAACTCTCAACAATATCAGATTGCCAAGGAAATCCTCAAGGAGATATGCACCCGTCTTGACTTCCTCCTCGAAGTGGGTCTCGACTATCTATCCCTCAACCGTCAGTCGGCAAGTCTCTCAGGTGGTGAGAGCCAGCGCATACGTCTGGCCACGCAGATCGGCTCCCAGCTTGTCAACGTGCTCTACATCCTCGACGAGCCCTCCATCGGTCTGCACCAGCGCGATAACCAGCGACTCATCCACTCCCTGAAAGAGCTGCGCGACCTGGGCAATACCGTCATTGTAGTGGAGCACGACCGTGACATGATGCTTGCCGCCGACTATATCATCGACATCGGTCCTCGTGCCGGACGGAAGGGTGGCGAAGTGGTGTTCCAAGGCACGCCCGCAGAACTGATGAAGGCCGACACGCTGACGGCACAGTACTTAAGACCCACCCCCAACCCCTCCCGAGAGGAGGGGAGATTAGTTACATCTACCCTTCAAAACACCAGCAAACAAACTAACCCATCTCCCCTCCCCTCGGGAGGGGTTGGGGGTGGGTTTATATTTTTACGCGGAGCCAGCGGCAACAACCTCCGTCACATCGACGTCTCCTTCCCCCTCGGCAAGCTCATCGTCGTCACGGGTGTCAGCGGCAGCGGAAAGTCAACGCTCGTCAACGAGACGCTGCAGCCTATCCTCTCGCAGCATTTTTACCGCTCGCTGAAACGTCCCATGCCCTACGACTCCATAGAAGGGCTGAATCTCATCGACAAGGTGGTGAGCGTAGACCAAAGTCCCATAGGCCGCACGCCACGCTCCAACCCAGCTACCTACACCGGTGTATTTTCCGACATACGCACGCTCTTCGTGGGTCTGCCAGAGGCCAAGATACGTGGCTACAAGCCCGGTCGTTTCTCTTTCAATGTGCGTGGCGGACGTTGCGAGACCTGCGGGGGCAACGGTTACAAAACCATCGAGATGAACTTCCTGCCCGACATTCAGGTGCCTTGCGAGGAGTGTCACGGCAAACGATATAACCGTGAGACGCTTGAGGTACGCTATAAGGGAAAGAGCATCGCCGACGTCCTCGACATGACCATCAACCAGGCAGTGGAGTTCTTTGAGAACCAGCCCGACATTCTCCGCAAAATCAAGACCATACAGGATGTCGGCCTCGGCTACATCAAGCTAGGACAGTCATCCACGACACTCAGCGGAGGCGAGAGCCAGCGCGTGAAGCTCGCCACCGAACTCTCCAAGCGCGACACCGGCAGCACCCTCTATATCCTCGACGAGCCCACCACGGGCCTGCACTTCGAGGACATCCGCATCCTTATGCAAGTGCTCCGACGACTCGTAGACAAAGGGAACACCGTCATCGTCATAGAACATAACATGGACGTCATCTGTCAGGCCGATTACATCATCGACATGGGGCCAGAAGGCGGCAGACGCGGAGGAACCGTTCTCTCCACCGGCACACCCGAAGAGGTAGCCAACAGTCCCCTTGGCTACACGCCCAAATACCTAAGGGAAGAACTCCGCATCCATAACAGTATTCAAGACTGAGACGTTTCGCGACCTACAAGAAGCAAGAAAAAACCAAACAAAACCTATAAGACGGCGGTTTTGTTTGGTTTTTTCCTTGTTCTATTTGGATAACCAAGAACAATTTTACTCACCCTTGATGGCAGCCACGCCGGGGAGCACCTTGCCCTCGATGGCCTCGAGCAGAGCACCACCACCGGTAGAGATGTAGCTAACCTTGTCGGCCAGACCGAACTTGTTGACGCAAGCAACAGAGTCGCCACCACCGATAAGCGAGAAAGCTCCTTCAGCCGTTGCCTTGGCGATAGCCTCGCCGATGGCACGTGAGCCAGGAGTGAAGGTGTCGCACTCGAACACGCCGGCAGGACCGTTCCACAGGATGGTCTTGGCACCGTCGATAGCCTTGCGGAAGTCCTCCTGAGAAGCAGGACCGGCATCAACGCCCTCGAAGCCTGCGGGAACATTGTTGGCAGGGCAGGTGATGATTTCCGAACCGGGCTTCACGGTCATCGTGCCGAAGTCGAGTCCATTAGTAGCGGTACAGTCGCTGCCCAGAACCAGCTCCACACCGTTCTTCTTGGCCAGCTCCTCAACGCCGAGGGCCACGTCGAGCTTGTCTAGCTCCACGATGCTGTTGCCAATCTCGCCGCCGTGAGCCTTGGCGAAGGTGTAGGTCATACCACCGCAGAGGATGAGCTTGTCTACCTTGCCCAGCAGGTTCTCGATGATACCGATCTTCGAGCTGACCTTCGAGCCACCCATGATGGCCACGAACGGGCGCTTGATGTTCGACAGCACGTTGTCCACAGCCTGCACTTCCTTCTCCATGAGGAGTCCGAGCATCTTGTTGTCGGCATCGAAGTAGTCGGCGATGACAGCCGTTGAGGCGTGCTTGCGGTGAGCGGTACCAAAGGCATCCATCACGTAGCAGTCGGCATAGCTTGCCAGCGTCTTGGCAAACTCCTTCTGACGGGCCTTCATCTCCTTCTTGGCAGCGTCGTAGGCGGGGTCGGTCTTTTCGATTCCCACCGGCTTGCCTTCCTCCTCGGGATAGTAGCGCAGGTTCTCCAGCAGCAGGGCCTCGCCCATCTTCAGGGCAGCAGCAGCGTCGGCAGCCTTGGCACAGTCGGGAGCAAATGCCACGGGAACGCCGAGGGCCTTCTCCACGGCCTCACGAATCTGACCCAGCGACATCTTGGGGTTCACCTTGCCTTTGGGCTTGCCCATGTGGCTCATGATGATGACAGCACCACCGTCGGCCAGAATCTTCTTCAGCGTGGGCAGGGCACCGCGGATGCGGGTGTCGTCCGTAATCTTACCATTCTCGTCCAGGGGCACGTTGAAGTCAACGCGCACGATTGCCTTCTTACCGGCAAAGTTCATTTCGTTGATTGTCATAGTTAAATGAATTAGTTGGTATAATCTGATAAATACTTAGTAACAACTTGCAAAAGTACTACAAATATTTCGCATAGCCTAATATGGTGGCGCTAATTTATATTTTTTTTACTCCATGGCCGTTGTCTATATGTTCCGAGCTACTCAATGGGGAGATACCAATTGCGGGTATCCCTGAGCGTAGCCTGGAGAGCGGGACTGAAGGTGCCATTGCGACGGGCTACACGGTCTGCGAGGTAGGACGGGTCATTACGGCGAAGGGCTATGCGCATGAGGTCATAGAAGCGATGGCCCTCGAAAGCAAACTCCAAAGCCTCCTCGTCGGTGATGAGGTCTTCGACGTAGTCCATTTGAGAATTGAGAGTTGAGAGTTGAGAATTGAGCACGGAGTCCTCCAGAAAAGCATAGCTGGCATTGGCAGCAGTATAGCCGGAACCTCGTGAGTGGAGACCCATGGTGTTCTCAGTGGCCATACCAGCTGTAGTCTCCAACAAGTATAAGGTATTGGGGAAGTTAAATTGGGAAAGGAACTCGCTGTCGTCTGGGTAGTAAGGCAGAACCTCCTGGGCTATCACATTATTATTTACGCCAGTCTTAAGAATCTGGAAAGCAAAGCGGGGGAATCCGGCACGGTTGAGTGCCTCGGCAAAACGCAGCCATACCATAGCACGGCGAAGGATATGCACATTGCGCGTCTGGTACTTGCCAATGACGCTGTAGTTGGTCACACGCTTGCCATTAGACATGATATTCAGACTTCCAAGGTTGTCCATACTCGTATAGATGGCACCGAGGCGCAAGTCACCCGTATGGAAGTCGGTGAGACCGTCGGGAGCATAGACATACTCGCCACCCGTGGTATAGTGGCAGTATTTCTGTGCAGCCGAAAGGTCAATGATGGTCTGCGAAGGAACGATGCTACAAGTATAGTCGTTGGCCTCCGATGTGTTGAAGAGGTCGCGCAGCTCGCTGTAGTTGCCCTCCGAGGGGATGGAGTCACCGGGAATCATCATTATGAGTTCGCTGTCGGAGGAGTAATTCTCCTGACTGAACATGGGTGACCAAGAGTCGCGGAGGCTCATCCATTTCGAGTCATTACGCTGGAACCGCACGGAGTTGGTGCTGATGGTGTAGGCAGAGTTCGTGCCATTACGAGTGCTGATATAACGGTAGTAGCTCTGAGCAGCCTCACGGTACTGGCCGTTCCAGAGGTAGAGGTCGCCAAGGAGCACTTTTATGGGATAATAAAAAAGCTTCGAGTCGGTGTTGCGGATGGGGCCGTAACTAGGAGTCTCCACGTCGGCGAAAGGGGCAATGTCATCGATGAAATAGCGACACACCTCCTTGATGTCCACGCGGGGGAAGTTCTTCTCGGCATCCTCCATCGAGAGCACAGGCTCAGTGATAAGCGGCACGCTCTGGTAGTTAAGCACGAGCTGGAGGTAAGTCCAGGCGCGGTAGGCCTTCACGGCAGCATACTCCTTGATGAAGACACGCTCATTGCGGCTGTTGCGTATCGTGGTGTCGGCATTGGCAAGATAGTAGTTGCAGTTATTGATGATGGCGTAGTAGTCACGGGGACGATTGTACTTATTGGAGTTGAGAGTTGAGGATTGAGAGTTGAGAGTTGAGGATTGAGAGTTGAGATTTGAGGTGGTCTCGAAATTGGCGATGGCACGCAGGTCGGCGGAGGCATCATTAGTGAGCGTGACGAGGTCGCCACGCACCTCACCAAGGAGGATGGTGCGGTCGGCAATGACCTGCATCTTATTCATGATGCCCGCCACGGCCCAAAGAGTGTCGGCATCGTCGGTAAGCAGGTTCTTGTCGGCGTATGCAACCTGGTCGGAGTCGTCGTAGAGGAAATCGCTACACGCTACGCTAAATAATAAAGAACAAAGAACAAATAATAAACCCGTCAGTTCTTTAGCTGTTTTACATAATATATGTGTCATAGCTTTATTTCTTTTTTTATTTATTACTTTTTTCATTAGCGAAGCGCTTAAAGGTTGATTTTCACTCCCGCCACGATACTTTGGCTCTGTGGCAGACGGCCCAGGTCTATGCCTTGGCAGATGACGCTGCCGGTCATGGCCGATTCGGGGTCGGCACCGAAATAGCGGGTGAAGGTGAGCAGGTTATTACCTTGTACCCAGAACTGGAAACCCTGCAAGAAGGTGGTGTGCATAGGCAGGGTGTAGGAAAGGGTGACGGTCTTGAGCTTCAGGTAAGAGCCGTCCTCTATCCATCGGTCGCTGAAACGGCTGTTGCCCATGGGGTCTTGGAAGGAGGCACGGGGAATGTCAGTCCTCTGTCCCTCGGTCTGCCAGCGTCTGGTAATAGCCGTCGTTTGGTTCATAAAGCGGCTACCACTCTCCAACTGACTGCGTTGGTAGTTATAGACATCATTGCCCAAGGAATAATTGAAGTTGATGTCGAGCTTGAAACGCTTGTAGGCTAGCGAGGTGAAGATGTTTCCGTATATATCGGGGTTAGGGTCGCCAATGATGATTCGGTCGGCTTCACTTATCTGTTTATCATTATTTGTATCAGCAAAGCGGATGTCACCGGCACCGAAGGGAAGATGGTCGATGCCGTTATCGGCAAGGATGTAGAGACCGGAGGCTGCTGCATCCTCAGAGGTGGCAAAGACACCCTGCGTGCGATAGCCGTAGAAGACGTTGGCGGGTTGACCTATTTCCGAACGGATGGTGGCTCCGTAAAGTTCATTGTCGATGGCGGTTTTGCCGTCAGCCAGTTCGGTAATCTTGTTCTTATAATGGCCCAAGCTGGCACCTAGCTCCCATTGGAAATTCTTCGTGGCGAGAACCTTGCCAGTGGCTCGCACGTCAAAGCCTAGGTTCTTCATGGCTCCACCGTTCACCCAGTTATGTTCAAGGCCGGTGACATAACGAAGGGTCTGATACATGAGCAGGTTGCTGGTCTTGCTGTAGAAATAGTTCAATCGAAGGCTCAGGCGGTTGTTGAGCATGTTGGTCTCCAAACCGACATTGAAACGCTTGGTGGTCTCCCATTGCAGACGGTTATTGCCAATATTCTCAAAGGAGATACCAGAGACATCCTCCAGGAAGTTGCTACTGGTGAAGTAGCTGCGGGCAGCGTGATAGTCAATGTCATCGTTGCCTGTGAAGTCGAAACCTGCGGAGAGCTTTAAGTAGTTGAGAGTTAAGTGTTGAGAGTTGAGAGACTGGAACCACGGCTCGTTGCTGATGACCCAGGCAGCCTGTACACCAGGAAAGAAGCCCCAAGGCACCTTAAACATCTTCAGGGCGTCGGAGGCATCGCGACCAAAACGAGAAGAGGTCTCAAGGGCGAAGTTGGCTTGCAGGTAGTAACGCTGTAAGTAGTTGTAGTTGGCCTGTGCATACCAAGCAATGCTGGTCCACTTGTCGCTACTTCCCGTAGACTGAGCGTGGTCAAGACTGGAGCTAATAGCAGGCATCTTGTCGCTGCTAGTGTTATAGCCAAGCTGCGAACTGAGGGTATAGGTTTCCCAGTTGATGCGTGCACCACCAAAGACATCGAGGTAGTGAGCGGCAAAACGGTTCGTGTACTGCAGACGGGTGTCGCTCATGACACTGTTCTGCTTTCCTGCCATAGAACGTACTTCGTTGTGCACAACGGCGTTAACACTACTGACGTAGTAGTCGGGCACACCATTGAGAGGGATGTAAAACTTCTCGTTGGTATTGACGAGGTTGTAGCTGAAATGCTCACTCAGGCGGAGGTGTTCACCAAACTTGTAGTGGGGCATAACACTAAGGTTAATCATCGAGTTCTCGAAGTGGTTCTTGTTCTCTGCCTCACCATACTCGTTGATGGCCAAGGGATTAGCCAGCTTGTAGTTATAGTTGGCGTAGTCGGCAAGGGCCTCGTCAAGATAGCTTTCGTCTGCCACGTCGATATATCCATCAGAGATTTTACCGTTGGCGAAGGTATAAGGACTGAGCATGGGACTCTTGGCGTAAGCAAGAAAAGCCGTCGAAGTGGGCGTTCCCTCGGTGTAGCCGCTGGGAGCACCATCGTTACGAAGGTTTCGCTTCTGATTGGCAAAGGAAGCATCGAAGCGGATGCCCAGACGATTGGTGAGACGGATGTCGCTGTTGAAGCGAATGTTCAGGCGGTTCATCTCGTTGTTCTTCAGTGTGCTCTTCCCGTTGACGTAGCCTAAAGAGAGATTGTAGTCGGCAATGTCGTCACCACCCTCCACATTGATGCTGTAATTCTGCGTGATGGCAGTACGATAGACCAGGTCCTTCCAGTTGGTATTGTTGTGATACTGGTTGTAATAATAATAGGTGGGCGACTCGTTGAGGAACTTGAAGTCAGTGATGTCCGTATTGGTCGTCTGCAAGAGATCCGAGGCGTAGCTGCGGTATTGCGTGGCATCCATCATGTCGAGGAACTTTGGTTCCAATGTCACACCGGCAGAGATACTGGCGGTGATACGTGTTGCCATAGAGTGGTTACGACGGGTGTTGATGAGAATCACGCCATTGGCACCCTTCGCACCATAAAGGGCAGTACCGTTGCGCAGCACCTGAACGCTCTCAATATCGGTGACGCTGATGTTCGACAGGATGTCGTTGAAGAAGCCTTCGTGTAGCGTAGTGCGACCAAACTGCTGGTCGAAGATGACACCATCCACGACAATAAGCGGCTGGGCATTGGCATTAAGTGAGCCAAGGCCGTCAATGAACATCACACTTCCAATGCCGGGAGTACCATTACGTGTAATTGTATGCACGTCAGCACCGAGACGTCCCTGTATCTCGCTCTCGATGGTGATAGCAGGAGAGAAACGGAAGTCCTGAGCCTGACTCATGGCGGTGACATCTGTCTTGTGCTGATAGTCGGCAGAGAACGTCTCGGGATAAAGCAACACATCGGCCTGCTGTTCACCCTTGCTGAGACCAATCTTGGCTATATTGAGGTCGGGAGAAGAAACCTCGAGAGAGGTGGCAAAGAGAGGTACAAGCAGGGTGTAGGAGCCATCGCTTTCGGTGAGCACACTATATCCCTCCACTTCGCTGACACGCACCATAGCACCAGAGAGCGGTGTGCGGGTAGTGGCATCGAGTACTCGTCCTCGAACCTCACGAGTGGGGTACTGCTTTCGTACCTTCGGAGAGCGGGCTGACACAGGGTCTGCCCCTACACTGGCAAGAGCAGAAACGTCTTCTATGTCTTCGTCGTCGGGAGTGTCGCTTTGGGCAAGTGCTGCAACGGGAGTACAGCAAAGGAGACAGGCGGCGATGAAGGAAATAATTGGTAAATGATTCATATTTTTGAGCCTTATGAAAGGATTATTGTTCTGAGAGAGCATGGGGCTTTACTATTATGCAGTCAATGCGGAAGGTGAGCGAGTTGGTAGCCGTCTGCTTGGCGGTGACAACGGAGCGGAGGGAAATCTTTGCCGTAGCATCGCTGAGACCGTAGGAGCAGGTGGGGAAGGAGAAGCCATTCACCAGCAACACGGTGTCTACCTTCGCTGGGTCGTTAGATATATTTCTGTTGTAGCGCTGCTGTCCTTCACGCCCGTTCTGGTCGCTAAAGTACAAGGTAGGACGCATGATGTTGGGCTTGGTAATCTCCAAAGTCTCAAGGGGATCGTAGGCTGTGGCGGGAACGAATACTCCGTAGATATCGTATGCCATGTTAGAGAGCATGTTCGGAAGCTTGAAGGTGACGGTTACCTGAGCCGTTGCGGTTTCGGGTTGCACCTCTACGAAGGTGTTGCCAGAGACTTTGCCATAGAACTGATTATCGCTCGTCACCTCACGGACAATAACCGGGTCAACGGCATTGATGATGGTGTCCTGATAGAGGATGTTCTCGGCCTCCACCTTCACCGTCTGAGCGAAGGTTTCGTAAGGAGAGATGTTCCAATGGCTGCTCTTGCGCACATGTCCGTTACTACAAACGATGTCCTTGGTATCGTAGAAGATGCCACCCTCGGCAAAGGGTTTGAAATAGATGTAGTAAGAATAATCCTGGTCAAGCTGCTGACGTACTTGTGCCGATGGTGCCTGGGTAGAGACGGCGGAGTCCAGGAAAGCAACGTCAGGATTTAAAGTACGGTTGAAGAAGGCACCACCGATGATGGCCTCACGGGTGGTAGCATAGACCATGGAGTCGCGTTTGGCCACGCTCTTGGGATAGTTGAAATAAGGTTCATACTCTTCCACCAATCTGCTCCATTCACTATTCGTAGGACAGAGCATCCAATAGGTGCTGTCCTCGGAGTTGATGAGGCCATACTTCGAGAGGAAGGAGTTATGCAGCTCAGAGACGGAGTCGAGGTAGATGGTCATGCCATCAACAATACCGCCAGGAACACTTTTCGCATCGTTGAACTCATAGACGCTGTAGCTATTGATGAACTGATAGACGCTGTCCAGTTCTGGGTCATGCCCAAGATACTCGAAGACATTTGGGAAATAGGCTATCTGGCGGTCGAGGGTGAAGAGCAGACCGTTGTTATGCAGCGCATTGGTGCTCTTCAAGTCGGTGCCAGCCAAAGACTTGTCAGTAAGCAGGGCATACTTACTGTTCATCAGCTTGATAGAGTCGTTGGTGAGCGACGATACAGGATGGCGGAACAGGGCGATGTGGTTCTGCAAGAACTGGCGCACGACAGTATTATCGTTGGCACGGATGCCAGCGGCTTCCTGCTTCTTGTACTCAGCAATGAGGCTATCGGCCTGAGAAGCAGAGAGAGCTGCGTCGGTAGGAGCAAAGACAGTATAGGTCTGGCTACCGTCAAGGAGCATGTCATAGCCTGTAGCCTGAAGCACTCGGGCGAAGTTCTTCAGATTGCCATCGGAACTGACGGCCTGCCAGAGCGTACCACCATCGGTAGTAGAGGCATCGTAGTGGGTGTTCCAGTCGTCGCTACAGGAAACCAACCCTAAGGTAAGCAACAGCCCCACCCCCCAGCCCCTCCCTACGAGGGAGGGGAGAATATAGATTTTGAAGGGGAGACTTCTTCTTAATGTCTGGAATAATGACGGTCTCATATTCTTGAAATAATTATTATCTGATTGTTATGTAACTACTCCCCTCCATATAGGGAGGGGCAGGGGGAGGGTCTTACAACATGCTTTCCATCTTTCCCTCGTCGGTAACTCCATAGACACTCTTGGGAACAAGCTCGAGGTAGTCGAGCATGAACTCGTTATCGTTGCCCTGCTTGGTGGAGACACAACGTATGCGAAGGAAGTGATCCTGATTGGGATTGATATGTGTGGTGCAGATAACCATTCGGATAGTAAGCGGCTGAGTGGCGAAGATAGTCTGCTGGGTACTTCCCTGTGCATAACGGTAGCCTCCGGCAGCACCACGGTAATAGCCCTTGTTCTTCAGCACCTTCTGGTCGGTTGCAAGGTCGATGGTCGACATACTGGCGTAGTCACTCTTCCAGTCAGCTCCGAGAATGGAGGGGTCGGTGAGGCTCTTTGTCATGTCAAGAGGAATGCCTTGCGGCTTATCGTCGAAGTAGAACTGTGCCACACCACGCGAACCTTCGGCGGCAAAGCCCAGGCGCAGCTGCCATTCACCCTCGTAGGGCACGGGAGGAATCTTAAATGTGATGTCGAAGTCGCCGAAGAGATTCATTTCGTCGCCCTCGTAGCAGTCATAATAGTCATGTGGACGACGATAGACGAAAGTGCCGCCCTCGTTGAGGGTTACGCCCTTGAGGTAGCCGTTGGGGAAGTAATAGTTACGCCCGTACTTGGCTGTCTCGTCATAGTCGGGGTCTTGATACTTGCGTCCATTATTGCGCTCATTCAGGCGAATGTCGTTTGTCATCAGCTCAGGGAAGATGGTAGAGAAGTCCATACGTATGCGGTCGTTGAGCACAATATCCCGCGTCGTCTCATCGAAGGCCAGAATGTCATCGACATAGAAGTAGCGGCCATTGAGGGCATCCTGCTTGTATTCCACCTCGACAGTGGGACGCACAAGGGTTCCAAGAACCGGCTCCGTAACCAATTCGTTAGGAACCAAATCGTCGTAGCGGCGGTTGATATAGCGCTGACCAAGGGTACTTCCACCTGCCCATTTACGGACGGTAAGACGCTCGAACTTCATCATCGTGTGGGGAAGCATCGTCTCATACCAATCGACGGGATTCATCACCGTGGTGAGAATGCCAATATCGGTGTAAGGCGTCAGGTAGTTCCAGCCCTTCACGTCGCGGGTAAGGATATGATATCTCAGGAAACGATTCAGGGGATTACGCGGGTCTTTGATGTGGGCAAAGTCGTGGTATTCGGCCTTGGCATCCTCAGGATAGATGCGGTCGTATATATCACAAGCCTTGTCGTAGAGTTGCTCCACGGTGGTGATGCCGTACTTCTCGCTGAGAATAGAGTCGGGAACGGCAAAGACAGTAAAGCCCGTTCGCTTCTCATCGGGCACGGTAGCCGTCTCCTTGTTCACGTGAGAGACATAGCGCAGACGGGGATAGTTGAGTCTCTCCTCGTCCCATGTGGCATCCTTGTACTGGTAGAGCGAGTCGCGAAGTCCAGCAAGCTCCAAGGCTTCAGTATAGAGGGAGATACGGGGATTCTGTTTCATCACGTCGTGAATCATACGGTTGCTGCTCTCGAGCACCTCGGTAATGGGCTGCATGATACCGTTCTCCACGGAGTCGTCCTGGAGGGCGAAGATGATGTGCGACGTGCCGTTGAGGAACACCACGGCGTTCTTGTCTTCGTCAATTCCGTGGCTCACCTCGATGTAGCGACGGTTCATATTGGCTGTAGAAAGCACTCCATCTTCCATGTCGGCAGTGGTGTACATGTTCTTCACCAGGTGAGTGCGGGCTATGGTGTCGCAGTCGGCATCGCTAAGCTCGTCAACAGACGAAAGACCACGCTTGGCAAGGAATATCTTGATGGCATCATCAGTGGGCGGGAAGCAGGTGAGCGCCCCGTAACTGGCCAGCAACTCCATCATGCCGGCACGCTCCAGAATGGCAGAGAACTGGCTGAACTCCTCGTGACCACGGAGGTATTCACTCATCATCTGCCCCTTGAAGGTGTAGAAGTTGGAGGCATCAGGCTCGTCAGAGCAGGAGACCCCCACCCAGCCTCCCCCAAGGGGGAGGAGTATATAGATAGTGAACTGAACAATGCTCTTGAGTTTAGCTATTATTTGCCGTTTCATAACTTGCCATATTTAAATTTAAGAATATCTAATTTCAAAATGTAACCACTCCCCTCCTTTCGTCCGTTCCCCCGCCTGTCAGGCGGGGCTGGGTGAGGCTGGGGGAAGGGCCTCTATTTCGTCCTCTCATAGCTGCTATCCTCTCCGCTGCCAAAGGCTGGATTCTGCACGAGCTGGTCGTTCACCTTCATCTCGTCAATATGGTAGGGCCAGTAGATGGCCTCCATGCGTGACAGCTTACTGGCAATAGCACCTCCCGTGCCGCCCTTACGCGAGACGCAACCCACGAGGTAGTCGGTATTGTCATCACGTTGAGAACGTCTCACGAGGTCGTACCATCGTTTCCCCTCAAACATCAGTTCTCGCTGACGTTCTTCCTGGACGAGGGCACGCATCAGCGACTTTGTCGAGTAGTTTGCCTGGTCGAGGTCTTTACTGCTGGAGGAACAGTTGCTACGCTTGCTGATGGTGTTCACGATAGAGAAGGCCTCAACAAGATTTGAGGTTTGAGAATTGAGATTTGAGAGGCTGTCGGCAACCGACACACTATCAGGAGCCAGCTCTACGAGGGCCTCGGCCTTCAGAAGCATAATATCGGTGAGGCGGTAGATAATCCAGTTGGCATGACAGAGGTTCTGGACGTAGGGCGAACCGTAGCTACCCTGTATTTCGGCCTTGGTGAGGTCTACCGTAGTTGACCTGAAAGCATACTTGTTGATGCCGAAGAGGGTGCGTGAACCGTTGATGCTCTGCAGGTTCTCATAGTAGCGGGCATCGTTCTTGCTTAGGAACACGCTGAACACCTCATCGTTGACGTCGGTACAAAGGAAGTCGGCAGGACGCACATCACCTGGGAAGGTGGTGGCGTTGCCGTAGTGATAGCTCACGGCACTATTGGCCAACATCTGGTCGTTGTCGGAATAGACCAGTTCGAAGATGCTCTCACGACTGGCTCCCCGACTGAAAATGTCCTGGAAGGCATTGCCGTAGTAGTTGCCTGTGGTCATGGCGTCGCTGATGAGGGGGTAGCCGTCAATCATGCGATCGTTTGCCGAAACAGAGCCACTCATCTTGTCAAGCTCCTCCTGATAGGCAGCCGTCTTGGCATCGATGACAAGGTCGGCATAGTGGATTGCCTTCTGGTAGTCACGTTTCCAGAGGTACATGTCGGCGAGCATGGCGTGGATGGCATCCTGAGTGATACGTC
>Ga0310696_10002391_pt1 | contig 24936 bp, 26 predicted proteins | sample AusTroGonzalo_MG_4_FD_203885 | JGI IMG/M metagenome (GOLD analysis project Ga0310696, IMG submission 203885) | Bovine rumen microbial communities from tropical cattle in Woodstock, Queensland, Australia - Gonzalo_02 (v2) (version 2) | ecosystem: Host-associated > Mammals > Digestive system >...
GGTAGAAAAAGCGCGCCGAGGTCGCGGGGGACGCGCGTCCACGGGCGCGCCAGAATGAAAGAACGGCTCCGGAGGGCCGGGAAAACACACCAAAACGATGCAGAAAATGCACCGTTTTTTTCATGACTTGACGGGAGGATGAGATGAGACAGGCGGAGGCTGCCGGGAAAAAGACGGCGAAGGCCGGAAGATCCGGGGAGAGCAAAGGCGAAAAGACCCGGATCGTTGCGTTTGTGGAGAACGCGGAGGCTGCACCGGTGCCGGCAGAGCAGAAAACCAGGACAAAAGGCGCGGGAGTGACGAAGAAGAGCGCTCCGAAGAGAGCGAAGGCACGCAAGCCGAATGAAAAGCTCACTCCCGCGTCCATATTGAAAAAAATGCTGGCCTTCGGGAAAGCATACCAGATTGAGGGCGAGCAGGACTTTATCGAAGCCGCGCGGATCTACGCCGAAGAGGCCGGGCTGATCGACCAGATGAGGGACCAGATCGCGGAGGAGGGCCTGACGGTCATCAAGAGCTACAAGACCGGGGACGTGCCGGTGGCGCATCCGCTGCTGAGCGAACTGCCACGGCACGTGGAAAGCGCCAACAAGTGCCTGAGCACCATCGGAAGCATGGTGGCGGAACGCGGGGCGCGGGTGGAAAAGGCAAAGCGCGACCTGGATGCGTTCCGCATGAATGCGTAAGGTGAGCGGCATGGGGTGATTAAAAAAGTCGCGGACATGACCGCACAGTGCGCGATTCTCCAGTACTGGAACGAGATCCAGAGCGGCGGAGTGAACGCCGGGAAATGGATTCGGCTGCTGTATGACGTCATCCTCCAGGGACTGACGGAACACCGGTGGTTTTACTCCGAGAAACGGGCGGAGAACGCGGTCCGGTTCGTGGAGAGGTACTGCCACCATTACAAGGGCAAGCTGGCACCGCAGCGGATCAAGCTGAGCCTGTGGGAACGGGCGACCATCTGCCTGATCTTCGGCATCGTGGATGATAACGTCCGGCGGATGTTTGTGGAGGTATTCCTACTGGTCGGACGGAAGCAGGGCAAGACGATCCTGTGCGCGGCCATATGCACGTATCTGGCCTACTGCGGGGAATATGGATCAGAGTGCTATGCATTGGCCCCAAAGATTGACCAATCGGATTTGCTCTTCTCAGCCGTGGAATATAACGTGCACGCGGAGCCGGAACTGGACGCGATCACAAAGAGCACGAAGTACCGGGGGCTGTACATCCAGGAGACGAACACGACCATCAAAAAGCTGGCGTTTTCCAGCAAAAAATCTGATGGTTATAACCCGATGTTCTGGAGCGCTGACGAGGTGGCGGCGTGGCCTGGAGTGGCGGGACTGCGGCAGTGGGAAGTCATGGTGTCCGGTACGGGCGCCAGGGAGGAGCCGCTGGGGATCGCGCTCAGCTCCGGCGGATATGAGAATGACGGTTTATTCGATGAGTTGATGAAGCGCGGCACCGGGTTCCTGATGGGACACAGCCGGGAAAAGCATCTGCTGCCGATTTTGTACATGATTGACGAGCCGGACAAGTGGGATGACATCGAAGAGCTGGAGAAGAGCCTGCCGGGCCTGGGCGAAAGCGTGAGCCGGGACTTCATCCGGAAGGAAATCGACATCGCGCATGAATCTATCTCGAAAGAGGTTGAGTTCAAAACCAAGTATTGCAACCTCAAACAAAATTTGAGTACTGCTTGGGTTCGGGCGGAGGACATCAACAAGATGTTCGGCTGGCGAATGCCGATGGAAGAGCTGAAAGGAAAATACTGTGTCGGCGGCATCGACTTGAGCCAGGTGATCGACCTGACCTGCTGTGGATTTATTTGCGAAATTGACGGCATTTTGTGGACAAAGGCGCATTTCTTCCTGCCGAAGAACCGGCTGGCGGAGGCAACGAAGCGGGACGGAGTGCCGTATGAGATCTACATCCGGAAGGGGTTCCTGAGCCTAAGCGGAGAGGAACACGTGGATTACACGGACGTGCTGAAGTGGTTCATGGACCTGGTGAAAAAATACAAGATCTACCCGCTGATGGTGGGATATGACCGGTGGAGCGCGATGGAGCTGATCCAGGCGATGACCGGGAAGCATTTCAAATGCGACAGCGTAACCCAGGGATTTAACCTGTCCAACGTGGCGGACACTTTTGAGAGCCTGCTGCGGGAGGGCAAGATCCGGGACATGGATGACAACGACCTGCTGAAAATCCACCTGGCTGATGCGGCTATGAAGATGGAAAGCGCAGCGGATCGGGCACACCCGCGGAAGATGCTGGTGAAGATCAGCAACAAGGCCCACGTGGACGGAACGGCGATGCTGCTGGACGCGATGGCCATGCGGGTGTTCAAGTGGGACAAGCTGGGAAGCCGGCTGGAGAACAAACGGAGACCGAAAGAAACGGCGCGGGCGGAGGAATGACCGCAGTGGCGGAGAGGTGAATGACGGATGGGAGTTTTTGAATTTCTCTTTGGCAAGCGGGAACAGCCCGCGAAGCTGAAGAACGCGCAGATCTTCCGGATGATGGAAGGCTATACGCCGGCCTGGACCACCTGGAAAGGATCGGTGTATGAGAGCGAGCTGATCCGGGCGGCGCTGGACGCATGGGGACGGCACGCGGCGAAGCTGAAGACGAACTTCAAGGGATCGGCGCTGCCGGAGCTGCGGAACCGGCTGAACGTGAAACCGAACGCGTTCCTGGAGTGGAGCCAGTTCTTTTACCAGACCGCGACGGTGCTGGGCGTGCGGAACAACGACTTCATCATCAAGACCAGGGCGGAGGACGGCACACCCACAGGGATCATCAACATCGTTCCGCAGAGCTGGGAGCTGGTGGAGTATGAAAACGAGCCGTGGATTCGGTTCATCCTGAGCAACAACAAGCGCAGGGCGGAACGGCTGGCGGAGGTCGGAATCGTGACGCGGTTCCAGTACCAGAACGAGCTGTTCGGCGAGAGCAACGAGGCCATGAAGCCGGTGCTGGACCTGATCACCATGCAGCGGCAGGGGATCTGCGAAGGCATTAAAAACGGCAACGCCTACCGCTTCTACGCGAAGAGCGACAACTGGGCCAGCGACGAAGACATCGGCGAGGAAATGCAGCGGTTCAACAAATTCACCTTCGGCAACAAAGCCACCGCCGGGGGTGTTTTGATTTTCCCGAACACTTACGAAGACATCCATGAGATGAAAACCAGCGGGTTCTCCATCGACAAGGACCAGCAGGAACACATCAAGACGAATGTGTGCGATTACTTCGGGGTGAATGAGAACATCCTGCAGAACAAGGCCATCGGCGATGAGTGGCTGGCGTTCTACGAGGGATTCGTGGAGTGGTTCGCAATCCAGCTGGGCGAGGTGATCAGCGGGATGCTGTTCACCGACCGGGAGCGGATCGGGTACGGAAACCAGATCTTCTTTACCAGCAACCGGCTGCAGTATATGAGCAACGCGGACAAGCTGAGCGCGGTGAGCCAGCTTTCCGACCGGGGACTGGCCACGCGGAACGAGCTGCGGGAGATCCTCAACCTGGAACCGCTGCCGGAGGATGTGGGCAACCAGATCCCGGCACGGGGTGAATATTACGATGTGACAAACCCGCCGGAAGGAAAGAACGGCGGAGGAAACGGAGGGAATGACAATGCCGGCAAAGGTGAATGAACGGGAATACCGGATCATCAACGTGGCCGCGATGGAGATCCGGGAGGCACAGGACGGCAAAAAGGTCGTGGAAGGATACGCGACCACATTCGGGGATGAGTACAAGCTGTGGGGCGATGAGCAGTACAAGGTGATGGAGAGCATCGACCGCAACGCGTTCGACAAGACGGACGTGAGCGACGTGATCATGCAGTACGACCATGAGGGGCCGGTTTTCGCCAGGACGGGGAACGGCACGCTGAAGGTGGAGCCGGATGAGCACGGGCTGAAGGTGACCGCCGACCTGGGAGGCACGGAGCGCGGCCGCCAGCTGTACGAAGAGATCAAAGGCGGATACACCACGAAGATGAGCTTCGGCTTCCGGGTGCGGAAAGCGGAGCGGATCGTGGAGGAGGACGCAGTGCAGGGCAGCGTGACCGTGCACCGGAAGATCACGGACATTGAAAAACTGTATGACGTTTCTGCCGTATCGTTACCGGCAAACGATGCGACTGAAATATCCGCGCGGAACATCAGCGAGGGAGTAATCGCGGAGGTTCGGCAGGAGCTGCTGGCCATTGAGGCACGCGAGCGGAACAAGAGACAGATCGCCATTATGGCGGAATCTTTTTGAGGAGGGAAAACACAATGAAGTACAAGACTCTGGCGGAGATTGAAACCCGCAAGGCCGCGATCCTGCAGGAAATGGAGCAGGAAGGCGCGGACCTGGACGCGCTGAAGAACGAGATGGATGAGCTGCGCGTGAACGCCCAGCAGATCCGCGAAGCCGCCGCGAAGGCGGAGGAGACCCGCAAGGCCATCGCCAGCGGCGCCGCCGGCATCACGGTGGGCGAAACCCGCAAGGCCGAGACCGCCCGGAAGACCGTGGACGAGATCCGCGGCAGCCAGGAATACATGGACGCGTTCGCCCGGTATCTCATCAGCGATGATGACCGCGAGTGCCGCGCCCTGCTGACGGAAAACGCCAGCGCGAACGGCCAGCTGCCGGTTCCGACCCTGGTGGACACCATCATTCGGACCGCCTGGGAGAACGACGAGATCCTGAGCCGCGTCCGCAAGACCAGCTTCAAGGGCAACCTCAAGGTGCCGTTTGAGCGCGCTGCCGATCCGGCGTATGAACACCTGGAAGGCACCACCGCCATCACCGAAGAAGACCTCACCCTGGGCGTGGTCGAGCTGAAGCCCGTGATGATCAAGAAGTTCATCCGGCTGAGCGACGAGATCGTGGCCATCGGCGGCGAGCCGCTGGTGAACTACGTATACAAGGAACTGGCCCACCAGATCATCAAACTGCTGAGCAGCAAGGTGATCGGCGACATCAAGGGCGCCAGCACCAGCCACAGCTCCAGCGCCATCGGCATCCCGAAGATCAGCGGCGAGCCGGACCTGGCCGTTGTGGTCGAAGCGGAAGCCGAACTGAGCGACGAAGCCGAAAACGTGGTCGTGATTATCAATCGCAAGACATCTGCCGCGTTCCACCGTGCGCGGATCGCCGGCAACTTTGCGGTTGATCCTTATGACGGCCTGACCGTGCTGTACTCCAGCGCGCTGCCGGCATACTCCAGCGCGGACGCTGACGCCGTGTGGATGATCGTGGGCGACCTGGACGGCGCCCAGGTGAACTATCCCGAAGGCGAAGGCATCATCACCAAGTATGATGACGTGACCGAAGCCGAAAAGGACATGGTGAAGGTACACGGACGGCAGTACGCCGGCCACAAGGTCACCGCGCCCGGACGTTTCGTGAACGTCAAGAAAGCGTCTGCCGTGACCACCTGATACCAAGGGAGGGCTGACTGATGAAGGTTAAACTGATCAGGGCAGCCAGAATCCGGCACAATGCCGGGGAGATCGTTGAGGTCTCCCCGGCGGAGGCCGGTTTTCTGATGTCCACCGGGAGCGCGGTAAGGTACGCGGAGCCGGTCCAGGCGGAGGCGCCGGAAGCCATTGAGGCGCCGGAAGCCGAAGCGGAAGCGCCGGAAATCCCGGAGAAGGCCGTGAAGGCCGCGAAGGCCACGCCGGAAAAGGCGGCCGCGCCGAAAACCACCCGGAAGAAAAAGTGAGGAAAAAATGAAAAAACCGTTTCGCCTGCTGATTGCCGTCCCGTGCATGGATTACGTGCATGTGGATTTTATGAAATCGCTGATTAAACTGACCACCCACCTGCAGCGGGAAGGCATCGCCCACCACGTGGAAACCGTGGCGGGGACGCTGGTGTACTTCGCACGGAACAGCCTGGCCTGCAAGGCCGTGAATGAGAACTACACGCACATCCTGTTCCTGGACAGCGACATGGTTTTTGACGAGACCATTGTGGAAACGCTGTGTTTCAGCGGGAAGGATTTCGTGTGCGGCGCGTTCCAGAGCCGGCGGAGGCCGTACAACAGCTGCATCTTCAAGAGCCTCAAACCGCTGGAGCGGGTGACGGAATACGGCGCTGCGCCGTTCCGGGTGGCCGGGTGCGGCATGGCCTGCACGATGATCAGCACAGAGATTCTGAAACAAGTGCAGGGCAAATACGGCAACTGCTTCGACCCGGACCGGTTTGACGGGGTGAGCTTCGGCGAGGACCTGGCATTCTGCTGGCGGGCGAACACCGTGGGCGCGGAAATCTGGTGTGAACCGACCGCAAGGGTCGGGCACATCGCGCATGTTCCGATCTGGCCGGGAGAGGAGCCTGCGACATGAAGAAGATCCTGATCACGGCACCGCTGCGGCAGGACGCGGACGTTTTCCGGGCATACCAGGAGGGACTGGACAATCTGGAAGTGCCGGAAGGGTTCAGCGTGGACCGGTATTTCGTGGTGAACGACTGCCCGGAAGTAATCCCGGAGATCCGCGGGGCGGAATACGACATTGTGGAGACCGGGGAAGCCTACGAAAAGACCCATAACGACCATATATGGACGATGGACCTGATGTGGAAGATGGGCGAGCTGCGGAACATGACGATCCGGAAGATGCTAAACGGCGGGTATGATTACTGGCTGTCCGCAGACACGGACATCATCCTGGACCCGTGGACACTGTACCATCTGATCAACGCGGACAAGGACATCGTGAGCGAGATTTTCTGGACGCAGGCACCGAACGGGAATTACTGGTGCAACGCCTGGATGGTGGACCAGAGCGCAGGAATGAAAGCGGAATGGCGAAAACCGGGACTGTACCGGGTCGGGATGACCGGGGCGCTGACGCTGGTGAAGCGGCGGGTGTTTGAGGCCGGGGTGGATTACAGCCGGATACCGAACATCCACCAGGCACTGCGGGGCGAGGACCGGCATTTCTGCATCCGGGCCGCGTGCGCGGGTTATGAACTGTGGGTGGACACCCACTGCCCGGCCAACCATTTATACACGCAAAAACTGTTTGACGAGTACATGAGAAACAAGGCGGGAAGTGATTGAAATGTTTGCGGAAATCAAGGCGATGATCCAGAACCAGATCAGCGGGGATGACTATGACCGCGAGATCGTCCTGTGGATCAACGCAGGCGTGGCGGATCTGACGAAGACCGACCAGATCGTGCTGCCGGGGGATTGCGACATCACCGCGGTGCAGGACACGCAGACCGGGGTGTGGACGGTGACGGACAACAGCACGATCACCGACCAGCTGGTTTTTGCCGCGCTGGCCACGTACTGCAGCATGAACATCGGCAACCCGCCGAACATTGATTACCTGGAAAGAACCTACGCAAGCCTTAAAAAGAGCATGCGGACAAGCAAGATATACAAAGCAAGCGAAGGGGCGACCACCGAATGAGAAGGATGACAGTATGCACGCTGATCTCTTTCCAGCCGGACGCCCATGAAGTCGGAACCGATCCCGTGATCAAACGGCGGAGGGTCAAGTGCCAGGAGCTGGGACTGACCCAGGCAGAGACCTACCAGGCCGGTGGTGAGGGCCTCAGACCGCAGGCGAAGCTGCTGATTCCTTACGACAAGGATTACAACGGTGAGCGGGATTTGGAATACAACGGAGAACGCTGGAAAGTGATCAATGACGATCCGTACAAGGAATGGAACGGCGTGGTCCTGCTGATCCGGAGGATTGCCGGGAACGCGGGAGACGTGACGCCGCCGCCGGCGGTGACAACGACCGGGCTGGAGGTGGGATGAGATGCTGACGCAGTACACCGCGCTGGTGAGCGCGCTGAAGAATCTCACCCAGGGAGAAAGCCCGAACACCGAAACGCTGCCGGTAGCGGAATACGAGTGGCGGACGAGGCCGGACACGGACAGTTACGGGATCGTTGCACTGGAGTTTGAAGCGGACGCGCTGAACGGCGACAACCGGAAAACGGCGCGGGCCTTTGAGGGAAGCGTGGATCTGTACAGCCGCCGGAAGGACGGCGGCGGATGGATTGAGCTGATCGAGGCCGCGCTGACGGATCACTGCGAAAGCGCCTGGACGCTGAACTATCACAGCTATGAGCGCGAGACGCAGATTTTCCACTGGGAATGGGCGTTTCAGATTGAGGGGTGACCGGGATGGCGTTCCGGATGGATGTGACCGGGATGGCAGATCTGATCCATAAGCTGGAGCAGATCGGAGAAAAGGCGCAGAGTGCTGCGTCATTGGCGCTCTATGAGGGAGCGCGTGTTGTGGCTGACGCGGTCAGCCGTGAGGTGCAGGGCATCCAGACTGAGCCGTTCAAGTACGCCAAGGGCGGACGGAAGCGGCTGCCATCACCGGAAGAAAAGGAAGCCATCATGGGATCGGCGCACGGAGTTTCCAAATTCCGGAAGCGCATTATGAAGGTGGACACGTCCGTCGGTTTTAACCATGCCGGATACGCGAACGTGAACTTCAACCACATGAACAGCAAGGCACGCACCAACTACAAGGAATATGCCATGAAAGGGCACGGGAGCAACTCGACATCGTTTCTCAAAGCGACGGGGAAATACGAGCGCGGGCTGCAGAACCAGAAACCGATCGGTGCGATTGCGGGCGCCATCAATTCAGGGACCTCGTTCATGAAGAAACAGCCTTTCATGCGGAAAGCGTTTTCGACATCCCAGGGGGCGGCGGAGGCCGCCATTGAAAACAAGCTCAGGGAGGAACTGGACAAGCTGAGCTTAGACTAAAGGAGTGAAAGAATATGGCAAATGCGAATGTCGGTATGATGTATCCGGTGTTTGCGCCGCTGGTCACCCACACGGACGGCAGCATGCCGACCTACGGAACCGGCGTGGTGATCCACGAGGCGCGGAACGCGACCGTGACGAAGACCTACGCGGATAACCCGCTGTACGGCGACGACCGGATAGTGGACGATGACAACGGCATGACCGCGCTGAACGTATCGTTTGAGCCGACGGGCGTGAGCGACAGCGACCGGGTGCTGCTGTTCGGCGAAGTGCTGAAGGGCAACATCGGCGGGATCACCGCCCAGGTGGAAATGGACAACGAAACGCCCTGGGGCGGTTTCGCCTATGTCCGGAAGATGCGCGACAAGGGCGTATATTCCTATGAGGCGTGGCTGATCCTCAAGATCAAATTCAGCGAGGAAAACCAGACGACGACCACCAAGGAAGGCTCCATTGTCTGGAACACGCCGACGCTGAACGGACGGGGCGCGGCCCTGGACATCGACGGCAGCGGCAAGCTGGCGTGGCGGATTCACCAGAGCTTCGAGACGCTGAGCGCCGCGAAGAGCTGGATCAACACGATGCTGAACGTGAGCACGGCAACGACCTGACACAGAAACGGGGAGACGGCAAAACGCCGTCTCCCTTGATTTTGATATTAGGAGGCAGGTATGACGGAGATCAAGATCGGCGGACGGGTGATTCCGCTGAGCTATACCGCATTTGAGATGATCGCCATCCAGCAGGAAATCGGATGCACGGCCTTCCAGATCCGGGAGGAGGTATTCGGACTGCGGAAGGTGGAGAAGGAAGACGAACCGAACGCGGAGCCGGAGATCTATTTTGACGTGGTGAAGGACACCGAAAAAATTGAGAAACTGGGGAAACTGATTACCATCCTCGGCAACGCCGGACTGGAAGAGAAAGGCGAGGAGCCGGATCTGACCGTGAAGTGGGTGCTGAGACACATGAAACCGGTACTGATCCTGCCGTATGCGATAGCCGCGATGGCGGAAATCAACGCGGGGAACCAGATGGAAGCGAAGGACGAAGAAAAAGGGCCGGTGGATGTGAACCTGGAGGAAGAAAACGCAAAAAAACAGCCGGGGAACTGACATACCGGCGGCTGGTTTCCTACGGACTGATTGCCGGACTGAGAAAAGACGAAATCGACCGGATGAGGCCGGGGGGGGTCCTCGACCTGTTTTACTACCGGAGCTTATATAACTCCAAAATGAGGATGTGATGATATGGCCGTCAATCTGAAACTGGGCGTTGAGCTGGGGGACTTCCAGCAGAACATCAACACCGCGAAGGCACAGATCAGGGAATTTGACGCGGCGCTGAAACAGGCGGAAAGCCGTTTCAAGGCGACCGGAGACGCCGAAAGCGCGATGGCGACCAAAACGAGCCAGTTGACCGCGAAATTCCAGGCGCAAAAGCGGATGGTGGAAGAATACCGGCAGGCGCTGCAGAAAGCAGATGAAAAAGGAGTCAGCAAGCTGAACTCCGAGTACATCAAGCTGCAGACCCAGCTGCTGAACGCGGAAGCGGCCATGTATGACACGCAGACCGCGCTGCAGGGCCTGAGCATGAGCGAACAGCAGGCGGCCCAGGGAGCGGACCAGCTGACCAAGAGCGTGAACGGCATCGGCAAAAAGATCAGTCTGGAGCAGGTGATCGGCGGGATCGACAAGATCACCGGCGGGCTGGAGAACGCGGCGAGGCGGGCCGTGCAGCTGGGCGAGCAGCTGTGGGACATGATTATGGATTCCGCCCAGCGGGCGGATGACCAGGCAACCATGGCGGAGATGTACAACATCCCGCTGCAGCGGTACAAGCAGATGCTGGCACTGGAGAAAAACGGCCTGGACACGACCACGGACGCGATCCTCAGCAGCCAGAAGAAACTGAGCAGCAACATCGGCAAGGGGAACAACGCGACGCTGGACACGCTGCGGGAGCTGGGCCTGCTGTTTGAAACCGGGAAGGGCGCGGAAACGTTCATCACCACCGACCAGGTGGAGATGTTCTGGAAAGCCGGCCAGGCGATGATGGCGCTGGGAGAGAGCTTCGACAAGGAGGCGGCGGCGCAGAGCCTGTTCGGGCGGAGCTGGAACGAGCTGGTTCCGCTGTTCACAAAGTACAAGAGCCTGGATGAGTATGAGCAGGCGCTGGGCGAAGTGAACATCACCAGCGAAGAAACCACCGAAAACCTGGCGGAACTGAGCGACAAGGTCGGGAAACTGCAGAACACCTGGACCACGCTGAAGGATGAGATCATCGGCGCGGTGGCACCGGGACTGACAAAAGCGTCGGAAGCACTGAACGATATGCTCAGCACGATCCTGGAGTATCTCAAGAGTGAAAACGGGCAGGCAATGCTGGAAAAACTGGGCGAGAGCGTGGCGGGGCTGTTCGACGACCTGAGCAAAGTAAACCCGGAGGACGTGGTGAACAACTTTGTGACGATTTTCGATAAACTGACAAATGGCCTGGAGTGGCTGGACAAACACTGGAGCGATGTGGTCACAGGGCTGGAAGCTATCGGCATAGCGTTCGGAGGACTGAAAATTGCGGAAGGCGTACTGGAATTTGTGCGGCTGGTACAGGGAGCGAGAGGACTTACCGGAGGCGCGGGCGCGTCAGTCGTGGCATCAGCAATGCCGGCTGTGAACAAGCTCGCTTTTAATGGAATTGAAAGCACTCTCGGAACGAACATCGGCGGTGCAATTGCCAGCGTGCTGACAAGTACGCCCTTGACAGTGGCCATTGCTGCGGCATCCATCGCTGCTCTCGCTCATGGAATATATGTTGCGATGAACAACAAAAACCCAATTGAACAGATGGCAGCGTCTGCCGGTTTCTCAGAGGAGAGAACGAAGGAAATCATTGAAAGCATTCCGAACACATACAACCCATTCGACACAAAGCAGACAAACGAAGTAACAAACCTTATCAAAAACATTCTGACCGGCGGAAAAACAAAGCCGGACAATGACCTGATCATCGAAATAGTCGAAGAAGCAGCGGAAGAGGTTCCGGACCAGATCGGAGATGTGATGATCACCATCGACCTGATTGCGCCGGCGGACGCGGCGGAGGACATTGAAAAGCAGATCGGCACGGTGACGGTGCCCGCCACGCTGGACTGGCGGCCCAGCTATCAGCAGGGATACCCGCAGCAGGTGCCGGGATGGGGCGGACACGCCAACGGACTGCCGTGGGTTGAAAACGAAGGTCTTTATCTGCTGCACCGCGGGGAGCGGGTGCTGACGGCCAGCGAGAACCGGAACTACACATTTAACAACAACACGTATTTCGGAAGCGTCAATCTGAACAACGGGACCCAGGTGGAGCAGCTGGCGGAGGCCATCAGCCGGAACAACCGGAAACAGAGCCGGGCCTATGGGTCGTAAGGGGTTGAGAACATGCAGAGGTACTTTATCTGGAACGGTGTGAGAAGCGACACGAAGCATATCATCTTCAACGAGCGCGTGCCGATCGTCCGCCCGGAGGAACGGGTGGAGCATATCGTGATTCCGGGACGGCCGGGAGAACTGACCCAGGCGGAGGGCGAGGACATTTTCAACAGCTATATCCAGACCGTGCCGATTGCGGTGGACGGGTTGGCGAACGTGCCGGCGGCGGAGGCGTGGCTGAAGGGTGACGGGTATGTGACGTTCGACACACAAAGCTCACTGAAGCAGCGGGCGCGGATCATCAACGCGGTGACGTTCCAGCGGCACAGCAAAAACGCGAACTGGTACGAAGGCGAAATCCAGTTCTACTGCGACCCGATCAAAATGCCGGCAACGGACGAAACCATCACAGTAACCAGCAGCGGGACGGCGCTGAGCAATCCGGGGACGCTGCCGGCCTTCCCGATGATCACGATCACCGGCAGCGGCGCGGTGAGCATTACCATCGCCGGGGAAACGCTGGTGATTCCGAGCCTGACCAGCGGATGGGTGGCGGACTGCGAGAACCAGTGGCTGCTGCAGAGCGGCGTACCGCAGATGAACGCCTGGACGGGGAAATTCCCGAAGATCCCGGTGGGAAACAGCACGGTGGCATGGACCGGGAACATCACAAAACTGGTGATCAATCCGAGATGGAGAACCCTGTGACGAGGAAGTGAAAAGAAATGATCCAACTCTATCCGAAAGGACAGACGAGCTTTACGGCCAACGGCATTGAGCTGCATCCGAGCGAGGCGGAGGTGACCTGGCAGAGCGCGGGGCGCTTTGACTGTTCGTTGAATATTCCGCGGGAAGCCGCAGCGGGGATCACTTTTGACTACGGGCAGATCCTCCGGGTTTCCGTACCGGAAGAGCATGTGGGCGCGATTGACCTGGGAACGGTGAGTTATTACGAAACAACCGCGGAAACGGAACTGTACAGCAAGATCCCGACACTGAAGCGGGTGAGCTATAAAGCCTGGAGCTACACCGTGATGGGCGAGCAGGTGAACTACTCCGTGGGGAGTAAAGTGACATACGGGCGGCAGAATTACCAGTGCACAAGCTGGGACAGCTCCAGCCAGTGGTGCATCGTGCCGCCGAGCAGCGCACACCCGTTCTGGACGGAGATCCCGAATACAACCGGATCGGCGGGGAAGATCATCACCACGCTGGAGGCCGGAACGGTCATCATGAAGGTGCGGGACTTCAACAGCACATACATCGAGGCCGCAACGCTGACCGGGTGCCAGGGATATATCAAGGCGGCAGACTGCGAGGCCACCGGGGACAGCGAGGAACGGACAATCCCGGAGTTCGACATCGCAGAGCAGTTTTTCACCATCAATAAAATCGACAAAGAGACGAACGCGCACATGATCCGGATTGAGGCGGAGCATGTGAGCTACCAGCTGGGGCGGACGATCCTGGGCGAATGCAACATCGTGGGCGTAAACCCGTCCACCGCGCTGATGTTCATCGCCGGCGCGATGCTGGAGGCGTATCCGGGCGGACTGTACACCGGGATTGACGAAGGCGAGATCACGGCGGACTGGAGCTGGAAGAACGCACAGGCAGCGATCCTGGACCCTTCCGGCGGACTGCTGAAATCCATTACCGGGCGGGCCATCCGGGACAACTGGGACATTTACATCGTGCCGAACGAGGAAGACGACCCGGTATACGAAGTGCGGTACGGCGTGAACCAGAAGACCGTGCACTGGACCGGGGACGTGAGCGACATCAAAACGCGGATCTATCCAATCGCCCAGCGGGAGGACGGGACGCGGCTGACGCTGCCGGAAATGTACATCGACACGATGCTGCCGATTCCATATGTGCGGCCCGAAGTGCTGGACACGAAGCTGAAGATCGGCCAAAAGGTGGAAAACAGCGACGGCACCGAGGTGGAACTGACCGAGAGCGAAGTATACACCCGGATGCGGCAGGCGGCGCAGGACCGTTTCGACATTGACCACGCGGACCGGGCGGAGATTACCCTGGACCTGGACTGGGTGCACATGCCGGACACGGAGGAATACAAACAGTATTTAACACTGCAGAACGCGGCGCCGGCCCAGTGGGTGCGGGTGGTGGACGGCCCGATGGGGATCGACAGCGTGATCCAGCTGACGGGGTATGTGTTCGACCCGGTGATGAAGCGCTACAAAAAGGCGACATTCGGCGAGAAGAAGCAGAAGGCGTCGGTGGCGGGATACGACATCAAGGCCGGAGCGGTGACAAACCGGGCGCTGGGATCGGGATCGGTGAGCGGCGCGAACATCCAGGCAGGGGCGATCACCGCCAGGGAGATCGAGGCCGGGAGCGTGACGGCGGACCAGATCGCGGGCCGGGTTATCACGGCGGAGCTGATCGCCACAGAAGCGATCACCGCCAACGAGATCGCGGCGCAGGCCATCACCACAGTGAAGCTGAGCGCCCAGGCAGTGACCACCGACAAGCTGGCGGCAAACGCGGTGACGGCGGAAAAAATCGCCGCCGGTCAGATCACGGCGGACCACATCGACGCGGATGCCATCGCGGCGATCAACGCGAAGCTGGGAACCGCGACCATCGTAAACGGATATATCACCAACGCATACATTGATTACGCAAGGATCAAGGCCGCAACGGCGGAGAGCCTGATCGCCAGGGACGCAATCACGGATAAGTACTTCATCGACAAGCTGAGCGTCCGGAACGCGCAGATGGTGTACGCCACGGTGGGCGAGCTGGTGATCAAGGCCAGCAACAACAATTATTATCGTCTGGATGTGGCGGCAAACGGCAGCATTTCCCCGACACAGGTGACGCTGACCAGCGCGGAGATCGCCGCCGGCGTGACCAGCGACGGCCACGGCAGCATCATCGAGACAGACCTGACGGTGGCGGATCTTTCCGCCAGCAACGTGAAGGCCATCACGGCGCTGATCGACAAGATCACGGCGGCGCGGATCGACGTGGATGAGCTGTTTGCCAGGGACGCATTCATCGGAAAACTGAACACGACAGACATCACATCGAACAGCTATTTGCAGCTGATGGTGAACGCGAAGAGCAGGACCTACCGGCAGTGGACCACGCCCAGCGATCCGCATGAGGGAGATCTGTGGTACAAGCAAGGACCGCAGCCAATCAGCGAAATGGAAAACTATACAATGTCGCAGCTGGAGCAGTTCCCGATGTGGGCCTTCGACGGCTATCAACTGTTCCGCAGGGAGAATAACGCATGGAGACAGATTGACGATCCGGCGGAGATCCGGGACACCGTTGCAAGGATTCTGATGGAAGAGGACCGGATCGACATCGCCGTGATGCAGATGGACGCGGAGATTGACAACAAGTACACGATCCGCTCCGGAATCGCGATTGAACTGGCCGGAATTGAGGTGAGCGGCAGCAAGTACGTCCGCATCAAATCCGGAGGCCGGTTTACCGTTGACAGCGGAAACTTTGATATTGACGAAGCCGGAAATGTCAGCATGACCGGAAGAATCACGGCGGCCAACGGCAAGATCGGCGGGTTCGACATCGGGGCGACCCGGTTATCATCCGGAAGCAGCTCCAATTACATCTGCTTTGACAGCGGAACAAGCGGCTTCGATTACTTCCTGATGGCCGGCGGCGAGACGGCGGCAAACGCAAAATTCCTGCTGACAAAGGGTGGAGACCTGACTGTTGAATCACTCACGATCCGCAATGAAGCCGGGACGCAGAACCAGCAAATCAATCTTTACAACTATTCCCTGTGGAAACTCGGATACCATGTGATCAAGAGCGTGACACAAAGCGGCGGATATGTTACATCCATGACCCTATCGGACGGTAGCACCATAAATTTTAATAGTGCCGCATCTGTATTCGTTGAGGATGCGGCAGAAATGCAAATCGCCATTTACCCGAACACGGATGCACAGGTGCTGATCACGCTTTCAAACGGGAATGTTTATAACATGGCTGTTTCAATGGACGGCACGGTCGAAGCAAACTATGAGAAAGGGCAAAACGATGTAACCGCATCAATCGGAAGCTGGAGCAGTGGGTCCGCTAAGGTGACGCTTTCAAACCCGAATCAAACGTCATACTACGTCAATATGCCGAATCTCGCATCATGGGATCGCGGTGTCGGAATATTAGGGGAAACGGTAACATGCACAGTAGGCGGAAAAACGTACACACATTTTTTTAACAACTAATCAGACAGATTAGGAGGAACAGCATGAAACGGTATGCAGTAACAGAAGCGCAGCTCAACGCAAACGGGACAATCGGTCATATTAATGTTGACTACGGAACAAATGAAAGCGCGGCAAGGGGGCATTATTATTCGGCACTTGCATCCGGGCTTGCATCCGGGCTGATTGCCTGCACGGTCACGATCAATGTGATGGATGACGAAACCGGAGTCTGCTATGCACAGAGCAATTCTGTGAAAGGCACGGGAACATACACACCGCCGGAAGAAACAGAACAGACAGAACAGGAGGGAGAACTGTGATTACCAACAAACAGGCACTGATCGCCAGGAATAAGCTGTACCAGATCGGGAAGATGGTCAAAGATACCGTTACGGCAAAGCGGGTATTCAATATCCGCCGGGAACTGGATGAGGTATTCAAGTTCGTATGCGAGCGCCAGGACGCAATGGCGGAAGCCGCAGGAGTTACCGCAGATGAAAAGGGAAGCTGGATCTACCCGGACGCGGAAACCAAAGAGAAATTTGACAAGGAAAACACCGAACTGCTGGAAGCGGACTCAGGAGTTGAACCGATCACCGTAAAAGCCGAATCCATTCCGGGGCTGTCTGTCGAGGACATCGCCGCGCTGGCTGGTGTGGTTGAGATTGAAGTGGGGGGAGAAGAATGAGCAGTGGCACGGACAATCTCGATCTGACGAAGCTGGCGCAGGGCGAGAATTTTTCCAATGCAATTCTGAATCAGAATTGGGAAAAACTGGATGAAGCAATCGGTGAAATCAGATGGGTGTACAAAGGCGGCTTGGGTCATGTTACGGGCGAAACGCTGAAGGACAAGTTTTCAAGGGCGTATGATGCCGGAACGTTCCCGATTAACAAGCCGTTTGTTGGACATATTTCTGCCGGATCGCTTTGCTTTGTTGCCGGGTATCTTTATATGAGTGGCGGCGGCGTATATGGGAGCGCAATAATCTCAACGTTTAACGCTTCAGCGATGGTAAGGGTGGAAAATGGCGTTTTTATGGATACGCTGGAGAATATGGTCGCGCCAGCATACGCGACGGGGCAAACGAATCTGAGCGAAACACTCGTGAACTGCACCGGGACGATTGAAGAACACGTTAAATATCATCTTTCCGGCAACGTCATTATCATCGAAGGAAGATTACGCTTGAGCAATTTCGTTAGAACATCCGGGAATCCGGGGTTCTCATTCACTCTTCCGAATGGAAGAAAGGCAAAGAGTTCGGTGACAATGCAAATGTGCGGACTGACGGGAACAACAGACGTGCCTGTGCGGTTTGGTGAGGTTGTTCGGTGCAACACTACTGCGAACAGCGGAACAGTAACGTTCACAACAACGGAAACGATCAATAATATGCAGAGCGCAAACGCAGCAGTGTTTTATGTTAATCCCACCGTGATACTGCTTGCATAATAGCCGAAAGGGGTGGAAATCATGCCGTGGTGGGTTGTCGTAATCGCCTTTGGACTGGGCGGCGTTTTTGGCATGCTGCTGACCGCCGTGCTGACTGCGAACGAAAGGGATGATAGACCATGATCCAGGCGGAGGATCTGATTGCAAAATTCCAATACGCGCTGGATGTGAAGGGCGGATATATCTGGGGTACGTCCGGAAAGATCTGGACGGAGCGTGACCAGGCAAACACCGGGAACGAGCAGGCCATCAAGTACGGCAGCCGGTGGATCGGCCACCAGGTATGGGACTGCAGCGGGCTGTTCCGCTGGGCATACCGGCAGCTGGGAACGGACTGCGCCCACGGGAGCAATTCCATTTTCAAGCGGTACTGCCGGGAGACCGGACGCCTGCGGAACGGGAAGAAATACACGACCAATGAAGAACTGAAACCCGGCACGGCGGTGTTCACCGGCGTAGAAGGGGATCACGGGCACATCGGCCTGTACATCGGCGGAGGCTGGGTCATTGAGGCGAAGGGCACGCAGTACGGCGTGGTGAAGAGCAAGGTGACGGAAAGCAAGTGGACATTCTGGGGAGAGCTGACCGCGGTGGAATACGGCAGAACTCCGGAGACACCGGGAGGCCAGGAGGAAGAGACGGTGAAGACACTGAGACGAGGGGACAAGGGCGAGGCCGTGAAGGACCTGCAGAAGAAACTGATCAGCCTGGGATACGCGCTGCCGAAATACGGCGCGGACGGGGACTTCGGCAAAGAGACGGAAGCCGCGGTGAAAGCCTTCCAGGCGGACAACGGACTGAAGGCGGACGGCATCGCAGGCGAAAAAACGCTGGCCGCGCTGGAAAAAGCGAATCCGATGCAGCTGTACACGGTGACCATTCCGGGCCAGATGAAGCATGAGGCGGAGGCACTGGTGAAAAACTATCCGGGCGCGACCATGAAAGAAGAATAAGGGGGAGATCAGCATGGCAAAGGCGGCACTGGTGAGCACGGATTTCGTATCCGCGCGGGAGATCGGGGAGAACGGTCATTATACTTACACATTTGTGGGTAAGCATGATGACGTTGTTCCGACCGAAGGGATGACGAACGGGAGCAGCTTCCTGGCAACAGACACCAAAAAGCTCTACTTCTTCCGGGAAGACAGCGGAAAGTGGGAGCCGATGGGCGGAGGTGATCCGCTATGAGCCTTGACATGAGCATGGTGGCCGGAATAATTGAAGCGCTGGGAGACCCGGCAGACCCGGAAGTGATCGAGCAGGCTGTCAGCGACTGGCTGGATGATCACCCGGAAGCGGTAGCACCGATTGATGACACCGCGGGTGAGGGTGATACTGATAAACTGTGGTCTGCGGACAAGACCGCCGGAGAAGTTGCTACGTTAACGGACGCAATAGCGAACGTAGTTCCGATTAACGGAGTGGAAGTTGTCACGCCGAAGAACCTTCAGATTCTGGACAATCAGTTCTCTCCGAATCTGATTGACGAGAACGCCATCACCGAGGGAATTTACATCGGAAAGAACGGAGCAATCAGCGAAGTCGAATGGTATCAAGCTACGGACTATATCCCTGTGACCGCCGGGGAGAAGTACTATTTCACATGGAAGTACAACGGTCAGCGTGGGGATGGTACGATCCGCTTCCTCGCTTGCTACAACAGTTCAAAAGAGGTTATGTCCTCTGCCGGTAGTGATTCTGCGATCAGCACTTTCCCAATGACCATCCCGGAAGGGGTTGCCTTTGTTCGCCTGTCCTTCTCTCTTGACACCAGATTTTATAGCGAATTTCAGTTTGAGAAAGGCGAAACGCCGACACCGTACACCGTGTACGGAACATGGCTGGGCGGTAAGATTAAGGGCGAATACATCCCGGAAGTTTCGATGGGAACAATCCCGGCGTTTCATCTGGTGGACGGTCAGAACCTGCTGAACCCGGATGACCCGGACTATGCCGCAGGGAAGTTTATGGAGACTTCCGGCAATCTGTCAACGAACGCCGATTATATTTCGACCGGATATATCGCAGTAACGCCGGGGGATTACATCATCGGTTCTTATCTGGCACAAAATGGTGGAACGGATCAAATTACCTTACGGACAGTTGCCTGTTTTGATTCGTCCAAAGTGGCAAAGGGGACGAAGGGAGTATATTCTGCAAGTGATTTCACCGTTCCTTCCGATATCGCATACATTCGGATTTGCTATTCGTCCGGCACATACGGAACGAACGTGCAGATTCAACGGCTAAAACCGGGACAGAGTTTCTCGCCGTACAAGGCATACGAAGAACCGCATTATGAGTTGAAGCCGGAATACATGTTCCGTATGCCGGGAACACCGGAGTTCGTGTATCTCCCGTCTGACCTATATGTGGCAGTTGGACGGACGATTGAGCTGTACAATGAACAGATCGTTGCCAATGCGGACAAGTATCACTTCCTGTGGTACGACAACGTGGAAGGGAACGCATATGCCCGGAAGTTCTCCATTACAGGCACACAGGCGTTGATCGGAAACCATCTGCTTCAGCTTCAGCTTTACGATGACGAGCTGAACCTTGTGTATGTGGGCGGTTGCAATGTTCATATCGTAGCCGCCAGCAACCCGGAAGTGAAGATTCTGCCGATTGGCGATAGTCTGACGAACTGGAAAGCGTGGCTGCAGGAGACAATGCTCCTGTCCTCGCAGAATATCGAGTGGCTTGGCACAAGATACTCCGGTGTATCTTACGATAGTGCCGGGAACGAATACGCAAGCGGCACGATCCACCATGAAGGACGGAGCGGATGGGGAGCATACGAATATCTCCGGGACAGCACCTACACGATGGACACCAATTATGACGGTGTTCCCGGCGTTGAAGGGTCTGCAAATCCGTTCTGGGACGGAAGTAAGTTCAGCCTTTCCCATTATCTGACCGTCCAGACGGGAGTTGATACGCCGGATGCGGTGCAGATTTTTCTTGGAACGAATGACCTTGCAAGCCATTCCGTTGAGGAATCCATCGAAAACATCGTGACGATGGTCAACACTATCCGAAGCGAGTATGCGAACCTTCCGATATTCGTCTGCAATACCATTTTCCGGAGCAACCAGAACGGATACGGCACGACCGGAGCGAGTGCATACACGACCAACGCAGGATCAACACGATTCCAATACAATGAGGATGTGAAGATCATCAAACTGATGCAGGGATTGCGGTCTGCTCTTGCCGGGAAAACCGGAGTGTACTTCATTCCGCTGGCTTCCTGTATGGATCGTGAATACGCTTTCGGGCAGGAAATGACGAAGGTGAACCCAAGAAGCACCGTGGAAGTGGCTATGCCGACAGAATCCATCCATCCGCAGAATGTCGGATATTATCAGATTGCTGATGTGATGTATTCCGTTTACTGCGGATTGCTTTCAAACTGATTTAAATCATCCATATAATTCGCAAAAGAAACCGATAGCGAAAGAACAAACTCGTACAATCAGCGGGACGGCGGTGAAATGATGGACCGGATCGCGGAAGAGATCAGTTACTGTTTTACCTATGAACCACAAAAGGAAAGAACCTGCAAAGGGGCCAGCGGCAGGAAACTGAGAAGCACCTGCTGCTGGTGCCCTTGCTGGGTTCTCTTCAAAAAACAAAAAATGGAGGAACGGAGAAATGAAGAAGGCGTCGGAGATCCTGGCCGCGATCGGGGGAGCGATCGCAAGTTTTTTCATCAACATGCCGCCGCTGGTGTGGATTCTGATCGCGGTGATGAGCATTGACTTCATCACCGGGTTGATTACCGGAGCACTGGGCCGGAGCAACAAAACGGAGAACGGCTACCTGGAGAGCCATGCAGCACTGAAGGGCCTGCTGAAGAAGAGCCTGATCATCCTGGTGGTTCTGCTGGCCGCGCTGTTGGACCAGGCGGTGAGCGCCGGGGCCGGAATCCAGTTTGAGGCCGTGATGGGTGCTACATGTTTATGGTTTATCGCCAGCGAGGGCCTGAGCATATTGGAGAATGTCGCCATGATGGGCGTGCCGGTGCCGAAGATCCTGCTGAAGCTGCTGGAAGTGATGAGGGAAAAAGGAAACGTGCCGGAGGAGGCGGAGGAGCTGCCGGATGGACCGGACGAAGACCACAAAGACGAATAAGTAAAAGCCTGGGGCGTGATGCCTCAGGCTCTTTTTTTTGTTTTTGGGGTCAGGCTACAAAATGGCTGTGGGAGAGGTGTACATCCTGGGAGAGCGTCTTCGCATAGCGCAGGGTTGTTTGAATCCTGGAATGGCCCAGGAACCGCTGCACCTGCTCCAGCGGCATCCCGCGCTGAAGGGCGAGCGATGCGGCAGTGTGCCGGAAAATGTGTGGCGTAACATGACAGTTAATTCCGCAGCGCTTCACAATCTTCTGGACTTCGTTTTGCACCGCCTTGACGGCCAGACGGTTGTGCGGTGCACGGCAGCCGACGAACAGCGCGGGGGAATCGTCCTTCCGGGAATCCAGATATGCACGCAGGGAGATCTCCGCTTCGGGATTGAGGTAGGTAGTCCTGCCTTTGCCACCTTTGCCGCGCTCAATATGGATCGTGTGATCCTGCCAATTGATGTCTGATAGGTTGAGAGCGCAGAATTCAGACACACGGCAGGCGCTGGAGTAAAGGAAGTCAACGAGCGCCTTTTCACGGAGAGTCTTGCAACTGCCGCGAACGGTCTCCAGCTCCAGCGCCGTCATAGGAAGACGTTCCGGAACATCTACCCGAATGGCTGGAATACGCCGGACGGGGTTCTTGATCAGGATATCTTCCTGAGTGCACCATTCGAAGAAGGAATTCAGACAGAGCCGGACGCCTTCCAGGGTGGAATCCTTGATATTCCTCTTCTGCTTAAACTGATAGAGGAATACCCTGACATCGTTGGCGGTGATCTGTTCAAGGGATTTGCGAACAACTTCGAAAAACTGATTCAGCCGAAGATTGTAGAGTTTCAAAGTGCCGGGAGAGAGGTGCTCAACGTACTTTGAAGCGATGTACATCCGGACGGCGGGCGGGATTCCATCCGCCGGGATGATGTCGGTGGTCTTCCTGGTCACATCGTACGCTGAAGCAGCAGCGTCGAGGGCGGCAAGGATCTCCGGAACCTGGGGAATTCCGATATTAGAGAGACGATCAGCAAAATCAAGACGGAAACATTCGTAGGACACAAAAAACACATCCTTCCTTTATTTTTTGCGGAGGATGTGATAAAATCATATCTGAAGGTGTGGTCGCTTCACATCTTCCGCTCTGGGTGGGAGCTGCGCCAACAGCTCGCCGCCCTTTTTATGTAAACAATATAACGCAGTAAAGTGAAAATGTAAAGGCGAACAAATAAAAAAACCGGCAAAAGCCGGCCTTTTTTCATACCGCGATCCGGTAAACCGTAACGCGAGAGTTCGGATGTGTTACGAACAGTACACCATCAGTAACATTATCCGAACCCGGAGAGTCCTCCGGGAGAGCATCAAGCGGGACGCGCTGGTTCCCTTCGCAGTTGTTCACCACCAGGCGGAGGTGATCATCGTAAACGTAGACGGCGTTCACGAATGTTTCAATGATGTGCCGGCGGAGGAGCGGATCGTTCCGGTCGCCGCGGGTGAAGCGGTGCAGGAAGAACAGAACACGATCCCGGTCGAGCAGCTGGGCCTGGGAGTAGCGCAGCGTCTCAATGGATACGCGCAGATCTTCGGACTGGTCTTCCAGGTCCTTCAGCATGGCGGAGGTTGATGCGTGCCAGATCCCGGCTGCGATGGCGTTGTTGATGTTCTGGATCTTCTTCTGAATTTCCGAACGTTCGGATTCCATAGCGGAGAGAGGGGAGTGCTTCAGTTCTTCCGCCTGGAGGGCCATGACGGCATCCGCAGTCTTTTCGATCTGTTCATCAGAGAGAACGTGATCCAGCACGAAGTCCACGACGACAGATTCCAAATAATCCTTAGATGTTGATTTTTTCGAACATCCCTTCCGGGCTTTGTGTGCCTGGCAGGAATAATAGTAATGACGGGTCCCGGTTTTGGATGTGCCGGAGTCCCCGATCATAGCGGCACCGCAGTGCCCACAGAAGGCCCGCCCGGTGAGCAGGTAGTCCACAGCGCCCTGCTCCACGTGGCGGGCTGTTTTTCCTTTCATACGCTGCGCCTCCTCCCAGGCAGATCTGTCGATGATGGCGGGCATCCCTCCGGGGACGCGGACGGAACCCCAGATATACACGCCGGTGTATCGTTCATTAGTAAGTATCCGCATCAGGCCCTCCGGAGCGAATTTCTTCCCGCGGGAAGTGCGGACGCCCTGGTCGTTCAGCTGCCGGCAGATCCTGGCAGCGGAGAAGCCGGAGCGGTAGAGGTCGAAGATGTGGCGGACGACGGCGGCCTCATCCGGCTGGAGGGCATAGCGGCCGTCAGATCCGCGGGTATAGCCAAGGATGCGGGTGCCATTGTAGAGGCAGCGGTGCGCGTTGTCCGTCATGCCGCGGGTGACGTTCTCTGAGAGCTGACGGCTGTACCATTCGGCAGTAGCTTCCAGCATGCCTTCCAGGAGGACGCCGGCGGAGCCTTCCGGGATCGGCTCCATGGCATAGAGCACCCGGACGCCGAAGCGGCGGAGCTTGCCTTTGTAGATCGCGGAATCCTCCCGGTTCCTGCCGAAGCGGTCTACCTTCCAGGCGATGATGGTATCATATGATCCGGATTCCGCTGCGGAGATCATACTTTGGAAGGCTGTGCGGGCAGAGACATCTTTAAACCCGGACCGGGCATGATCCGCATATTCATGAACTATCGTATACCCTTCCCTGGAAGCAAAGGCGCGGATATCCGCCAGCTGCTGCTCTATCGAAACATCACGCTGGCCGGCGGAGGAGTAACGCGCATAGGCCACAGCAGTGCGCGGGGCGCAGGCGGGAGTGGATGCCTTCTTCATTGCTGATCATCTTCCGAATTCTGAATGGACTTCAGCGTCTTGAGGATCTGCGCCTGGTAGATCGTGTTGATGATGAGCACGAGCAGAACCAGGAGGACCAGCAGCGGGACGCCGATGCCGATGTCGTTGATCTGCTGGGCAAA
>Ga0310696_10002392_pt1 | contig 24935 bp, 20 predicted proteins | sample AusTroGonzalo_MG_4_FD_203885 | JGI IMG/M metagenome (GOLD analysis project Ga0310696, IMG submission 203885) | Bovine rumen microbial communities from tropical cattle in Woodstock, Queensland, Australia - Gonzalo_02 (v2) (version 2) | ecosystem: Host-associated > Mammals > Digestive system >...
GTGACGATGGCGAAGACAAGCCTGCCGAAGAAGATGAGAAGCCCGCCGAAGAAGCAACCGATGATACTGCTGAGAAAGAGCCCAAGGAAGAAGATGCAAAGGCTGATGACGATGCCGACTTCGATTTCGAATCAATCGCCAAGAAGGCCCACGGCCTCGTTGAAGGTGCCGAAGAAGGTGCTGAAGAATCCGTTGCCGATGAAGGTGCTGATATGGGCGAACAGCAAGCCGAGACCGACCTCGGTGCCGAAGAAGCTCCTGTGACCGAGTGTGGCGACAAGGCTCCGGCCGAAGTTGCTAAGGAACCCATTGAAGAATGTGGTGACGCCGCTCCGGTGGAAGAATCCGTCGATACCGAGCTTGCCGAAAAGAAGGCCCAGGTAGAAGCTATCGCTCGCCAGTGCCGTCTCCGCCTTACCGCTGAGAAGGCCAAGAAGCTTGTCGAGTCCTACCAGCAGAACCGCGCCCGTTCCAAGACCGAAGCACGTCTCGAGAGCGTGGTCGAAAATCTCCGCAAGAAGGTCGTGACCGAATCCATCATCGACAAGTTCGCCAAGGAATCCAAGGCCGCTGCCGAAACTGTGACTGCCGAACCCGAGGTAAAGAAGCCGTCCGCGTTCGAGTCTATCATGGATAAGGGCCAGAAGGCGCTCGAAGAAGCCAAGGCTGTCGAACGCACCAAGGCCGCTGCCGACAAGGTGATTGCTGAATTCGAGGCTAGCGCCAAGATCAAGGCTACGCTCGATGCCATTGTCGAATCTGCCGCCTCCAAGGTGAATGCCGACAAGGCCAAGGATGAAGCTCGTTCCGCCGTCCAGAGCAAGCTCGACAACATCCTCGAGAGCGTCGCAAAGAAAAACGAAGCCTCTAAGGTGGAAGACCAGCTCGCCAAGATTGTTGACGAGGTGAAAAACTCTTAAATCATTTCCTTCTATATGATTAATAAACCGTCGGGTAACCGGCGGTTTTCTTTTTGCCTCCACTGAACTAGTTTCAAGGCTGTGCACTGATAAACTATAGCCGTCATGAATAATGGTCATTTCGCTGGTAAAATAAAGAGATTCGTCGACGATGCTGTCGGGAAGGCGCAGGGTACCGAAGGTAGCCTGTATAAAATCATGAACAGCCATGGATTTTATGATGTAGCCGACGAGAATAATGGCCTTGCCGACTGGCAAAGAGCTTCGGTGCCGGAGTACAACCAGCATCGTATTTCCGACTTGTGCGATGCCATAGCAGAAATGATTGGAGACATGCTGTCAAACGACGAATACGGTATCTTGTATCCCAAGCTTGATGGCATAGTCGGTAAACTCGACCTTAATGCAACTAAGAATGCGTCCCAGCTTGACGTGGTTGGCGGTGTGCTGGGCGGTCTTACTGGTGGAGCTTCGGAAACGGCTCGTCAGGGCATGGGGAACCTTACGGCTATTCTCATGGGTGGATTTGCGTACGATCCCGATATATTGCCCCCGATAGCATTAAATCTTCCCGGTCTGCCGCTTGATTTCGCCAACGCTTATCAGGCTGGGTCGTTCCCGGCAGACTGGACTTTCTTATATGATCATGAGACCGTAAAGTCGCCTACATATTATGCCGCCGATGACGGCAGTGTCGCCATAGGCGCCGGCATCAAGTTGAATACCGGCGGAAACATGCGACAGCGAGTAATGAAACTGATATTCTCAGTGCCGGATGTCGATGAAAATGGTCTACCGAAAGGCGATGCGTATGGTGGTGTGTCTGTCGAGGACTTCAATAAGATGTATGAAGTATCCGACAAGCAGTACGACGAAATCAAGGATAATGACGATCTTAAGGTAAAACTGGACGATGTCCAGATGCAACTCTCGTTCTTTCGTATGGTGCAGCTGATGGTGTGGGGCGCTATCAAGAACCCGGACAACTGGGCATATTTGCACTGGGGTTGCTTGACGCACAACGCTTGTCCGACCGCTGTCAAGACCGCAGTCTGTAGTTTCTTGTATACGAACGGGTTTGCTGTAGATCCTAATGTGTCCCCTTCTACTGGATTTCTTTCTTATTGCGTTAATGTCGGTATGGCTTATCTCACCGGGACTGATCGTCCCCAGTACCTATTCCTCCTACCAGGAATGTCTTTCAAGAACGATAAGGGAGAAGTATATAAGGTTGCTGAAGATGATGAGCGCGCATATAAGGCCAATACGGAAAATTCGGGTGTGCCGGTTGACAAAGACTTGGCCAACCTCCACTTTACTCTCGCGGCTGACATACTTTCACATCTTACGTATGGTTCCAATCCCAATGCCAAGGAGCTACGCCAACGCCGTGTAGACGAGGCAAACTTGATCTATAACTATGTCGGGCTTCCAACAATGAAGTTCGGAGACGCCATCATACCTAACGAACTGAATGCCAATGCGATGGACAAGCGAGGGTTCGGAAAGCTGATGAACGCCAAGATAAAGGTGTTCCCGAACAGCAATTCAACACTTCCTCTGGACACAAAGAACTGCAAGATTGTCAACTGGGCCGAGAAGGGGGCCAACGAGCTGTCCGATATCACAATCACTACGATCCGTTATATACTGGCGAAAGCTAAACTTCCCGGAATTGTGGTGACTTCGGTGTATCGATCCCCGGAGACCCAAGCGAACACTATGTTCGCCAATCGACAGAAGGAAAACGGGGGCATATCCGTTAATTACGGCCCGAGAGGTCGCGAAGTAGACCAAGCTTACACTGACGTGTCAGAAAGGGTAAATGGTGGTAAGTGCTATCGAATCGATGACCCGGCCGCGCAGAAGGAAGCTAAACAGAAGATGACCGACGTGTGTTACCGCTTCCTTAACGAAGGGACACCGGTGTCCAATCACGGATATGACCAGTCTAAAGTCCAAGCGGTCGATCTTGGACCCAGCAGTTCGAAGCAGTATTTCAAGTATTCGGATCAGGACATGATGCGTATGCACGTGGCATGCTGGGACGCATACCAGGAAGGGTATCTCCGTTGCTATCTCGGTCCAAAGGAGTATGGTGGCCAGAAGATTAAAGACCCGGCATTCCATATTGAGGTGTGGCAAGACCCGAACAAGAAGCATCCGACCGGTGAAGGTGGCGGTGCGACAATGCCTAGCGTCGTCTGCCAGAATGATGATGCCAACCTGAAGAACAAAAACACGTGGGATATGGTCTACGTAAGTGACCAGACACTGTAGGGGGATTTTTATGGCCGAATTCTATAAGAAAAAGAAGGAAGATTTCGATGGCATGGTATTGGCGTATCTCGTGAAAAGGCTCCGAGAACCGTTTACCGACAAGGATGGGTTCGGCACAAAGATTACTGACGACGCTGGGAACCAGGTTTCGCAAGTCAATCCGGATAATAAATGGGCATATACCGGTCTTGACCGGCTTCTCGCCCTTGTCAAGACAAAGCTCGGACCCGATGTAGAACGTTTGCCTAGCAAATTCGATGGAGTCGATTCTCTCACCCTCATGTTCGGCATGGATGTCGACAAGAATATGCCGATTTACAAGAAGGTCGTTGGCCTCGTGGAAGAAATATCATACCTACCGGCTGATAATCGTGGCGCCGGTGAGTTCCAGGAAGACTCCAGCGAGGAAGGTATGACGCTTGAACTCCGTATCCAGAGGGCATTCACGTGTGCACAGTTCCTTATGTCGTGTATCATAAACAACGGCACTGTTGCCAGAGAAGGCGTCATGGATTTCGACAAGGACGTATTGGAGACTGTCGAGGAAACATTCAATATCCGCTCGGTCGGAACCTACAATGAAATTGTCGAGTACCTCAAGAATGGGCGGGTGATAGACTATGCGAGCGTCAAGCCGGAAGGCTATCTGCTCGCAGTAAGGATCGCCAAGACCCTCATGGAGGCCGAGGACACCATTTTCAACAAGGAACGTTCGTTGCCGAACAACGACGCCGCTGACTGGAGGACTCTATCGAGCTATGACAGGTAACGGCGAAAATACGGTAACCTCGTTCAATGGGATGCCATGCTTTAAGGTAGATGCTGACGATTTCCTTTATATCGCCACTTGTGCCACTATGAATAAGAGACTTTTATCCAAGAATATAAAGAACGTCGCGCTGAGGACCTATTATGTGGAGACTCGTGTGCCGAAGTTTGCAATTGACTACGATGGAGTAGTTTTAACCTGGTAGGTGCCTATGCTTATCAAAAAGAAAGAAGAACGGGACAATATCGCCACGAGACTGCTGAGCCACGTGCGAGACTACGGCGCGGCCAACGAACGCGGTGCCATTTTCGACCGTGTGTTCAATAGGGGCGACGTAGTCCGCCAGATACGCGCATCACGCAATGTGGTCGGTCAAGGCGTTAACCAGATGATGTCTCCGGACGGCTCGACTCCGGACGGATTCAGTATGTACATGCCTGCACTTGGCATTAGCGGTGCCAAGATTGACCCGGATAAAATACAGAACGCGATTGCCGAGAACCAAGCCCAGCTCTACTGGAAAAAGAACCAAGAACGCGCTCGAAAGTACGACACGGTCGCGTCACGTTCAGAGGTGAACGAATCCCTTATACAGATATGTAATGAAGGCGTATACAAGGACGACGTCGACGAAATCTGCTCGCTTGACATCGACCACGACGCCCCTATTGGCGATCCGGTCAAGAAGAACCTTGGCAAGATATTCCGCCAGACCGTCCTCCGTCGAATCATGAAGTTCCACCAGAACGGCTGGGAATACATGAAGTACCTCCTCACCAGGGGACGTATATTCTTCGAAGTGCTCTACGACCCGAATACTGGAAAGATCGAGGGCGTCAACATGCTTCCCGAAGAGCACATGATAATCGTTGTCCAGGACAACCTTATCATCGGTTATCGCCAGATGCTCACCGGTGCCGTGGCCGCCAGCAATACCAACGGCAAGAACTACATCGACTTCTCGCCGAACCAGATCCTCTACTCATCGCTGGGCATGACAGGTCCCGGTGGCGTCAACGACCCTCGATCCATCCTTGAACCGGCTATGAAGCCGTACAACCAGCTCAATACCATCGAAGACTCGGTAGTCATGTACCGCGTCCTCTGGGGATCGGAAAAGCTCGTGCTCAAGGTCGACGTGTCCGGCATGACCAAGGCGACCGCCGAAAAGTTCATGAAAGACCAGGCCAAGATGTTCTCTCGCCGTATGGACTACAATACGATGACCGGCGAGGTGACCAACTTCGGTACGTCTCCGGGTCTCACCGAACACTTCATCATCGGTGTCGGCAACGGTCGTACCGGTTCGTCAATCGAACGCATGGCTGGCGGTGCCGAACTGGGTAATATCGACGACTTGAAGTTCTTCAAGCGCAACCTCGTCAACTCGCTCATGGTTCCTCCGGGCCGTATCACGGCGCTTGCCGGCGACTCGCAGAACTATAGCCAGGGAAAGATCGGCGAGGTTACCCAGGCGGAAGTCTCGTTCGCACGTCTCGTGCAGCGTTACCAGACTCCGTTCGAGAACATCCTGATCCGCCTATTCGTCATGGTGCTCAATACCGACAAGACCATCGACGATTCTATCAAGCTCCAGGAATTCTATACGGTCAGGTTCCGTAAGTCGAACGGGTTCCAGAACTTCATCGATTCCGAAGTTTGGACCACGAAGCTGGCCGTGTTCGATTCTATGATGAAGCACGTGTCGTCCAAGGAAAACCCGAACGGAGCGCTGTCCAAGCAAGCCGCGCTTCGCTGGGGTCTCCGTCTCAACGACGAGCAGTACATCCTCAACAAGACTTGGTGCGCCGAGGAAAAGAAGGAGGAGTCCGGCGAAGGCGGTGGCGACGGCGGAGCCCCTGACATGGGTGGCGGTATGCCCCCCGGAATGTAATAAGAAAGGCGGTCGATCGACCGCCTTTCGATTTTGCGGAATATAGAAAATAGATAAACGTCAATTTAGAACTTTTATAGGAATATCCCATGGAAACCAGGACCCTGATGTTTGAATCAATCGACCGGTTGGCTGGCCGTACTGGCCAGAAAGAATTGTGTGAGGCTATCAAGAAGGTGTATGACGCCTGCTTCGAGGCCCACAAGGACCGCACGACAGGAGGAAATTTCTTTGGCAAGACTATCCGCGACCAGAACAACTACGACCATGAATTTGGGACGTATAAAGATACAAAGACTGCCCCAGTTACTCGCCGTCGTTATGGGTTTTCGAAAGATGGCGTCAAGGGCATGGGCGTATCCGGAAAGTTCGGTAGTGCATGGGATATCAAGAATGACGGTTTAAATAGCACGGGCACAAATTCTCCGTTCTCCAAGTCGGGCCGTGCTGTCATGAAGGCTGGCGAGAAGCGCTTCTTCGATCCTAAAAAGGTGCTCGAACGTGACGAGTTTGATGACGAACGCGAATTTCGTGATTTTACCAGAGAGGAACAATATTTGGACTTGGATGGTAAGGTGTACCAACATGATCCACGAAATTGTACGGCCTCTGCGCATAATGGAAACTTGAGTACTAAGAGATATGATTATGAGGAATTTTATAACGATGGGTTTAACTGGACAGAACTAGTGCCTGAGGTCGATCTTACTGATGACGAGAAACAAATGAAGTTCGATTTGTCTAATGAAGGTGAGGACTTTGCTAGAAATAAGTTTGAAAAGGCATACAGTGATTATTCAAATGATCCGTCGGATGAGGATGATTTGCACGAGGTCAAACCAAGTGAAGCGGACTCGGATAAATATGATGGCGATGTCTGGGAAGGTTACGTATCCGGCGACATGTTCGGCGAGTCCATCGACAAGCTGGCACAGAAAACTGGCCAGAAAGACCTCTGCGAAGCAGTGAAGAAGCTGTACAAGGCTTGCTTCGAGTCTGCCGAAGACGACGACACCGACTATGCAGCCGTCGCTGAAAAGGCGGAAACTACGAAGCTATTCGAACATCCGGAAGGTTCCAAGTCCTTCATGCTGGACAAACTCGAGGAAACACTGGATAACCTCGGTTGCGCCATCATCGAGACCAAGGACCACTCCGTCGACGATAATCTCCCCGGTGTCTACGTCGACTACGTATACTCCGACGACGCCGAGACAAGCGACTCCATCGAAGGATCGGTCGGTATCGGATGCGGTTTCGACGGAAAACTCGACTACTACGTCCGTGACGAATACGGAACCAACCTCAAGGACTACGTCTGTGCCGCGCGGGGCGCACCGCTCGGGTACTCGAAACGGTACGCACGGTCGGAAGTGGAGGCACTGTTTGCCGACATCGCTACCGACGTGAAGAAGGTAACGGGACAGTAACTCGTTGAACGATACTTAAATAAAGGTTGCCATCAGGCGACCTTTTTCTTATATTATCGACATGGAACTGACCTTCGACAAGTGTTGCATCTGTGGCAAGACGTTCGCCGGTTATGCCGGCCTCTCCAAGCATCTGCCGCAAGCGCATCCGGGTATATCCAACAAAGAGTACTACGACAAGTACTACAAGAAACCCGGAGAGGGAATATGCCCCGTATGCGGGAAGCCGACCCAGTTTTCCGGTAGGTTGAACCGTGGATATTACGAGCACTGTTCCAAACAATGTACCGCCCTCGACAAGAATGTCGACGCAAAACGCCGTGCGACCAAGAAGGAACTATACGGCGACGAATGCTTCAACAACCACACCAAGACCACCCAGACAAAGATCGACCGATATGGCGATGCAAACTACGCCAACGGCGACCAGATCAGGGCTACAAAACTCGACAGGTACGGGCAAGCCGGTTACAACAACACGGAAAAACGTGAGGCGACTAAACAAGCCAAGTACGACAATCCTAACTATGTGAACCCAGGGAAGGCAGCCGATACCAAGGAATTGCGCTACGGAGACCGGAGCTATAACAATCATGACAAAGCCGAGGCGACCAAGCTAGCCAAGTATGGTGACCCGAACTACGTTAATCGGGAAAAGGCAAAGGAAACCCATACCAGACGGCTTATCGACAAGTATACGAAACTGTTGGAAAACAAGGTCTCCATAACCGGTTTCGACCAAGGCCTGTTCCATTGTGTATGCAAGACATGCGGTAACCGGTTCGACATACCAAACAATACGGGGTACATGAGGCTGTTCCGGTACGGTACCAACTGGTGCGCCGTTTGCAACCCGGCGGAAACGTCCAAATCGAAGACCGAATCCGCATTGTTCAATTACGTGAAAGGATTGGATGGATCCGCCAGACAGTCGTGCCGGGACGTGATCAAGGGTATCGAACTGGATATCTATGTATCGGAAAAGAACCTCGCCGTGGAGTTCGACGGTCTGTACTGGCATGACGAACGGCAGAAGGACTGGGCATACCATGTATGCAAGACTGAACTTTGCGAGAAGAACGGAATCCGGCTCGTCCACGTATTCGAGGACGAGTGGCAGTACCGAATGGACATCGTCAAATCTAGACTCGCCGGCATTCTAGGCGTGAACCGGAAGATATATGCGAGAAAATGCGCGGTACGCGAACTGGACTCGACGACTGCCGACAAGTTCGTCGAGGAGAACCATATCCAAGGCTCGTGCGTGTCCAGCTGGCGCTATGGCCTGTTCGACGGGGATGAACTAGTCGCCGTAATGACATTCGGCAAGAACCGCTTCGGGGATGGAATAGAACTGATGAGGTTCTGCACCAAAAAATATATTTCCGTCGTCGGCGGGGCGTCGAAGCTGTTCAAGGCGTTCGTGCGTAGCCACACGGAGGTTGAATCGGTCGTCTCGTTCGCCGACCGGCGGTGGAGCGGCCCGGACGCGTTCTATCCGAAGCTAGGATTCGTGTTGGACGGGATTACGCGTCCGTCATACTATTATGTGATTAACGGAATGCGGCATAATCGTATGGAGTTCACCAAGAAGAAACTGGTGGACGCCGGGTTCGATGCCTCCATGACCGAGCACGACATCATGCTTTCTCGCAAGATCTACCGGATATACGACTGCGGAAACTACCGCTACGTATGGAATAGAACTTAAGAAAAATACTCCTTATCGATTCAAAGGACGGCCATTTGGTCGTCCTTTTTCATTTCAATGCACATTTTAGCACCCTTTTTTCACGCGTTTTTTGATACCCCTAAACAATATATCAAGAAACGCCTTTCAGAGCCGTGCCGTGTTGGTGCTGCCGAGGAGGCAAAACAAACCAACAACGAAGGACTACTTATATGCAGACTCTTCAAAAGAAAAACCTGTCGAATAAGTGGCGCACCATTCTTGAATCCAACCTTGGTCGTCCTATTCGCACTCGCGCTGAAGCCAGCGTGATCGCTACCCTTCTGGAAAACCAGAACAAGTTGAACCGTGGCGCCTTGCTCGAAGCTGCCAACGTCTCCGCCGACGTTGCCCAGTACCAGCAGTACGCTCTCCCGATGATTCGCCGTCAGTTCCCTGAACTGCTCGCGATGCAGACGGTTACGGTTATCCCGACCACCACCCCGCAGGGTATCTACTTCGCTCTCCGTTACCTCTACGATAACGAACCGCTGAAGTCGACCGCCTTCCGTCAGGGTCAGAAGCAGGAAATCGGCTACGACCTCGTGGCTGACCATACCGGCTTCGCTGGCACGTTCAACCCCTGGACGACCGGCATGGGCGAAATGCTTTCCAACTACATGGAAGGCACTGGTGTGACTGGCGCTTCCGCCAACGGCAACACCTTCGATCCTAAGGAACCGGGTCTCCTCTACAACAACTTCGGTGGTTCCTACCTCGCTGGTGACGACCAGTACGGTGCCTACAGCTTCAACATCAAGAAAGCCTCCATCAAGGTGATCTCTGGTGCCATCCGCGTGGGTACTCGTGCTATCAAGTCTCACTACACCATCGAACTCCAGCAGGATATGGCCGCTGCTCATGGTCAGGACGTTGAAGCCCTTCTCCTCGAAGGTCTCCAGTTCGAAATCCAACAGAACATCGACCGTGAAATCCTCCAGGCGATGGTGCTTGTTGCTCAGACCCCGGCTCTCGGTGGCGAAGCTGCCATCCAGATCGACCTCGCTGATGCTACCCGCCTGAACGCTGGCATGGGTCGCTGGGCCGCTGAACGCATCGCCGGTGGTATCGTGAACACGATCATCGCCGTGTCCCGCAAGATCGCCCTTACGACTCGTATGGGTTGCGGTAACTTCGCGATCGTCTCTCCGGACATCGCCGCTGCTGTGGCTACCCTCAACAACGGTATCTACACTCCGACCTACCTCCAGACTGACGCTGCTGTCCAGCCGAGTGGCGGTGTGGCCGACGCAGGTTCTCTCCTGAACGGCAACATCAAGCTCTACCAGGACATCTACGCGAATGCCTCGTATGCTCTCGTTGGCTACAAGGGCCCGAGACAAGGTGAGTCTGGTATCATCATGATGCCTTACATCCCTTACATCTTCTGCAAGACCGCTGGTCAGGAAGATGGTTCTCCGCGTCTCATTGTCAAGAGCCGTTACGCCATCGTGGCTAACCTCCTCGGTGCCGGCCAGTTCTACCGTGTCATCCACTTCGCAAACGTGTCTAGCGTCATTGCGGGTATTGACCTCGAGAACATGCCTTGGCAGTCGAACGGTTCTCTCGCTGGTGCTTCTCTCGAAGCTGGCCTCTCTTACGAAACTGTGCCGAACGGCATGGTCAACGTTCCGGGTGGCCTCTCCTATGAGGACAACAACTGGTAATCTTTACCAGCTGTCAGCCTGACGCTACTAGAAGGGCGGTGGAGTTATCCACCGCCTTTCTCAACATATAATATCATTCTTATCGCAATAAAATTGCTATATTTACCGAAACACCAGTGGACAACCAATTATAAAAGTTATCGAGGACTGGCTATGTTGTCACAGAATAAAGATGGATTGTACGAATGCGCCGTCTGTCATAATTTCGTTACAGACAATGGCAAATCATTGTCTATTCATGTTAATCGCGTGCATCAAATGGATGCCAAATCCTACTATGATGAGTATTGCAAGACTGATGGTGAAGGATGTTGCAAGGTATGCGGAAATCCAGTTAGATTTAAGTCTTTAGTATGTGGGTATCGAGATACCTGTTCCACGAAGTGTATGTGGAAATTGTTAAAAGATGATCCTGTTAGAATGGCCGAACGTACCGAAAAAACAAAGGCTACTTGCATGGATAGATATGGTACTACCAATGGTGGTGCATCCAAGATGGCGCAAGAAAAGGCTCAGTGTACTAATCTAAAACGTCGTGGCGTAAAGTTCGTATCACAAGACCCTGCGGTCAAAGCAAAAACGAAGGAAACTTGTCAGATTCGTTACGGAGCCACAACGTATATACAGAGTGAAAGGGGTGCTCAAGCTATACGGAATACTAATATGCAAAAGTATGGCCGTGAGTATTTTTTCGCTGGTGAAGAAGGAAAGAAGGCATCTCGAGATGGCTACCGGGCAAAGCATGGGGTAGACCACAATATGCATGATCCAGTATTCCTCGAGAAGTGGAAAGAATACCAGATGGCCGCAAATGATGGAAAATATTTTGTTCAAACGGATGAATTTAGAGAGAAAAGTAAGAAAACGCAGTTTGCTAAATATGGTAATTGGTATTCCGCAACGGAGGTTGGGCGGGCCAAGTATCGTGCTACGATTCTGGGTATGTATGGTGTTGATGAATATTTTCGTAGCGAAGACTTTAAAACCAAGGCGAAGACAACGATACTTAGTAAATATAACGTCGACAATTACGCCAAGACGGATGAATGGCATTCGAAGGTAAACACTACGTGTCAAGCCAAATATGGCGCTTTATATGTTACACAGACCCAACAGCAAAAAGAAAAGTCAAGAATTACTTGTATGCAGCGGTATGGTGTTCCTAATTATGCGATGACTGATGAATGCCAACAACGTATATCAGAAACTACGCGTAGTCGGTATGGTGTAGATCGGATAGCACAGTCGGCTGAAGGTCGTCAAAAAATGGCGGATACCATGGCTAAAAGGTATGGCGATACATGCTATGCATCAAGCAGTGAATTTCGTAAGATCATGGGAGAGCGTTATGAAGAATTATTAAAGAAAGTAGACTGCGAAATCATTGCAGTTGATGGCTGGTTCAAAGTACGATATCACTGCAATGTATGTGGTACTGATTGTACCGAGCAAGCGCAATTTATCCGGCATCGTATTCGTAATAATATCTCCCCATGTACAACATGCGTAGTTAAGAATCCGCCTGTATCTATAGGAGAAACTGAGGTTAGGAGTTATGTTGAATCATTGGGTTGTGATGTCAGTCATTATGATGTCGATTTTCTCGGAAAATTGGGTGCAGATATTGTAATTGAATCCAATAAAATCATTATAGAATATGATGGCCTATATTGGCATTCGGAACTATATAAGCCAAAAAATTACCACTTACTAAAGAAATTGCTTGCCGAAGATAAAGGATATAGACTTATACATATATTTTCCGATGAATGGGCGTACAAGAAGGACATCGTGAAGTCTAGACTTCGTTATTTGCTCGGTAAGATGAAGAGTACTAATCGGTTGTATGCAAGGGAATGCGAAGTTGGCTATGTTGCGCCGCATCTTGCGCGTGAATTTCTTGAACGTAACCATATTCAAGGGAATGTAAATGCATCGGCTCGTTATGGTTTATTCAAGGAAGGAACTTTAGTATCGTTGATGACATTCGGTAAAAGTCGCTTTGAGCCTGGTGTTACCGAACTGCTGCGTTTTTGTTCCGATAAAGATATCAATGTGGTCGGTGGTGCTGGAAAGCTATTCAACGCGTTCGTGAAAGATCATCCCGATGTTGATCACATCGTTTCCTATGCAGATGCTCGTTGGAGCACTAGTCATGCGTTCTATGAAAAGCTTGGATTTGTTTTCACTGCAATGAGTAATCCGGGGTATTCTATAGTCGACGGAGACGTTCGCAAAAATCGAATGCAGTATCAACGGCACAAAATAGCTCGACCGGTCGATGAAGGTAAAACCGAACATGAAATAACGCTTGAGCTAGGATTATATCGGATATATGATTGCGGTCAATATCGTTATGATTGGACTCGCAATGATGAAAATTGTCTGAATCATTTAACGTAACTTTCGTTGATAACCTTGATTTTGGCCGTTATTTCGGCTAGTTCTTCTGGTTTGAACATGAGTTCGCCGTGAGTGTACCAGAAATAGTCGTCCCGGAGAAGCCGGCGGAACTCGGTGACCGTCTGCAAGTGTACTGAACTGAATCCGAGTCCTCGCGCGAAGTCAGACACGTTGCCGATGTCACACATGTTCCGCCGGCTCACTGTATAGATCAGTTTGGTGTTCCATCCGTATGCATGTCGCATCTGATCGAGAAGCTTGACGTTGGCCGTCCACTTGTCGAAATCGGCTCCCCTTCGTATCGACTCGAAAAGTTCCTTGGTGGTCCCGTCGCCGGATATGTGGACGGCCCTTACGTTCTCCTTCAGCACTCGTTCGGGGATTGATGACCAGAACTTCTCGTCGAGCATAGTTCCGTTTGACATGATTGTGATCTCGGCCGCTCCCTCGTAGGTGGTAAGGAGTTCCTTGTAATATGGCGATACGGCGACTTCGCCGTCACCGGCAATTACAAGTTTCGAGGCTGTCTTGGCGAATTTCTTGGCCGTCTCGGCCATTCCCGGCGTAGTCCGGTCCTTGCCGAACGTGAACGGTCTGCACGTGAGGCAGTCAACTACCCACGCCCTAAAGGGCGGGAGCTTGTAAAGCTCCAACGTGTTTCCACCGAGGAGACTTACATACGATTGGCCGGTTGGCTGGCGGCCTGCCCGATAGGTATGACGAGCATACGAACCGGGATGGTTAGACTGCATTTCAGCAATCCGCTTTACTCGTAATGCATCTTGAATCCGTTATGTATGTGGCTACCGAATCCAATCAAACCGTTTCCTCACCAAGCCACGAGCCTCTTTTGGACTTTTAGATGAGTGCCTTTTATTTCAGCAAGACTTTCAGCGTTGTGTACAATATAGTTTATAATTTTCTATTTGGCAAGTGGGCATTCCTATGCCGCCCTAAAGGGACGGCATCTTCCTGCCCACACTTTTTTGTGAAGGTTGCACCTGTCGTCGAAGGATACTATCACGGTCGAGGGAATTGGCACGTTTTTAATGTATTCGTTGCCTTTCTTGAACAAGTATACTTCGGGATATTTTTCCTTTATCTCTTCCTCGGTATACCATGACTCTGTTTTCTGGGCGAACACCGGGCAGGCGTGGCAAGCGCCGTAGTCGTCATCGGCGATTTTTCTGCGGAACCGTTTCCATTCGGGGCTGTTCCAAGCGTCCATCGCATTTTCTGGCGGTATCATCAGCAGTTCTGCCTCGTATGTCGGGAGGTGCGATGCGCAACACGGAAGGAGGCTACCATTGGTGAGATTGAGCGTTGTGAGTGGGTATATGCACGACTTTTTCATACTTGCTAAAAATATAGCAAAATTGCCATTATATAAACTATCGGGTAATTGACCGTTAGAACTACCATAAAGATGAACGACAAGGACGCAAAACAGCTTTTGACCGGCATATTGAACGACGACACCGCCACGGTTAAACGGATCGTGGGCTCGTACTTCGAGTCGTGCATGTCAGCCGAGGTGAGAAAGGCGTCCAGGGCCGTGATGGAGTCTATCGGCGAGCAGGGGAAGGTTCTATATGGCAACTGAGCTGTACGGTGAATGGATATTCGAGGGTTCCACCGCCTCCATGGTGGACAGGAAGGACGCGTTTGGCGCACCGGTCAAGCGTCTGATCATCGAGGGAACTGCCATCCAGTGCGACATTCCGGGAATCAACAACCGCGCTTACCCGAAGCGCATCATCGAACGCGAGATGAACCGACTGATAAAGGACTTCGTCCGTCATGGCCGTCTCGCCGCGTCATTGAACCATCCGAGACTGTCCCCGGAAGGCGATGCGAAAGACTATCCGATCTTCGAGATGGACCTGGACAGCATCTGCGCCCTTATCGAGGATATGCACATGGAAGGTAACGACCTGAAGGTGCGAATGGTCGTGCTCGAGGAGACGAAGGCAGGTCATCAATTGGCCGCGCTCATTCGTGGCGGTTATCATCCGGGATTCTCACTGCGTGGTGCCGGTAGCACGATTTCATTGGGTGACCACGAGGAAATTGCCGACGACTACACGATGATCACCATCGACGTGGTTGGCAACCCGTCATTCGGCCAGCCAGCCATCTTCAACGCGCGTACCGAGGGTGTTTCCGACAAGAAGGGTGCTGCTCTTGTTGAATCCGTTGGCGGACCGCGACCGCTGGTTGAATCCGTTGAATCTGTCATGCATCGCTACGGCCAGGAAATTGCCAACTGCTACGCCAACTGCAAGGTAGGCTATGGCCTTTATAACAGAGATGCACTAATTTCTGCTTTGCGAGGCTTAGAATGGAACTAAGGTCAATATTAACCGAAGAAGAGCTGTCCGGTATTTCTCCGGAACTTGTTGCCAAGATCGAGTCGGCTTGTGCTGCCGAGATTCGTGACGCCAGCGGGACGGATAAGCAGAGAAAGCAAGTCGACAAGATGCTGGAAGCTGTGTCTGCAAAGGCCGAGACGATGATCGCCGAGGCTGTAGCCGAGAACGTGTCAAAGATGAAGTCCGACGCGATAAATGACCAGATGTACAAGGTGCTGTGCGCCGTGTCCGCCTGTCTGGAGAGCGCGAACATCCCGGTCACGCTGAACAACTCTACCCTCGAGGAGACCAAGCGTCTAGCCGAGCAGCTGGCCGAAGTGAACAAGAAGCTGAAGAATGTTTATGCCGAGCGCGAGGACTTGAAGGACAAGCTCAACGAGGCCGAGAAGAAGTCCTACATCATGCGTCTCGTACAAGGCTTGAAGCCCAATGTGGCACAAGCCGCCATAGAGCACTTCATGAAATACGACGTTCGCGATATCGATGCCGACAGCGTCATGAAGTTCATCGACAACTCTTCGAATGACCTGTATATGCTGGATGTCGATCCGGAACGTGACGGCAAGCTCAACATGGATAACGTGATGAATGCGTTGAAGGACATCGACACCGAGCTTGATCGCGAGACCAAGCTTGATTCGGTCGGCGGTCCGGAAGACATGAAGGACATCGATTACGAGTTTGGCGGCGAAAATCCGTTTGCCACCAAGAAGGCGGTGAAGACCACGCCAAAGCTGGAGGCTCTCGGTAAGGGTCTGAAGCCCCAGCGTGTAGCGGTGGCTACACCGAACATGGTGTGCGAGGCTACCGAATCCATTGCTCCGCTTGGTATGGACGACGCAGCAGATGTTGCCACGGCGATGGACCAGATGCAGGCGTTTGCCGACTTGGGCATAGGCACATATACACAGAAATTCGCCTAAAATGGCGGTAATCAAAAGGAAACAAGGCGCCGGCGTTAAGCCGGCGCTTTTTGATGTAGTTTCATTCCGAGATAAACTAGGCATGTAGAGGTTTTTCATGCGTCAAACAGACTATTCGACATTGGCACCACGCGGTTATGTACAGCAACCACAACCGACGTACCAGCAGCCATACCAGCAGCCGTATCAGCAACCCTACCAGCAAACCGTGCCTCCTCCGCCACCTCAGCAACCCACGCAAGGATTTGCGCCTCGCGGAACTTTTAGGCCGTATCAAGCCATGGGAGATATGGATGGTTCCAAGGAATTCCGTGACGCATACCAGAAGAACCTTGACGCGTTCAACGAGACGAATCGCCGTATTAAGGAAGGCATAAGCGAGAGTGATGCCGTTCAAAATATAAAGCGGATGGCAGAGTTCACTACTCAGGTGGACGGATCTATGGCTTCCGATCATGGTGCGCAAACCGCGTCTCAGCTACTTAACTCGATTGAATTTCTTTGTCTTTCCCTGGAAAATCCCCAGGAATGGATTCCTAAATGTCGTTCTAAGTACGTCGATGCCATGCGTACCAAGACGGCACCGATTGTGGCTGCATTGCGCAAGACGGCTGATACTATACATAATCTGACCGGCGCGGACACGTCTAATAACGCTGACGAATAGTAGGTGGACGGGATGTTTGGGGTGTCGGTAAATCTTGGCGATTACACGTTCCGGTTCGGTGAACTGGGGCAGTCTACACCGGTGACTGTTGAGATTCCCGATGGCGGCGTGGCTCGTTCACTGGAACTCGACTTCGGCTCAGCCGAAGGATTTTCTCTTGCCTATGACGGCAATGACGTGAAGCTGGAAATTCCGGAAGTCACCTATACCGGAGACCATCCGTACAAGAAGTTCAGCTTGACTTTCGTTGTTGGATATACGTTGCCGGAGGACGAAAGCACCGAGTACCCAGACGAATATGATGAGCTAGACGTTCGGTACGAAAAGGTTGGCGTTGACATGTACGCCGTCCTTTACGAGGGTAAGCCGGATATAGACTACATCGAGAATCTTGCTACAAAGGTTTCCGAAAGCGAGTTGGTTACCGTGCATGGCCACAACATGACGGATGGCCTCAGTATCAAGATTTTCAACGGCGAATCCGAGTATGTCGTTCCTCCGGAGGATATCGAGTTCGATATCGGGGATGATGGCTACGGAACCGCCGAATTTACTGTATATCCGCGAATGCTTGCTGAGAATGCCGACGGCACTGAACCTTGCGCCGTGTACGACGTGTATTTCGGTTATGGCAAGAACAATTACAACGTCGGTGACGCGAACTTGATTCGCTACAAGTACGATTCCTCTACGGAGGAAATGCAGAAGTACTCGACTGAAAATTTTACTAGGGAAAAGAAGTGCTACGAGACCGGCACCATGTCGCTGGTATACGATACCGTGGACGAGCATGGCAATCCAGTGTCGAATCCGCAAGCCGATCCGCGTCTTGGGAAGGACATAGTAGTCCGTATAGGCGCGGACGATAACTGCGAAGACTACTTCTACACGATGGTTCGAGTCAAGTACAACAAGAACTTGACACATAAAGCTGGCGAGCTTAAACTTAACGGGATTCAGCTCTATGACGGAGACCTGGTTTGGCTTTCCAACCAGCTTGTCGAAGAAGAGGAAGGTATCTGGGTAGTCCGTACCGGAAACTGGGAAGGATATGATCCGTACCTTTATTCTGGTGCAAACAATGATATTTCGGAACCGGTGTGCCCGGCGAACTGCGTCGACATTCCGGAGCCTTACAAGGTTGGAAAGAACGTATTGGTTGATCTGGGCGCCAAGGCAACTTACCCGGTAGACTATGTATGCAAGGACGACGTTCCGTACAAGTGCGGAAGTCGTACAATATGCGGATACAACGTGGAACCGGGTGCCGTAGTTGCCTTGTTGAACCAGAAGGACGGCAACGGCATATACGTAGTCCGCTGTGGCGAATGGGAACGTATTGGCGACGTGGACGAGGATTCCCTCAAGGGAACTACCGTCGACATGAGCCACTCCATCATAACGCAGAACGACATCGATTTCTGCCGGTGCGGCGGAGTGTTCCACATAGACTATTTCCTGTTGACCCCGTCGTGCTATTTGCACCATTTGCAACGCACGGTCAAGATCCAGTGCGCCGGCGCCTCCATCGTACCTAATGCCGTCGATAGCCAGGTGAAGATTACCGAGTACGTCATCACGGTTGGCGAGGAAGATTCCCTTGTGGGTAATCGTGGCCGTGTTCCGGGTGATCCGGTCAAGGAAGATTGCGCGGTCGTTAATGAGGATTTCGAGGTAGACTTCGGCCTTCACCTGGTGGAGTTCCGCCAGTATGTAAAGAATCCTCCTTGTCTGACATCGCCGGCATGTTCTCCGGTATGCGACATACCGAGGTTCTACAACCTCCGCATGACGGACGACTACACGAACAGCAACGACCGGAACGGGTTTACCATCAAGTTCTGGAGACACGAATCGGACGGATGGCATCTCTATGCCTATATCGGCTCGGGTACACGTACATACGGCGTCGATTACTATGTATATCATTTGCACGTTGCCGGAAAGGCTTCCGAGACACAGGTGGACGTGAACGAACACGACTGGTTCACCGTGAACGATGACAGCAAGGGCGTTCTTGCCTTGGGCGACGGAGCCGACTGCTTCGGGCTTTGCGACGACACATGGGAATTCCAGTACAAGGATGCTGACGGAAATATTGTCCGTACGCATAACCTCGACAGCAGTACATTGTACATGCCGTGGCGCATCCGCTGTACTACGACATTGCTGGCGCATTGCAATTATGACGACCACAAGCCACGTACCACATGCAAGGACATGGAGGACATGGCCAAGCAAATTGCCGCGTCTGGCGACATGTGCTATCGTTGTTCTGGGACGGGGGAGATCGGTGGAGACCCTTGCCCGGTGTGCGAAGGTACCGGACGTTACCCGGAAGGGTACATGCACGGCATGCCGCACCTGTTCGGCGTGGCGTATTATACCGAGGTGATGTCCAAGTCCCAGTTCGTTGCCGAGTACAACAAGTACAACCCGGATTGCATCGGTTTCGTGAAGAAGCCGGACGAGGTGCTTGTTACTGACCAGACGGATTCTACCGGAGTATCCTCGGCCATTGCTACCGACAACACGTCCGGTGATGCATACGAGGCTATCACGCCGGCGTCGACCGCGTCCTATGTGGAGGATCGCGTGTATGGCGGTACGTCCGGATCGGCAATATATACGTTCAAGCGGATTTCCGAGCTGGATGTCAAGTCGGGTACCGGAGAAGACGAGACTCGCGACTGGCTTCCGGTCACCTCTGCGGAAGTCGATGGCGAACGTATTACAGTTCGTGTCCCATACCCGATGGGCGATTTCGACAAGAATTACGACGAGATCGATGGAACTGCTGTACACAAGGACATCTGTACCATCTGTAATGGTGTCGGTGTTGTCAATGGCGAACAGTGCCCGGTGTGTGAGGGAACTGGTTTCGGCGGCGAACGTGGTGCGGTCACTGTCAACGAGAATGGTGTTATCAGCTTGCGCATAGATGACGCCACCCTTGGAGTTACCGTTGACGGCAAACTCTACGCTCGGGATCAAGTCCATGCCAAGGACGGAGGCGGTATTGGTGAGGACGATACCGGTATATTCGTCAAGGTTGATGAGGACACCATCAAGATTGGCGAGGATGGATTCCTCTATGCCGACATCAATACGTTGCCCCTCGAGATCATTGCAAACGGCACTGATGTCATGGGCGGTACTGACAGTATTTCGCTCGGTAACATATTCGACTACGGGGCGAATGTCGTGCATATGCACTTCGACCTCGACCTCGTGTCGGCTGGTTACGCTAGTGCGGTGTCTTATACCAGGTTCAGCATTGTCGTCAACGACGGCGAGACTGAGCTGTATAGGTCGGCGCCGTTCCTGTGGGACCAGACTGCGCCGTATTCCATGCTCAACTTGGACGCCATCGTGCAGGCCGCGCCGGAAGCCGAACTTTCAGTATCACTGGTGGCGGTAAACGGAGATACGTTCCCAGCATTTACCGACGGTGATGGTTCGAACCGTGTCGTGTGGTCGATCAGTGCCGTTCCGAGCAGATTGAACTAATTTCTTAAACAGAGAATAATCGGTTTTTTCTATGAAAAATCACAATATCAACGGCCCGAAGAAGCGCCCAGCCAATCCAGCCGTATTCGACGAGAAGGGACGCCAGACTGTCGCGTCCATGAAGTACGACAAGATAGACAAGGATTACCTCACGAAGCTGCTGTTGGAGCACAAGAAAGACGTGGAGACCTACGGAAAGGGATACCCGGTGTCCAACGACCTCGCCACGGCAATCCAGATTGTCATCAAGAAGACTGCCGGCATGATGTCGTGGCGCAAGTACACTGACACGTGGAAGGAGGATATGTACGCGAGGGCCCAGTTCTGTGCCATCAAGTACTGCCACTCGTTCGACCCGGAGAAGATGGCCGAGAATTCAAAGAACAAAGACCCCTACTACTACCTCGGCCAGATCGTGTCGCGAGCCTTCATGCAACAGGTCACCGAACTCAAGAAGAAGTCCAAGTACATCAAGTTTACCTCGCTGAATGAGAATATCCTTCATGAGTGCATCAATATCGACGAGTACGCCGGCGTGATCGAGCGTGAAGAGAAGAGGGCTCTCGAGGAAACCAGCGGTAACATCGGTCTTGAGGACGTTGATATCAACGAGGCGGTCGCGAAACTGGACAAGGTTGATCCTTATGTGGATGCCAAGGTGAACGAACTGGCCAAGAAGCTGGTTGACGAGGAAGGCATCGACGAGGAATCCGCCTTCCAGGAAGCCAAACGCATAATTGCCGTCAAGAAGAAGTGCGAGGCTAAGGCTAAGGCAGAGAAGGCGGCCAAGTCGAAAAAGTAGCCTTTTCAAAAGGGAACACGGACTGTCGGTATTTGAAATACCGGCAGTTTCTTTTTTGTGCAGAATAGATAAACTGAATGCAAACACGAGGAATTATACAATGGCCCAGAACATTAACAGCGGAAACGTACTGGCGATGTACGGCACAAACTTTGATACGCACCCTGACTGGAAGCACGACATATACGTGCAGACACAGAGCCTTATCCCTGGTGTAAGCGACATTAAGTCCGGAAAGGCCGATGCGTTCGTGAAGCGTGCCGCGACGCAGATGTACTGGCATACAGAAGATCGTCTCGCCGCCGAACAGGACAAGTTCCTTGAAGATGATCCAGTGAACAATACGCCGGGCCGTGGACAGCGTAACTATCGCCGTATGGAATACGATATTACCGAGAATCCAAATGGCAAGGGTGCCGAGAAAGACCGCAAGGCCGCCGAAGAGAAGAAGGAACTTACGAACGCCGAGGTCGTTGACATGCTTAACAAGTTCAAGTACACGATGTGTTCTACTGCGAGCGCATGGGGAAACGAACCCATCAAGCAGAAGGACTATCAAGACCAGATCAAGCTTCGGTAGTGGTTTTCTTCCTTTTGCACTACCGGGGAGGTCGCCGAATGGCGACCTTTTCCTTTTTTGGCACGCTTTTTGCTATATGGATGGCAAAAAGGGAAATCAGTTTTAAACAAAGGAGAAAACCTATGAGTAACAAATATCCCGCACTGTTTAATTTCTTCGGTCTTGACCCGTTTGACTTCGGCGAGACTAACCTCGCCAACGGCTTCTGCAACATGAACAAGGAGCTGACCAACATGGCCAAGGCGTTCCGTTGCGCGGCCAATGCACCTAACGTGCACCATGTTCGCGACGAGAAACAGGAAGTCTTCTACGTGGAGCTTCCGGGCTGTAAGAAAGAGGACATCAAGGTCACTGTTGAGGACGAGAATACCATCGGCATCAAGGCGACTCGAAAAATCGGTGGCAAGGAGTCCAAGTTCGACACCACGCTGTATAGCGACATGGACATCGAGAATGCCAAGTTGGCGTACGCCGACGGCTTGCTCACCATTGTCGTAGAACCGAAGAAGGTGGTTGAACCAGAACGTAAGGTTCTGGAAGTGAATTAAAATACAAAAACTATAATTAAATTTCTATTGAAAATATACTTTAAATATTCATAGTTTGCAATAGTTTTCTATAAAAATGATTTAGCAAAAGGAGTACAAAGGAAAAAGGCCGCATCACTGCGGCCTTTTTTGTGGACTGAAAAGTTTTTTAGCGTGCGATCCAGTTTCTGTAGTAGTTGATGCTCTTCCGTACGTCATTGACCTTCGCCGGGTCGGCGTCCTTGAGGGCTTGTACGGCCACGGATTCGAGGAACGCCTTGGGTTCCCGGTCGCCACGCATGGCTTCCAGCGCGTCGATGGACTCGAACTTTGCCTTGTCGGCGTCGGTGAGCTCGGTGTCGACGTCACGGATAACCCCGAACGCCTTGATGACGCCCTCGATCTTGGGTTTGTTGCTGTCTGTCATCAGCTGGCGTGTTTTGTAGATGAAATACTTTTCCTTGTCGGTAGCCGGTCTCATTTGAAATCCTCGTGCCTTATGCAGTCAGTTTATACGGTCGTTGCCGGATGAAACCGATAAACTAGACATGCACACGAGGATGGCCATGACACCGTACTACTACGTCAGGGAAATAGAGAAGATAATGATCGCGTTGATGGACGTGTTCAATAACCTTCGCGTGAACAAGTACAAGGACCTGGCGCGCAAGGAGTACGACCGCACGATCGCGGTGCCTATCGTCACCCACAGCAATGCGAACTTTGCCAACTACGTGTCCTCGACGCTCACGACGCAAGATCCGATGCCGGTTCCCATCATCGGCTTCCGTTTCACGTCCAACAGCCACGACGACCCGAACATGGTACAGCCGTGCTACGCGCGTGAAATCTTGTCGATGCCGTTGCAGAAGTTCATCCGGGATATCCAGCCGACCCCGTTCGTGTTCAATTTCGAGATGACGGTGCTTTCCAACAACTGGTCGGACTACGTACAGTTGAAGGAGCAGATAGAGGCGTACTTCAATACGTACAGGGCCGTTAGGATCAAGGAGTTCGACTTCGCTCCGGAAATCGAGCGACCGATACCGTTCAAGCTGTCCTCGTGGAGCGAGTCGATCGACGACGAGAAGGCGAACACGAGCAACGAATACCAGTTCTACAAGACTACCTACAATATAGAGGCGCACGGCGTGATGCATCGTCCGTACGAGATACCGGCTATCATCAAGTATGCGCAGATGAATTTCAATGTGAATAACGAGCTGATCGATTCTCTCCAGGTATTTGTGTATCCGGACGAGATAGCGAAACAGAAGAAACACCTCTGGGAAACCATAGAACCGTCTATTCGTGAGGGATGGTCGTTGTTGAAGTCCTTCACACGGACACTGGTGAGGCGCACCGACGAAGACGACAATGAGTATTGGGAGGACGTGACTATGAAGAGCTACGACCTCACCAATAGCGAGATTACTGGCTACAACCAGGTGGGAAATCCTATATCCGGCTATAACCCTATATTGAAAGGATATATGGAGGATGCCGACGGAAACTTGATCAAGGACGAGAACGGGGATCCCATTCCCATCTACGACTGGGAGGAGATTGTCGTTGGCGACGTTAATCGACCGGTGGAAGTGCCCTCGTTCGACCTCATCCACCTCAACTTCGACGAGGACACCTCGCTGGAGAAGGACTTCAGCGGGCTTAATAGGGATTTCGTCGCGGTAAATCCGGAATCCAGGGAGTTCGTTCCTGACCTGGCCCCCGGAAACGGCAATTATACTCCGGATGGCTACAAGCCCAACACCAACTGGTCGCAGATCCTGGAATGGTTCGGTGACAACAAGGAAGGAAAGATTGAATCGTCATACACGTTCAAGGCTACTTTGCAGTTCAAGGTGCCCGATGCAGACACCGTGTTCCAGTACCTGTACAATCCGACCGACGTCACCCTGTCGGACGGAACCGTGATACCAGCGGAGACCGTCTGGTTCGACTGGGGAATCCAGGACAAGAGGCTCTACTTCACCTACCACACGTCATCACAGTATCATCGGTTCACCAGCGCGAAACTTGAGCTGGACGACACCACCATCTATTCATTCTACTTCGTGCTGTATAACGAGGGGCAGAACGGCGCATTCGGCGTACGAACCAATTTCTCCGAGACCATGATGGCGCTTGAGACAAAGGAACTAACATGATAGATTTTAAAGCACTGTTGAGGAAAAAGGAAGATGAAGGCCGCCAGTCGGGGTACTCCGCCGTGGAGGCTCGAGGCGTAGCGTCATCCGACCAGACTTTCTACAATGCTCTGTTGAAACACAAGGAAATCAAGGCCAAGGTGGCCGAGAAGCAGAAACCGCTTCCTCCGATGCCACACGCCGACTTGAAAGTACCGCAGATGGACGCAGTGAAGAACTTTTTCGACGACAGGCAGTACGACGACAAGCCATATGACTTAGATGGACCAGCCAACATGGCGGCCGTAGTGAATA
>Ga0310696_10002395_pt1 | contig 24905 bp, 16 predicted proteins | sample AusTroGonzalo_MG_4_FD_203885 | JGI IMG/M metagenome (GOLD analysis project Ga0310696, IMG submission 203885) | Bovine rumen microbial communities from tropical cattle in Woodstock, Queensland, Australia - Gonzalo_02 (v2) (version 2) | ecosystem: Host-associated > Mammals > Digestive system >...
TCCTTGCCCAGGATTACGCGATTGGGGGGATGGGCGTTGATCGGGATATGGCGGAGGCGGCGCGATGGTACCGCGCGGCCGCGGAGCAGGGGATCGCTTCGGCACAGTTCACGCTCGGCCAGTATTTTTTTGCGGGCACTGGCGTCGAGCAGGACCACAAAGAGGCCGTGAAATGGTGGCGCATGGCCGCGGAGCAGGATTATTCCGAGGCGCAGTTCAACCTCGGCGGCTGTTATTTCGAGGGGCTCGGAGTCGAACGGGACAAAGCCGAGGCGGCGAAGTGGTTCCGCCTGGCCGCGGAAAATGGCGAAGAGGACGCGCTGGAAGCGCTCGAATTTCTGGCGCACGAAGAAGAGTGAAGGAAGGAAAGTCATGAACAAAACGGTAGTTTCGATCATCGTTGCGCTGGCGGTCCTTGCCCCGTTCTCGGTCACGGGCGGAACGGCGGCCCCGGCGAAGGGCGCGAACGCGGCGGCTTCCGCGGCAAAGGAAGCAAACACGACGGATTCGGCTTTGAAGAAGAAACCGGGGAATACCGTGAGGCCGCCGAAGCTCACGAAGGAAACGTTCTCCTACATCTCCTGCGATCAGGTGGTCCTGAAGGACGGCCGGGCGTACAAGGCGGGCGAGGACCGACCGTACACCGGTTATGTGTGGGAAACGGGGGAGGATCTGGATTTGCCGGCGGATAGAAACCCGTTTCCGGGGGGAGACACCCGCCTTTTCCTGTATCATAAAGACGGGAAGTCCCAGTCGGGGGATTTTCTGCAGTCCAAGTATGTCCCGAAATATTCCGCCATCTGGGAAACGAAAAAACGGCAGGGGGTCACCACGGTTTCCATTTATCTGCTCCGGGACAATGTCAAAACCGCGATCTCCAACGATAATTTCTTCGACATGAAGGACGAGTGTTTCTATCTGAAATTCCGCAGCAGGACGAACGGCAGCGAGCAGACCGAACTTTTCGACCGGGACGGGACAAGAGTCCTTTCCGTCGTTCTCCGGGAGGACGATTCCAGCAGGTTCGAGGTGCTCGGGGAGGACGGCATCTTCCGCAAGTTCACGAAGAGCCGGAAGACTGGCCGCCTTGATGGCCCGATGGAGGCGTATCACCCGAACGGAAAGCTGTTTTATCAGACCGTGTACACGGACGGGGATCCCGGCTCCATCGTGGAGCTGTACGATCCCGCCGGGAAAAAGACGTTCCGGCTGTATTTCGAGACGAATCCGTTCGAGGAGCGGTCCCACACGTCGAACCTTATCCTGGTCGAGGAGTGGGACGAGGCGAACCACCGGTTCGTGGACCGGGACAAGGAGCATTTCAACCTGTTCGCAAAGTTCTGGAAGCCGACCGAAGACCTGATCCCCCGGGAATTTCAGAAGGAACTCGAGGAGAGCATGACGATCCTCCTGCTGGATGCGCTCCGGAATACGGACCTGTTCGACCAGGAGGTCAATATGAAGGAACTCCTTGAAGATAAGCTGAAAGACCTTTCCGGGGAGACGAAGTCTCCACAGCGGTAGTGTCCGGCTCCGCTCGGACACACGGAGTGTGCCGCGGTAGTGCCGGGTTCCGCTCCGACACGTGCTCCCGCGCAGCAGAACATTGCGGCTGGAAATCCCCCGGGAAAGTACGTTATTTTCTTTGTTTCGGCGTGGAAACATGATTGAAAAAGGGGGCAAAGGTGCTATATTATTTAATAAACCTCCCCGTTGGTCGGGAGCGACGGTTTCCCGCGTCCGGGCAAAGCCCGAAAGGAAAGACCTCCGACGGCCGGCCTGGCTTCCGGTCTTTCCGGTTCGGCAGCCTTGCCCGAATCGTGCGGATATTCCGTCCGCCCGGATCGAAGGAACAGCCCAAAAGATTTGAAAGACCATACCCGTCAAGGTTTTCGTTATGTTGCGTTTCGCCTGCCCGTTCTGCCATTTCCAGATCTCCGTCGAGGAGTCCGACGCCGGAGGCCGCGTGCTGTGCCCGGCGTGCGGCAAGACGGTGGCGATCCCCGCCACGCGGTTCGACAACGGGTGCATCATCGGGGATTTCATCATCCAGAGCCGGATCGGCGCGGGTTCGGCAGGCACGGTGTTTCTGGCGCAGCAGATCTCCCTGGAGCGCGAAGTGGCGCTGAAGGTGCTCTCGCACAAGAACATGACGGAAAAAGGCGTGACGACGTTCCTGAACGAAGCTCGCGCGGCCGCCAAGCTCAGCCATGTGAACTTGGTGCAGGCATACGCCGTGGGGGAGGACGACGGCTACAGCTACATGGCGATGACCTACATCAAGGGCGAAACGCTGAAGGCGCGCCTGAAGCGTGAAAAACGCATTCCGATCGACGAGGCGCTTCACATCGTCCAGCAGGTGGCGGAGGCGCTTTACTACGCCTGGAACGAAAGCCGTCTGATCCACCGCGACGTGAAGCCGGACAACATCATGCTCACGGACGACGGCATCGCGAAGTTGACCGACCTCGGGCTCGCCATGAACCAGAAAGACTGGTCCGAGGACATGGACATCTCCGGCAGTCCGTCCTACATGAGCCCGGAGCAGTTCGCCGGGGAACCGCTCGACACGCGCAGCGACATCTACAGCCTCGGCGTGACGCTCTACCAGATGATCACCGGTTCGCTGCCGTTCCGCGCGGTTTCCATCAGCACGCTCGCGAACCAGCATTTCAACCAGAAACCGGAGCCGCCGGAACGTTTTGTGCCGGGCCTGCCGGCGACCGTGTCCGCGCTCATCCGGAAGATGATGGCGAAGAAGCCTGCGAAGCGTTTCTCGGATATGGAGGAGCTCCTCGAGGCGATCTGGAAGCTGCGCCAGATCACCGCGCCGAACAGCAGTTTCGTGCCGGACGTCCACACCATTTCCATCCGGCGTCTGAACTACGGCATCCAGACGGAATACATGAACAACAAGCGGCGGCAGGAGCGCATTCAGCGGAAGCGGGCCGAGGCGAACAAGCCGTCGTGGGGGTCGCGCGTCATGCTCATCCTGCTCCCGATCCTGCTGATCGGCGGCATCGTGCTGTATTTCGTCTTCGACGTTCAGCGGCGTACCCTCGAACGTTCCCTGTACAAAGGCGTCGACGACTTCGAGAAGCTTGCCGAAGACAAAAGCATCCCCATGGAACGCCTGCGGGCCGACGCAGAAAAATTGGAAGCCGAGTTCAATGGGAAAGACGCCGTCCGCAGCGACCGGATCGGGCGTTATGTGCTGTCCCATATCCATTATTTGCTGGAACAGCGCGAAAAGCCCGCGGTCGAAAAAGTTGCCGTCCCCTCCGATGCGACCGCCGACTATGAAAAACAGATCGACGGGCTGAAAGGAGAGATCGCCCAGCTGGAGAAGAACACGGTCCCGCGGCAGGAACACGAGGAAGAGATCGAGGCGCTGCAGAAGGAGAGCGAGGATTATCATTCCCAGCTCATTTCCGCACAGCATGAACTCGCGAAAAAACAGGGCGAATACGATGTGCTGAGGGAGGAACTCTCCGCCGACGACGAACAGAGGATCAATGGCGTTCGCCAGCGTCTGCATCAGCTCATCGTCACGCAGCGGTTCTCCGTCGCCCGGCAGATCCTCGCGACGGAACAGCTCCGCTCGCCACGCATTGAGACGTGGTGCACGGAGATGATGCTCCGCATCAAGTTCCTGGATGACGTCTATGCGTCCCTCGCCGATTACGACTCCGATTTGGAGAAGCTCACGGACGACGAGGCGAAAAATGCCTACACCGCGCTGTACGGCGATGACGGCCGGACCCCGGAAACGATCCTCTGCGCATTCGAGGTCCTGCGCGGCAATTACGGCAGGGCCGCCCAGCTGAGGCCCGAAGACCCGGAGATCACCGCCACGGCAAACGCCGTCGCGGATGAGCTCGTCTCCGCCGCCAGGACGCTTCACTTCATGGGGGAAAAGAAGCTCCCGGCAATGTTCGCGAAGATCATGTCCCAACTGCCGGAAACGCCCCAGAAAGCCGCCGCGGTCAGCACCATCGACGTGCTTTTCCCGGGATTCCTCCCGAAAAACTGAACCGGATCCCGCCTTTTTTTCTTCCTGTTTCCCCGTGCCGCCAAAAAACGCGGCCACATGCCCGCGTCTTTTTTCGGCCATCTTTCGATTCAGGCGGCAAGGCCTGATCCCAAAAAACGGACCCCGCTCAACCGATACGGTCGGGCGGGGCCGCTTGAATTTGCCGTCCGGACCGGGTGAACGGAGCGGACGGCTTTGAAGGTTTTGCCGCCGGTCAGGCGACGGATTTGCGGAAACGACTCAGCGAGATCGAGAAGAGAGCCGCGCCGATGAGGATGAGCTTCACGAACGGCTTCCACATGGCTGCGATTCCCGCGCCGCGGAACAGGACGCCCTGCGTGATGTCCACGAAATGGGTCGTCGGCGCGAACTGCATGACCTTCTGCACCCAGACGGGCATGCTCTCCTGAGGCGTGGAACTGCCGGAGAGCATTTCCAGCGGCATCAGGACGAGGATGATCAGGAGGCCGAGCTGGGGCATGTTCTGGGACATGCACGCCAGGAAGATGCCGAGGGAGGTCAGCGCGAAGAGATAGAGCGCCATTCCCAGCGCGAACAGCAAGTAGGAGCCGGCAAGGGGGATCCCGAGGTGGATCTTGACGATGAAGAAGAGTCCGGCAAGGGCGGCGACCATGACGACTGCCATCATGGACCAGATCTTCGACATCATGATCTGGAACGGCGTGACGGGCATCACGAGCAGATGCTCCAGCGTGCCTTTTTCGCGTTCCGTGATGAGCGCCGAGCCCGTGAGGATGATGGAGAGCATGGCGATGTTGTTCGCAAGCTGCATCAGCGCCATGAACCACGAACCGTAGAGGTTCGGGTTGTAGCGGTTGCGGATGATGATGTTCGCGGCGGAGACGGAGGAATCGCCCGAATTGTCCTTCACGAACTTCTGCGTCTCGGCAGTCAGGATCTGCTGGACATATCCGGCGCCGGTGAACGCCTGCGACATGCGCGTGGCGTCGACGTTGACCTGGATATCCGGCGTCATGTTTGCCATCACGTCCTTTTCGAGATCGACGGGGAAGACAACGATGAACGTATATCTGCCTTCGTCCATCGTGCGGTCGATATCGTCGCGCTGGATGATATCGACGGGGAGGAAGAGCGGGGGCTGGAACGCGTCGGTCAGGCGCTGCGAGAGCTGGGACTGGTCCTCGTCGACGACCGCGATGGCGGCGTCCGCGAAATCCGTCGAGGCGTTGTAGGCGACGATGACGGCGGCGGTGAAGGAGTAGACGATCAGCGCCATGAGGAGCCAGTCGCGGCAGAGGCTGAGGATTTCCTTCTTTCCGAGCTGAAAGATGTTTTTGATCACTTGCATCATGGTCAGGTCTCCTGTTTTTTCAGGCAGAGGACGCCGAGGCCGAGGATGATCGGGACCGTGATGATCAGGATCAAGAACTCATGGTGCAGGTCCGCGAACCCGAGCGCCTTGTTGAAGACACCGCGGCTGATCAGGAGCATGTGCGAGGTCGGGTAGATCTTGCCGATGAGGAGCGCGGCGCCCTTCTGCGTTTCGACCGGGTTGGTGAGGCCGCAGAGCTGGACCGCCGGGAGCATCGTGGCGAGCATGGTGAGGAAGATCACGGCGATCTGGCTGCGCGTCACGGAGGACGCCAGCAGGCCGAAGCCCGTGGAGACCACGCAGTAGACGAGCAGCGAGATGATCAGCGTCAGGAAACTCCCCTTGATCGGGACATCGAAGATGGTGACGGCCATCACGATCAGCAGGAACGCGCTGAGCATGGAGAAGATCAGGTACGGGAACTGCTTGCCGAGCAGGAACTCCGTCCGGGTGAGCGGCGTCACGTACAGATTGGTGATGGAGCCCATCTCTTTCTCGCGGACGACGGACAGTGCGGCCAGGATGGCGGGGATCATCATCAGCAGGATCGGGATGGTCGCGGGGACCATGGCGGGGAGGCTCGCCACGTCCGGGTTGTACCGGTAGCGCGTCTGGACGGAGATCTGGCCGGCGTCCGAACCGTCGGACGAATACTGCGCGAGGTTGTTCAGCCAATCGCTGTGGACCAGAGCCGCATAGCCGTTGATGGTCGACGCGCGGGACGGGTTGGCGCCGTCGATCCAGAATGCGACATCGGGCGAATTGCCGTCATCGACGTCCTTGCCGAACTTGGACGGGAACTCGACCACGACGCTGAGTTCGCCGTTCGCCATGCGCCTGTCCAGTTCCTCATAACTTTTTACATCGGGATGCTGGTCGAAGTATCGCGAGCCGGAGAGGTTCAGCGCGTAGTTCGTGCTCTTTTCGGACTGATCGTTGTCGAGGATTGCGTACGACAGGTTCTCCACGTCCATATTGATGCCGTAGCCGATGACGACCATCAGGATGAGCGCGCCGAAGAGCGCGAGCGTGGCGCGAATCGGGTCGCGCATGAGTTCGAGCTGTTCGCGCCAGTAGCAGGTGTACCAGCGCTGGAAACTGAACTTGGAGTTGAGCCAGCCGAGGAAGCCGGCCTTCTTCGGGGCTTTCTCTTCTTCGGCGGGCGCTTCGTTCTGGATGCAGGATTCCGAGGCGGCCTTGTTGGATTCCGGGTCGGCGTCCTCCAGACAGCCGATGAACGCTTCTTCGAGCGTGGCGGCCTTGCGCTGTTCCACGATGTTTGCGGGCGTGTCGCAGACGAGGGAACGTCCGCTGTGCATCAGGGAGATGCGGTCGCAGCGTCCGGCTTCGTTCATGAAGTGGGTCGTGATGAAGATCGTGACCTTGTCTTTTCTCGAAAGGTCAATGATGAGCTCCCAGAAGAGGTCGCGGGCGACGGGGTCGACGCCGGACGTCGGTTCGTCCAGGATCACGATCTGAGGATTGTGGATGACCGCTGCGGCGAGGGAGAGGCGCTGCTTCAGGCCGAGGGGAAGGTCGTTCGGGAGTTTCTCCTCGATCTCCTTCAGCTGGAACCGTTCGAGCAGAGCGTCGACGCGTCCGGGGATTTCGTCTTCGGGAATCTGGTACAGATGCGCGTAGAGCGTGAGGTTCTGGCGTACGGTCAGGTCGCCGTAGAGGGAGAAGAGCTGGGTCATGTAGCCGAGTTTCTTGCGGATCTCGAGAGAGCCGCCGTCGATGGGGTTGCCGAAAAGCTTGGCGACGCCCTCGGTGGCGGGGAGAAGCCCGGTCAGCATGCGCATGGTGGTGGTCTTGCCGCAGCCGTTGGATCCGAGGAAACCGAAGATTTCGCCCTTGCGGATGCGGAAACTGACATGGTCGACGGCGGTGAACGAGCCGAAGCGCTTGGTCAGGCCTTCGGCCTCGATGGAGTAGCCGTCGCCCTCGCTGACTTCGAGCGGAGGCACGACCAGAGCCTTGTGGCCGGCGCGCTGTTCTTCCGGCAGCAGCTCGATGAACGCGTCGTCGAGGTTGTCCTTTCCTGTCTTCGCCAGCAGCTCGGCGGGCGTTCCCGTGTCGAGAATCTTGCCGGCGTTCATGGCGATCAGCCAGTCGAACCGCTGGGCTTCGTCCATGTACGCGGTCGCTACGATCACGCTCATATTTTCCTGAGCTTCATGAATGGAGTCGACCAGGTCCCAGAACTGGCGTCGTGCGAGCGGGTCGACGCCGGTGGTCGGTTCGTCGAGCACGAGCAGATCGGGGTCGTGGATCAGCGAGCAGCAGAGGCCGAGCTTCTGCTTCATGCCGCCGGAGAGCTTGCCCGCCGGACGGTTGAGGAAGGGATAGAGGCCCGTGCTTTTGGTCAGGCGGTCGATCCTGCGGCGGCGCTCGGCGGCGTTGTGGCCGAAGAGGCGCGCGAAGAACTGGAGATTTTCCTCGACCGTGAGCGTGAAATACAGATTTTTGCCCAGGCCCTGCGGCATGTAGGCGATCTTCGGGCAGACTTTGGCCCGGTGGGCCTTGTCGCGCATGTCGCCGCCGAGGACGCGCAAATTGCCCTCCTGCATGGCATGCGACCCGGTCACAAGGGAGAGCAACGAGGATTTGCCCACGCCGTCGGGGCCGATCATACCGATCAGCTTGCGCGCGGGGATATCGAGCGTGACATGGTCAAGCGCCAGGGTCTTGCCGTATTTCAGAGCCAGGTTCTGAAAACTGACGACCGGTTCGATGTTCACGCCCTCATTGGAGGGAGAGTTGCTCATTTTGCAGCCGTTTCGTTGGTCTCGGCGGGTTTGTCAGCGGGGGCAGCGTTGGCGGCGGGGGGTGTGAGTCCCTTCTCCTTCGGAGTCATGAGGAAGTCCGGCCAGGGCTCCTGGTCGTCGAGGCGGACCCATGCGACGCCGGGGATACCGGTCTTGACGTATTCGACGTACTGTTTGAGGAGTGTGGGATCGATCTTCGCTTTCACGCGGAACATGAGTTTTTCACGTTCCACGCGGGTCTCGACGGACTTCGGCGTGAACTGCGCCACGCTGGCGACATAGGAGATGGAGGCGGGGATCGCGATGTCATCCATAGCGTCGAGCAAGATGCGGGCATCCGCGCCGAGCGCGATCTTGCCGGCGGTCTCTTCGGGGACGAAGAAGGTCAGGTAAACGTCGGTGAGGTCGACCATGTTCAGCACACGGCCGCCGGAGCTGAGGACTTCGCCGACTTCGGAGATGCGGTACTGGATGCGGCCGTCGAGCGGAGCGGTGAGGGTGCTGTCGTCGATGTCGGCCTGGATGCGGTCGGCGTCGGCTTTCGCCGCGGCGATGGCGGCTTCGGCCTTGACGATGGCGGCCTTGTCGGAAACGATCGTGGCTTCGACGCTCTGGATGTTGGCTTCGACGCTCTGGATGTCGGCTTTGGCGGAATCGACGTCGGCGGACGCGGACTGGAACATGGCCTCGTCGTTTTCGAAGGTCTGGCGGGACGTGACGTCCTTTTCCATCAGTTCTTTTGAACGTTCGTAACGGCTCTTTGCGTTGTTGTACGTGCTGACCTTTGCGGCGAGTGCGGACTTCGCGGAAGCGAGCGTGGCGTTCGCGGCGGCAAGCGAGGCTTCCTCGACCTGAAGCTGCGCCTTGGCCTGTTCAAGCTCGGCTTCCTTCACCTTGATCGTGGCGTTTGCCTGTTCGAGCTCGGCCATGAGCGTGTTGGTCTGCATCTGGACGAGCGTCTGATTTGCCTTCACGTAGTCGCCCTCGTCGACCAGGAGCTGCTCGATCTTGCCCGGGAGCTTGGCGGCGATATTGATCTCGGTCGCTTCGAGACGGCCGTTGCCGGAGGCGAACGCCGGGTTCTTGTAGATGGCTTCTTCCTTGTAGGTCTTGACGAGGTACCAGGTCATGCCGATCGCGGCGATAACGAGGAGCGAAATGATGATTTTCTTCATGTTGAACATGGTTTGGGGATCCTTTCCCGGTTGTGCCATTGTTAGTTGTCGAAAAAATCGTTTTTTAATATACACCATAATGATCGATTTTTCAACTGAATTCAATGATTTCCGCATGCAGGCGCGCATACGCATGCGACGAAAAAACAAAGCCTCCGGCTGCAAACGGCGGGGGAGACAGAGCTTCCGCAGAGGCAGAGCCCGGCTGCGCCCGGAGACAGGAAAAACGATCCGGCCGCGAAACGCCGGAAAAACGTTTCATGGCCGGAAAGGATGCGTGTCCGGAATGCCCGGACGGGAAATGGGCGGCAGACGGGATTCAGGGGCGCGGGCGCATTTCGAAGAAATATCCGGCCCCGTAGCCGCCCCTGGGAAGGTATTCCTTGACTTCGCCGTTCATGACCCGGAGGCGGAAACCGGGCGTGGCGTGTCTGCACTGGATGAACATCTTCTCGACCTTGCGGTCTTTCCAGGTGATGTCTACGATGAAGCCGCCGCGCGCCAGAAGCCCCTTCACGGAGCCGGAATCGAATCCGGGCCCCTCCGGCAGGGCGGGCAGGATGTCCAGCGTGTAGATGCGTTCGCCGTCGCGTTCCTCGTACACGTGGCTCTGGAGGAGCATTTCGACGAGGCCGGAGAGAGCGCCGAAGTTGCCGTCGATCTGGAACGGCGGATGCGCGTCGAGCAGGCTGCCGTAGACGCCGCCCGCTCCGTACACGACCGACTGTTCGCTGACGTAGGTGAGCTGTTCGCGGAGGAGTTTGTACGCGCGGTCGCCGTCGAGGAGGCGCGCCCAGAGGTTGATCTTCCACGCCTTCGACCAGCCGGTCCCCTCGTCGCCGCGGCTGTTCAGCACCACGCGTGCACCGTCGGCCTCCTTCGCGTTCACACGCGGGTCGATCTGCGAACCCGGCATGAGGGCGAAGAGATGGGAGATGTGGCGATGCTGATCGTTCGGATTGTCGACGTCCGGGCCCCACTCCTGGATCTGGCCGTAGCGCCCGATGGCGATCGGACGGATTCTTCCATAAGCATCCTTCAGTTGGGCGAGGAATTCCTCGTCCTTGTCGCCGAGGACCTTCGCTGCGAAGAGCGTGTCGCGGAAGACCTCGCGGACGATGGCGGACTCCATTTCGCCGCCCCACGCCACGCTGCCGCCGCCGTTCGCGCCGTCGCGGAAACTGTTCTCGGGCGAGGTCGACGGTTTCATGGAGAGCCTGCCGTCCGGTCCTTCGGCGAGCGCGGCGAGGAAGAACCGGCAGTTGTCCTTCATGGCGGGGTAGATCTTTTCAAGGTACGCTTTGTCGCCGTTGAACGCGTAGTGGTCGAACATCATCTGGCAGAACCAGCCGCCCGCGCTGAAGAACGGGCCCCACGGCAGGCCGCCGCCGGGCGCGGTCCATCCCCAGGCGTTCGTGGTGTAGGCACAGGTCCAGCCTGGCGCGTTGAAATACTCCTTCGCGGTGATTCTGCCGGACGGGATGAGCGCGAGGTTCATGTTCACGGCGGGCGTCATGCACTCGGAGAGGTTGGCGGAGTTCACGGGCCAGTAGTTCATCTGGTAGTTGATGTTGCTCTTGTAGTCGCATTTCCACGGCATGTCGTAGCCGTCGCCCCAGATACCCTGCGAGTTCGACGGCAGCGGGTTGTCCTCGCGGCTGGATGCGATCATGAGGTAGCGCCCGAACTGCGCGAAGAGCGCGGCGAACGCGGTGTCCTCCGGGTGGTCTTTGAAGCGGTTCAGGCGCTCCACGGTCGTGAGGTTCAGGAACGCTTCGAGCTCTTCGTCCGTTTTTCCCCTGGTCGGATTTTTGAAGTCGAACTTGACGCGGTTGAAGAGATTCTGATAATCCACGACATGACGCGAAAGGATCCTGACGTACTCTATTTCCGGCAGATCACTGCGACGGTTGATGCGTTGCCCTACGCGTTCAGCAGGGGCCTGCTGTACCGTTTTTTCGATGCGCTCGCGGACGACCGCGACGAGGTCGTCATCGTTCCGGTAGTTTGCGTCCCAGTCGAGCTTGTAGCTGGTGTGGGCGGCGAGGTACAGCGTGATCGTTGTCGCGCCGCTGATCGCGATCGTGTCGCCCTCGGCGGAGAGCTTCGCTTCCTGATCAGGAACGACCTTCAGCATGACGGCGTAGTCGCAGTTGCCCTTGCGGTTGTCGTAATCGGTGTTCCCGGTCATCAGAAGTGTGTCGTTTCCCTCTGCGACGGTTTTCGCCGCGCGGCCGCGGTTGAGCGTGATCCGACAGGAGAGAGCGCCGGGCTTCGATGCCGTGAACCGGGCCGCGACGACCTGGTCCGGGTGGCTGGCGAAATACCCGCGGGAGTACGTGATGCCGTCCGCCGTGAACGTCACGGTTTCGACGGCGGTTTCCAAATCGAGCTTGCGGCTGTAGTTTTTGATCTTCGCGTCTTCGGGGATGTCGAATTTGATTTTGAGGTCGCCGAGCGTCTGGTACGACGGAAAATAGCCGCCCTTCTCGGTCATGTAGCGGTTCGTCAGGTCGTTGGCGCGCCGCCAGTCCTTCCTGTCGATCGCCTCGCGGATCTCCGGCAGATGCTGCCACGAGTCCTTTTTCCATGGGGCGTCCCTGCCGCCCGACCACACCGTGACGTCGTTCAGCTGGAGCCGTTCCTCGCGGATGCCGCCGAAGATCATTGCGCCGAACCGGCCGTTGCCGATGGGATAGGCATCGCTCCAGACCTTCGCCGGGGCGTTGTCGCGGATGGACGAATTCGCCGCCTTGAGGCGCGCGTCGAAGTTTTCCGGCAGGGCGTACGCGGCGTTCAGCGTGACGAGAGCTGCGAAGGCGGTCATGAGTGTTTTCCGGTGTTTCATAGGGACGGCTTCCAGATGAAAAGGCGTGTTGACATTGTATTTCCACCCTACAATAACTTCTTTCCTGTGAAAAATCAAACGCAAAAAAACGGGAAACGCCTCTTTTTTGCCGGATCACCTGTTCGATAACGTTAATCGGCGTTACTCCTAACGCGCCGGACTTTTTCGGACGCACGACGTTTTCGGCTTGCAATGCGCGTAAATCATGCTATTTTATAGCATAAATCCATGACTCAACACATTTTCAGGAAAGGATTTCGCCATGAACAGACATTCACGCCGCCGCAAGCTCGGCCTCGCCCTCTTCTGCTTTGCCTTCTCTGCATTTTCCGCCGTGTCCGCCGCCGCCGAACCCGCGGACGTCCCGCTGTGGAAGCCCGGCAGGGGCGGCGAGAACGCGGAGAAGACCTCGCTGCGCTGGTACGTGCCGGAGAAACCGAACGGGACGGTGGTGGTCATTTGTCCGGGCGGCGGCTACGGGATGCTCGTGAAGGGCAACGAGGGATACGATATCGCGAAATGGCTGAATAAATACGGCGTCACTGGCGTGGTGCTGTCCTACCGGATCGCGCCGAACCGGCACCCGCTGCCGCTTCAGGACGCGGCGCATGCGATGCGCACGGTGCGCGCCGAGGGCAAGTCGCGCGGCGTGGAGCCGAAGAAAGTCGGCGTGATGGGCTTCTCCGCGGGCGGCCACCTCGCCAGCACCATCGCGACGCATTTCGACGACGGCGACCCGAAGTCCGAGGATCCGATCGAAAAGATGTCCTCGCGCCCCGATTTCCAGGTCCTGATCTACCCGGTCATCACCCTGACCGCGAAGACCGAGGGGGGCACGAAACGCAACCTGCTGGGCAACAATCCCTCGCAGGAGCTCATCGACCTGCTCTCCAACGAAAAACAGGTCACGGACAAGACTCCGCCGGCGTTCGTGTGCCATTCCGCGAAGGACCAGATGGTCCCGGTCGACAACAGCCGCATGTATGTCGACGCGCTCAAGGAGCACAAGGTTCCGGTCGAATACCTCGAGTTCACCGAGGGCGGCCACGGGTTCACCGGTTCGAAGCTGCCTCTGTGGGAGATGTGGCAGAAAGCCTGCGCGGAGTGGATGTTCCAGCAGGGCTACATCGACGCCGATCCGGCGAAGGAGGCAAAGCCTCCGCAGCAGTAGTCTCCGGCTTCGCTCGGACACGAAGGATCGAGCCGAAAGGACCATGAACGAAGAATAAGTCACATGGCCCCCAAGACCAATTAGCATTTCGATGAGAAAAAGGAAAATGAATCCGCCATCGCCGAAAAATGGTTTTGCGAGGGAGCTGTCGCGCTGGTACCTTTGCGTGCTTATCGCGATGACGGCGCAATTGCTGCCCATGGTCCTGTGGACTTTCTCCGGCCCGAACGGACTGGACGGGATCCTGGATTCCGTCTACGGTCCAGCCATTTCCCGGATCGGCACGCTGTTTTTCGAGGATCGGATGTCTTTGGGCAATATCCCGCTCGGATTGTCGCTGCTGTTCCTGACGGTCATGCTCTATTCCGCGGCGGCAGGCGCGGTCATCTATCTGTTCTATCGGCTCTGCGTCAGGTTTGCGCCGAAAAAAACAGCTGCTGATCAATAAGACCGATTCCCCCTCTTTGCTCCTGTCGGGCCTCACAAAATCACCGGAATGACCGGAAGATCGCATAGGCGGCGAGGGCGAGGCAGGCGATGATCGCCGCCGTGCAAAGCAGATTCCAGACTTTTTCCGGGATTTTCGTCTTGCGTTTCATCACACAAAGTGTGCCAAGCAGTGCCCGGCTGTGCTCGGGCACGAAAATGGCTCAGAATGAAAAGGACGGCTCCAGGTCAGGATACAGTCCCGGATTAACTGTTGATCAGTACACGATCTCTTCCCAGGGGAGGCCGTACTCGTTGAGCTTCTGCATGAACGGCGCGGGATCGAATTCCTCCATGTTGAAGACGCCGGGGCCCTTCCAGGTGCCGGTGGCGAGCATCATGGCACCGATCATGGCGGGGACGCCGGTCGTGTAGGAGACGGCCTGTGCGCCGGTCTCGCGGAAGGATTCCTCGTGGTCGCAGACGTTGTACACGAAGCGCTTGACGGGCTTGCCGTCCTTGGAGCCCTGCAGGAGGCAGCCGATGCAGGTCTTGCCCTTGGTGAGCGGGCCGAGGGAGGCGGGGTCGGGGAGGAGCGCCTTCAGGAACTGGAGCGGGATGATCTCGTGTCCCTCGTACATGACCGGATCGATGCGGGTCATGCCGACGTCCTGAAGGACTTCGAGGTGCTTGATGTAGTTGTCGGAGAAGGTCATCCAGAAGCGCGCCTCCTTGAGGCCGCAGGGCTTCAGGTACGGGGCGAGGGATTCGAGTTCCTCGTGCCAGAGGAGGTAGATCTTCTTCGGGCCGATGCCGGCGGGGAAGTCGAACATCTTCGAGAATTCGAGCGGCTCGGTCTCGATGAACCGGCCGTCCTTGTAGTATTTGCCTTTTGCGGTGACTTCGCGGATGTTGATTTCGGGGTTGAAGTTTGTGGCGAACGCCTGTCCGTTGTCGCCCGCGTTGCAGTCGATGATGTCGAGCGTGTCGATCACGTCGAAATACTGCTTTTCCCACGCGGTGTAGACGTTGGAGACGCCGGGGTCGAATCCGCTGCCGAGGAGCGCGGTGATGCCCTTCTCGCGGAAACGGTCGCGGTACGCCCACTGCCAGCTGTATTCGAAGTGGGCGACGTCCGGCGGCTCGTAGTTGGCGGCGTCGACGTAATCCACGCCGGTTTCGAGGCAGGCGTCCATGATGTGGAGGTCCTGGTAGGGGAGCGCGAGGTTCAGGACCACGTCGGGGCGGAAGGAGTTGATGAGCTCGACGAGTTGCGGCACGTTGTCGGCGTCGACCTGAGCGGTCTGCACGGGGCGCTTCAGCGCTGCGGCGAGCTTTTTGCATCTGGATTCCGTGCGGCTGGCGATCATGATGTCGGTGAAGACGTCCGACGCCTGGACGCATTTGTGTGCGGCGACGGTCGCGACGCCGCCGGCTCCGATGATCAGGACTCTGGACATGGGGAGGTCTCCTTTCGTCAACGTTCAAAGTAAGTGTAACCGCGAATGCCGTCCTCGAACGCGTTCGTGATGGTCTTTCGCTGGGCGGGAGTGATCATTTTCTTGCGGACGGCGCGTTCTGCGACGCTGCGGAAGAATGTGGTAAGCTCTTTCGCGTCGTATTCGACGTAGGAGAGCACGTCGCCGACGGAGTCGCCTTCGATCTCCTTGTCGATGTCGAAATGCCCGTCCGGGGAGATGGTGATGCTGACGACATTGGTGTCGCCGAGGAGGTTGTGCAGGTCGCCGAGCGTCTCCTGATAGGCGCCGACAAGGAAGACGCCGAGGTAGTATTCCTCGTCCGGCTTGAGTTCGTGAAGCGGGAGCGTATGGAGCTCGTCGTGCAGGTCCACGAACTTGTCGACTTTGCCGTCGCAGTCGCATGTGATGTCGGAGAGGATGCCGTTTCGCGTGGGGCGTTCGTTGAGGCGGTGGATGGGGACGATGGGGAAGACCTGGTGGATGGCCCAGGAGTCGGGAAGCGACTGGAAGACGCTGAAGTTGGCGTAGTAGATGTCGGCGAGCTGGGCGTCGAGGTCTTCGAATTCGTCGGGCACGTAGGAGAGCTTCTGGACTTCCTTGTTCGCGACGGCCATGATGTGCCAGAAGGCGGACTCGACCAGGGCGCGTTCGCGGAGGGAGATGCGTCCGTTCTTGAAGAGAAGGCGTATCTCGTCGCGGTTGTAAATGGCGTCGTGGAAGAATTCCTGAAGGTTTTTCTGGTTGATGTTGGAAAGGATGTTCATCAAATCCTTGGTGAGGTCGTGGGCGTTCTCCGGGATCTTGTCGGGGATGGTGACCGGGTCGAAGCGGGCGACGTCGAGGACGTTGAAAAGCAGGATGGAGGAGTAGGCGACAGTAGCGCGGCCGGATTCGGTGATGATGTCCGGGTGCGGGACGCCTGCTTCGGTGAGAAGTTCGCCGACGGTCTCGATGATGTCGACGCAGTATTCGTCGATGGTGTAGTTGCGGCTGTGCTGGTAATTCGTGTGGGAGCCGTCGTAGTCGACGGCGAGGCCGCCGCCGAGGTCGAGGTAGCCCATCGGGGCGCCTTCCTGCACGAGGCCGATGTAGACGCGGCTGGCTTCCTGCACGCCGGAACGGATGTCGCGGATGTTCGGGATCTGGGAGCCGATGTGGTAATGGAGCAGGCGGAGGCAGTCGAGCATGTCCTCCTCCTTCAGGTGGTCGACGAGTTCCATGAGCTGGGCGGTGTTCAGGCCGAAAACGCTGCGGTCGCCGCCGGATTCGGTCCACTTGCCGCCTGCGCGCGTGGAAAGCTTCATGCGGACGCCGATCATGGGCTTGACCTTGAGCATGCGGCTGCGTTCGATGATGACGTCGAGCTCGCTGGGCATTTCGATGACGAGGATGCAGCGGAAGCCGAGCATGGATGCGTAGAGCGCGAGGTCGATGAATTCCTCGTCCTTGTAGCCGTTGCAGACCACGCACGCCTCGGGGTCGTGGAGCGTGCCGAGGGCGGCGATGAGTTCGGCCTTGCTGCCGGCTTCGAGGCCGTGGTGGAACTCCTTGCCGAAGCGGGAGATGTCCTGGACGACCTGCTGCTGCTGATTGACCTTGATGGGGAAGACGCCCTTGTACCGGCCTTTGTACTTGGTCTGCTCGATGGCGCGGCGGAAACTCGCGTGAAGCTGGTTGATGCGGGATTCGAGGATGTTGCTGACGCGGATGAGCACGGGCATGTTCATGCCGCGTTCGAGGATGCCGTGCACGATGTCGGGCAGACTGACCGCCGGGGCGTTCTTGTCCGGGCTGGGCGAGATCGTGAGTTCGCCCTTTTCGTTCACATGGAAGTACCCGGCTCCCCAGTCGTTGATTCCGTAAAGCGTGGCGGAATCCTCCGCCGACCAGTGTTCAAATTTGTCTTTCTTGACGTTCATTCCCGCACCCCCGTAAAAACGGCTTTTCAGCCGGAAAAATCAGGTGTTTGTTTGTTCGCCGCGCGGCCGTCCGGCTGTCCGTGTTTTGCGAACTGCGCCGCGCGGATCTCTGGCGTTCCGCCGCCTCACTTCACGTTCAGGCGGCCTCCCGCGGTCAGGATGACGCGATCCTCGTCGGACACGTTCAGGTTCAGCTTGATCCGGAAGGATTCGCCGCCGGACTTCTTCACGGTGGCGGTGATGACGCTTTCCTGCACGGCGTTGCGGAGGTCGGCGATCTCGACGGAGTCTTCCGGGTCGATGCGGTCGTAGTCGGACGGATCGGCGAAGGTGAGCGGCAGAATGCCGAAATTGATCATATTCGCGCGGATGATGCGTTCGATGGCGATGGCGATGACGGCTTTCACGCCGAGGTACATCGGGCAGATGGCGGCGTGTTCGCGGCTGGACCCCTGGCCGAAACTGTCGCGACCGACGACGACGGCCTGGCGGCCGGAATCGCGGACGGCGGAGGCGCGTTCGGCGAACGTGGGCTTGCCGGGTACATTTTTCTGCGCGAAGACTGCCTTGGCGTATTCGGGGATGTTGCTGCGGTATTTGAGGTAAGCGCCCGCGGGCATGATATCGTCGGTGGAGGTCTTGTCGCCGGTCTTGATGACGACGACGCCGTCGAGCTTCTCCGGCAGGGGCTTGCAGTTCGGCGGCGCGCCGATCGTGGGCTTGCGGATGATCTCGACGGAAGCCGGATCGTCGGCGGGCGGCAGGATCATGGAGTCGTCGACCGTGAAGGTCTCCGGGTCCTTGAACACCGGGTACGCGAATCCGAGCGCGAGCGGCGAGGTGAATTCGCCGGTGAGCGCGGCGGCGCAGGCGGTCTCCGGACTGACCAGATAGGACTGGTCGCCCTTGGTGCCGGAACGGCCGGGGAAGTTGCGGTTGAACGTGCGGACCGTGACGGTGCCGTTGGCCGGGCTCTGGCCCTGGCCGATGCAGGGTCCGCAGCCGCATTCGAGGATGCGCGCCCCGGCGGCAACGATGTCGGCGAGCTTGCCGTCCGCGGCGAGCATGGCGAGGACCTGGCGGCTGCCGGGTGCGATGTCGAGGGAGACGTTCGGATGGACCTTGCGTCCTTTGAGCATGCCTGCGACGATGGAGAGGTCGCGGTAGGAGCTGTTCGTGCAGGAGCCGATGATGACCTGATTGACCTTCATGCCGGAGAGTTCGGCGACGGTCTTGATGTTGTCGGGGCTGGACGGGCAGGCGGCCATGGGCTCGAGCGTGGAGAGGTCGATGTCGATCACGCGGTCGTATTCGGCGTCGGCGTCGGCCTTGAGTTCGGTCCAGACATTGCCGCGTCCCTGCGCTTCGAGGAACGCGAGGGTGCGTTCGTCGGAGGGGAAGACGGAGGTGGTCACGCCGAGTTCCGCGCCCATGTTCGTGACGGTGGCGCGCTGCGGGACGGAGAGCGTGGCGACGCCGGGCCCGAAATACTCGACCATGCAGCCGACGTTGCCCTTGGTGGTGAGGATGCTGAGGACCTTCAGGATGATGTCCTTGGCGGCGACCCACGGGCGGAGCTCGCCGGTGAGGCGGATGCCGACGATCTTCGGATAGGCGAGGCGGAACGGCTTTCCGGCCATTGCGAGAGCGACGTCCAGGCCGCCCGCGCCGATTGCCATCATGCCGATGCCGCCGCCGGTCGGGGTGTGGGAATCGGAACCGAGCAGGGTCTTGCCGGGTACGCCGAAGCGTTCGAGGTGGACCTGATGGCAGATGCCGTTGCCGGGGCGGCTGAAGCGGATGCCGTGCGCGGCGGCGACGGATTGGAGATAGAGGTGGTCATTGGGGTTTTCGGGGCCCATCTGGAGCATGTTGTGGTCGACGTAGGACACGGACAGCTCGGTCTTCACCTTGCCGGTTCCCATCGCCTCAAGTTCCAGATATGCCATCGTGCCGGTCGCGTCCTGCGTCAGCGTCTGGTCGATGCGGATGGCCGCGGGCTCGCCGGGGATGCCGCTGCCGGACACGAGATGGTTCGCTAAGATTTTCTGAATGACCGTTCCTTTTGCCATTGCTGTTAATCTCCGATTTTCAGATGTCAGATGTAAAAAAAACGGGGACGCACCTTGTTCGGGACGTCCCTGATCTCAAGGCTCCGCGGAGTCCGGCGAACCGGGACCGGGAGTCCGAACCGCTTGGAAGCGGGTCCGGGCTTACTCTTCGGGTTTGGTCTTGGGAAGAGCGCTGAGAACCTTCTGGCCTTCCTGCCAGCGGCCGTCCTGCTTGAGGATGTTGATGCGTTCAAAACGCTTCAGGACGTTTCTCTGTTTCCGGATGCGTCCGGCGGCTTTCAGACTGGGATGCTTGGACATTTCTAATCTCCATTATGTCAGTTTTGTTGATGTGTATCGCGTCAAAGTAACTAAATACTATACATCATTTTGCGGAAAATGCAAGCCGCAAGCGGTTTTTTTCCCGGTTTTTTGGAGGACTCGTTTTTCCACCGCGGCAATTCCGCACATCCCGACGGCACATTTGTGCGGAGCGGAGCCGTGCGCAGAATCGCCATCGCCTGCGGGGTTACCTGCTTTGCCGCTGTTTCCTCGACGCGACCGTCACCCGGTAGACTGCGGAAGAACTGTCGGTATCGTTGAAGAGCAGTTCAAACCGCTGTCCGTTGATCGGGTTCAGCTTCACAGGGTTTCTTGCCTTCAGTTCCATGATGTCGGGATACGCTGTCCCGATCTGGAAACCGAGCTCGAACGGCTTGCTCAGATCGTCCCACGGTTTCCCGTTGACGGTCATGTCCTTCGGCGGATCGTAAAGATCGTGCCGGTATCGGATCGTGTTCCCCTCGAAAACGAATGTTCCCTTCCCGTCGATGAGTCCTTCCAGCGTGATCCGGTCGTCCTCGAAATCGGCGGGGTTCTTCGTCTCCATGTCCGGCTTCTTCCCCGCGGTCGTGGACAGGCTGATGTGCACGGGAGCCGTTTTCGGCCCCTTGTTTTTGATTTCCAGCACCAGGCGGATACGATCGGGGCCGTAACCGTCGCCGCATCTGCACAGGAACGACACGTCGCCGGAATCCACGCCCACTCTGTGAAGGGATTTCAGGTTCGGGGTGAAGTCCAGCTCGAATGGTTTGCGGAGGTTGGGCCACCGCTTCCCGTTGACCGTGACGTTGACGGGATAATACCCCTCGAAAGAAGCGATCTTTCCCTCCCCGGAAGCGCCCGCCGGAAGACTCGACCGGAACGGCCTGTAATAGATTTTGTTCCCGATGATCTCGAAAAGCGCCTCCCTGTCCACTTCCGCGTCGATGCCGATCTTGACTCTCGTTTCCCATTTTTCCACCCGGTTCATGACCGGATCCGAGGAATCGTGCCCGGACGTCATGAACACCTGCGGATGTTTTGTGCCGTCGGTCGGTTCCTCCCAGTGAACCGCGGATGCGTTCATCATCGACAGCCAGGATTCGAAGTCGTTGAAACCGCGCTCCGGGTCCGTGGGGGCCCTGCCGTTATTCTGAGCCTGAGAGGACACCTGCGCCGCTGGAGGTTCCTCCGCGAGGACATCAAACGGGATCGCAGCTGTCGCGACTGCGATCAAAGCAAGAGCGCCAATGTGTTCGAAAGCAAAGCTGATCTTCATGGTCCGGCTGTTCCTTTCCCGGGTAAAAAAAGTCGCGGCTATTCCAAACAACGAGTTCCGAGCGCTTGTTATTGCCATTTCCTTTCAAAACGAGACAAGCCCTTTTCTTCCCGGGGACCGGGAAAAACGGCATGACGCCGGGGAGGGCGAGGCCTCCTCCGAGGCAGTGCCAGGCTGCGCTCGCTCGGATGCGGTCATTCCGGGAGCTGCCCGGACAGAATCTTCGCGGCGAGTTCGACGAGTTCGGCACAGGGGCGTTTCGCATAGTAGGCGGCGGTACGGGCTTCGGAGACCGGGGAATCGCTCTGCTTCGGGGCGAGGCCGAGGAGTTCGCGGCAGATGATGGAGCCCGTTTCGTCGCGGAACGCGTCGCAGAGACCGCGGATGAACGCATAGTGTTCGTCCTTCGCAGCCTTGTCCGAGCCTTCGCCGGGGCCGCGGATGAGATCGGCGGCCATGCACATGCCGGAGATCGCGCCGCAGACTTCGCGTTGACGGGCGATGCCGCCGCCGAACCCGGAGGCGAGTTTCAGTGCCGTGTCGCGGCCGAGGCCGCAGCGGCCGGCGAACGCGCAGAGGACAGCCTGAGCGCAGTTCATCCCCGCGAGGAAATTGTTTTTCGCTTCTTCGGAAAGGTCGTTCATGAGGGAAACCTCCGTGAAAAGAATCAGTATGGCGCCTTCAAAGGCTCGAACTTCATGTCGTTGAAATTCCTGAGCATGACGGGCGTGCCGAAATCCTCGGCGACGGGGAGCGCGAAGAGCATGCCGTTCTTGGCGTACAGGATGCGGCTGCGCGGGGCGTCGTAGTCGGCCCAGCGCCAGCCCGTGCCGTCGATTTTAAGCCGCCGGACGGGGTTGATGATGCGGTGGCGTTCCCAGTAGCAGCCGTAGCCGCTGCCGCGCGGCGGTCCGTTCACGAAGAGCTTCTGGAGCGCCCAGCCGAACGCGAGCGGCTTTTCGTAGACGATGGAGTTTTCCGCCTGGTGTTTCGCGGTCCAGCCGTCGCGAAGGAGGCGGGGGAAGTAGACGCCGGGGCATTCGCCGCCGTAGTATGTATCAAACGGGAAATCCTGCGAGATGTCGAGCTTGAGATCGAAACGGGCGCGGCGCAGCGTGGCGATCCCGGGCGCGGGTGCGTTGAGCCAGGCTTTCCGATTGTCAAGGAAGAGGCCGCCGCCGTTCCATGCCGTGCCGTTGAACCAGAGGTCGAGCGCCTTCAGGTACGGGGCGCGGGAGATGGCGGTCCAGCTCGGGGAGGAGGCTTCCGGCGTGGCGGCGAAACGATCGAGTTCGGCGGATTTCGTCCGGCTGATCTCCTCCATCTGCCGGCTGTGTTCCTTCACCCGCCGGCTGATATCCTTCCAATCGGGCGATTCCCTGTCAATCGGCCCGAACTTCTCCTCGCGGAGCTTTTCGGCGTACTGCCGAATGGTGTCCGAGTGGCGGAAGTCCGTGGCGAAGTAGATCATGAGTTCGCCGTCCGGCGAAAGATCGCTGCGGTACTCGTAGATGCGGCCCTTCAGCCACTGGCCCATGGTGAACGTGTCGGTTTCGAGGTCCCAGCCGAGGGTGCAGACCTGGCCGGAGGGGCCGCGGCGGAAGACGACCGCCTTCGGCGCTTCACGGGCCATGATCACATGGAGCCGGGCGGGGATCCGTTCCGGGGGCTGCTTGACCTTGAGCTGAAACTGTTTTCGGAAAGGCTTCCGTTTCGGGCGTGGCGTATGCGGTTTCATGGAGAGTGTATGGTCCTGTTTGTCCTGGCTGGACGTTTTCCGTTCCCGCTTCAATCCGGATTCGCGGCGCCGTCGGACTGCTGTTTCCTGAGTGTCGCCTCAAATTTGTGTCCGATGAGGGAAATGACGGCGATGAGGAACAGGGCGAGGAGGAAATAAAGCAATGTGGCGAAAACGATGGGATAGAAGGATTCGTAGGTGCTGATGCGGATCCAGTCGACCACTTTCGTGAGGTCCCACACGGAAATGTACCCCACGACCGTCGTCAGTTCGACCAGGCGGATGATCTCCTCGCGGAACGGTTTGGCGAGGCGGACTGCGGCCTGCGGGAGAATGATGCGGCGGAAGAAAGTGGAGGGGCGTATGGAGAGTGCCCTGGCGGCATCGATCTGTACGCCTCCGATATGTTCCATCGTGGTCATGTAGAGACGGCAGGAGGCGGCCGTGAACCGCAGAATGAAGATCACGATGGCCGCGGTGAGGGGACGGAAGCCGAATCTGCTGAGGACGACATAGTACATGCCCATGAGGAGGATCAGGATCGGGATGTTGTAGAGGAGCATGCAGACGATGTCCGCGGGGATGGAGATGCGTTTGCGCCTGGACTGGCGGAGCATGCACAGCGGAATCCCGAGGAATGTCCCGAAGAAGACCGCGGAGGCCGTGATGAGAAGCGTGATCTTGAAGCCGCCGAGGATCTGGCGCATGTGGTTGCTCTTCCAGAGCGACCTGTACAGGCTGATGGCCTGCTCCTTCAGGGAATACACGATCCACTGCTTGATTCCCATGCGGACCTTTTGCGTGCTCGTTTTGTCCGGGACGATTGCTACGATTCCGCCGTTGTAGTGAGGTTCCGAGTAGGCGAGCTTGCCGGAGGAGGTATTTTTCGAGGTGACTTCCGACGCGGCGAAGTCGACGGCGCCGCTGAGCAGAGCTTCCTCGAAATGATCCGGATTCAGCTTCACGAATTCCACGCTTTTGCCCATCGCCGCCGCGGCCTTCTGCGCGACATCCAGGTCGTAGCCCGTGAGTTTGCCGTTGCGGAGGAATGAGAACGGGGGCCGGTTGACCAGGACGCCCATGCGCAGGACGCCGTTGGGCGCGTCCTGGTTTGCGGGGGACAGGGCTGATCCGCCGCTCATGGAGGAGGACATCCATTTGTTCTGAAGCGACTTCAGGTCTCCGGTGTTTTTCATGGAGATGATCTGGTTGGAAAAAGCCTTGCAGAGTTCCCGTTTGCCGAACGGGAAGAAGAACGAGCAATTAATGTCCGTGACATTTTCCGGGATCCGGGTGAACTGCGGATGGGCGGGGAGCTGCATTCGCGCGTGCGCCTCGTCGATGAGGAACGCGTCGATATTGCCGGTCCCGAGCAGATAGAACAGGTCCTTCTCCTCGTTCGCGTAGTACGGGATGGCCTGCGGGATCTTTTTGTCGAGTTCGGCGGCGGCGAACGTGTAGGCCAGGACGCCGACCCGTTTTCCCGCGAGCTGGTTGATCTTGGTGATGCCGAGGACATATTCGTTGTGGGGAGTGCGGGTCACGAGCGCCACACCGCCCTCGTAGTACGGTTCGGAGAAGAGGATGCTATCATCGGTCCCATCGTCAATCGAGAGCATGCCGCCTACGATATCGATCTGGTCGGAATGGACCATGTCCAGCAGCATGTCGCGCCGGACGGGAATGATCTGGATCTCCGTGCCGTTTTCGGCGGCCACACGGCGCATGATCTCGATCTCCAGGCCGAGCAAAGTGCCGTCGCTGCCCATGAAGCAGAGCGGCGTGGGGCCCGGGGTGGTCGCGTATTTGAGCGTGCCGTTGATGCGCGGGATATCGTCCCGTTCCTTGTTGAAGTCCTGTTTTTCCGGATCCGCCGAACACCATTTCGCGATCATGGCGTCGAGCTCGCCCGACCGTTTCAGCTCGCTGAGGATCCGGTCGACCTGGAAACGGTTGTCCTTCGCTGCGAAGGAATAGGACTCGCGTTTGATGATGGCGGCGGTTTTGAGTTCCGGGTGCAGAGCGGTGCAGGAGCGTGCCAGAGGCTCTTCCATGAGGATGGAGTCGCACTTGTTTGAAATGAGCATGGCGCAGGCGGATTCCGTGTCTTCCGCGAGCATGGTCTTGGAATCCGGGAGCAAATCCTTGCATTCGGACGCATACTTCGATCCTCTCAGGATCGCCGTGTAGGTGCCGGCGAGTTCCTGCGGCGTTTTTTCCTCCAGTCCTTCGGTGCCGGGCGCCGGTTTGTAGATATCCCTTCTGGTCATAATGGCTGCGGGGCAGTTGATGTATTTGTCGGAGAAGAGGATGTTGCGTCCTTTCCCCCCGAGCTTGTCCA
>Ga0310696_10002396_pt1 | contig 24900 bp, 22 predicted proteins | sample AusTroGonzalo_MG_4_FD_203885 | JGI IMG/M metagenome (GOLD analysis project Ga0310696, IMG submission 203885) | Bovine rumen microbial communities from tropical cattle in Woodstock, Queensland, Australia - Gonzalo_02 (v2) (version 2) | ecosystem: Host-associated > Mammals > Digestive system >...
AAGCACATCGGCGACTGCGCATTCGTCGGATGCTCGAGCCTTGTGGTGATAAATATCCCCGCGGGGATCACGTCGATCGGCGACTGGGCGTTTGAAAGCTGCTCGAGCCTTATCTCGATCACCGTCCCCGACGGCGCGACGCGCATCGGCGAGTGGGCGTTTTCGCTGTGCGAAAAGCTCGCGACGGTATCGATACCGGCGAGCGTCACGTCGATCGGCGAGTACGCGTTCGGCGGGTGTGTCGGGCTTGAAAAGATCGTTTTCGCCGGCACGAAAGCCGAGTGGCGCGCGATCGAAAAGGGCGACGACTGGAACTACAAGACGAGCAAATACGTCGTCGTCTGCACCGACGGCGAAATCGAGAAATATTAAAAGAGCACTCAATGGGCGGTGCGCATTAAAACTACTCATCCGTCTTCCATCACAAGGGAAGGCCAATAAAATGAAAAACGCGCCGCGGCGCGTTTTTCTATACCATAACTCCTCACTCCTCATTCCTCACTCCTCACTCAAAAAAAGACCGCCTCAGCGGTCTTTTTTGTTCAGCTTGCCGACGTCATGTTGTCGACGTATGAGTAAGTGATCTCGAGTTTGTAGTCTTCTTCGAGCTGGAGCTCAAACGCCTGAACAGCCGTTCCCGTGCCGTCGCCCCAAAGAGTCGAATAGAGCAGATCGTGAATTTCGTTGTACACGCCCTCGTCCGTCTTCGGATTTTTGAATTCCGCGTCGTCTCTCTTGCCTGTCAGCTTGATTATCTCGTATCCTTCGAGGTGTCTGATCGGCCCGGAGGTCGTTTCGCCGATCTCGAGATTCAGAAGAGCGTTCTTTGTGTAGAGCTCGTTTAACATATTGCAGTAGCTGTACCAAAGGCTATACGTTCTTCCGCTGTTTTTGTCGGCGTATTCGACGAGCTCGACGTCGTATTTTTCTTTGTATTCTTCGACGAGCTCGTTGATGATCGCCATGTTTTCTTCGATGTCTTCAAAACCGGCGCAGTCTCTGTACGCGACGCTGTCCTCGACCGAATAAGCCTTTGTCGTCGTTCGATCGCTTCCTCCTTGACGGCGCTGAAATCTTCGCCCGCTTTGATCCTGTCGATATATCCCTGCGCCGTAGCTTTCGCCGCTTCCCACGCTTCGGGGTCTGTTTTATCGTTTGTCGGCACCGTGACCATGATCACGTCGATGAGGTACGACGGCAAAACGATATATTTCGCGGCGTATGTGTTCCAGTATTCCGTGATCATTTCATCTGTCACGCCGAAATTTTCCATTATATACTTCTCGCGGTACGAGTTGACGAGTTCCTGCTCCGCGTAGTCGTAAATAAAGTTCTTCGAGACGTTGTACGTGTTGCGCCAAGCGACGTAGCCGCCGCTGCTTTCATACTGCGCGTTGAGAGCCGGGATCAGAATATTCTCGGCGTATTCCTTTATCATCTTGTCCGTTATCGTCGCGATGTTCTTCTCGGCGAGAAGCGCTCTGAACATTTTGACGTGAGCGTAATAACCCGTCGCCGTGTCGAGAACTTCCGCCTTCTTTGCCATTGAATCCTCGGCATTGACTATCTCGCTCGCGTTCGTTATGCAGAAATAATTCTGCCAGTCCGCAACGTCGCTTTCGTAAATCTCGCCGCCGCTGTACGTCGCCAGAAGCTTGCCGCTTTTGCGCTTTTCGCACGAAGCGAAAACGAAGCAGACGGAAATTGCCGTCACAGCCGCAAGCAAAAGGCAAACGATCTTTTTAAGTTTGTTCATACCTTTTCGCACACAAATGTGCGCTCCTTTCCGGGTTTACATAGAAACGCAAAGCCGACAAACGTCGGCTTTCTGCGTTTTATTTTTTCATTATTATCAGATGTCTTTGTCCTCGTCGCTGATCTCGCACGAAAACTCTTCGCCGCACGACGGGCATTTGATCTTTGAAAAGTCCATCGAGTCGTCGAGGCAGACTTCCTCGCCGCATTTCGGGCATTCGACGCAGATAACGTCGCCGTCATCGTCTTCGTCGTCGTCATAGTCGTCGTCGACGTCGTCGTACACTTCGTCTTCGAGAAGCGCGAGATCGTCGTCGAGCTCGTCGCAGTATCCTTCGAGCGTTTCGACTCTTTCTTCCGTGTCGGCGGCGGTGAGCGCGATATCGTCGAGCGCGTCGACGATCGCTTTGATCACCTTGACTTCGGGCTTTGTTTCGTCGAGGGAGAGCCCCTCCAAAAGTCCCTTGATGTAAGCAACTTTTTCGGTAATTGTCATAGTAGTATCCCCCTTTTGATGAAAATTATGCTTTGCCGAGATATTCGCCTGTTCTCGTGTCGATCTTGATCATCATGCCGTTGTCGATGAAGAGCGGGACTTTGATCTCCGCGCCTGTTTCGACCGTTGCGGGTTTCGTCGTGCCCTGCGCCGTGTTGCCGCGCACGCCCGGCTCCGTGTGAGTTACCTCGAGCTCGACGAACGTCGGCGGCTCAACGGAGAAGACGCTGCCCTTGTACGAAACGAGGCGGCACATCATCTCTTCCTTGACGAACTTGAAGTTGTCGGGAAGATTGTCTTTCGATACCGGCGTCATCTCGAACGTGTCCATGTCCATGAAATAATACAGATCGCCGTCGTTGTAGCTGTACTGCATGTCGCGGCGCTCGATTATAGCGTCCTGGAATTTGTCTGTCGGTGAGAATGTCGTTTCAGTTACGGCGCCCGTGATCACGTTGCGGAGCTTGGTGCGGACGAAAGCCGCGCCCTTGCCGGGTTTAACGTGCTGGAATTCGATGACCTGCATTACGTTGCCGTCCATCTCAAATGTTATGCCGTTCTTAAAATCGCCTGCGATTACCATATAATTATTCCTCCAAAGAATAGAATTAATTTTTTTACTTTCTAATTTTACATTATATTCGCGAAAATATCAAGTGTTTTTTGATAATTTTGTGATCAAATCATATCTCGATCAGGTTTTTCGGGCTTTTTGTGATGACGGTCGTGCCCTTTTCGGTGACAAAGATCATGTCTTCGATGCGCACGCCGTACTTGCCTTTTATGTAAATGCCCGGCTCGACAGTCACGACATGGCCGACGGAAAGGATCATGTCGCCGGCGCCGGGAGAGAATCTCGGCTCTTCGTGGATGTGAAGTCCGACGCCGTGCCCGAGCCCGTGCCCGAAGCACCCTTTATATCCCGCTTCATCGATGATGTCGCGCGCGACCTTGTCGACGTCGACGCATTTCACCCCGGCGACCGCGTATTCCTCGGCGGCGAGCTGGGCTTTGAGAACGGTGTTATAAACTTTTTTCATCTCGTCGTCGGCTTTGCCGATGCAGATCGTCCTCGTCATGTCGGAGCAGTATCCGTTATAGACGCAGCCGAAATCCATCGTGAGAAAGCCTTTTTGCAGTTTTTCCTGCGACGGCACGCCGTGCGGGCGGCTCGAATTCGTGCCCGAAACGGCGATCGTGTCAAAGCTCGGGCAGATCGCGCCGTATTTTTTCATTCTGTATTCGAGTTCGGCGGCGACGTCGAGCTCCGTCATATTTGCGGGGTCGATGATTTTAAGAAAATCGGCGAGCGCGCGGTCGGTGATGTCCTGCGCCTTTTTGATCGTCTCCATTTCCTCTTCGTCCTTGCAGATGCAAAGCGCCGATATGACGCTCGCCATCGGGACGAATGTGACGCCATCGTACGTCGATTCGAGCCGTTTCAGCTCGGCGACGGTGACGGTGTTTTCTTCAAAGCCGATCGTTTTGACGCCCTCGTCGGCGATGATCTTTTTTATCTCTTCGCTCACCCTGCCCGTCGGCATGACGACCTTTACGCCGACGGCCTGCTTTTCCGCCGCTTCGATGTAGCGGAAGTCGGCGTAGAACACGGCGCTTTGTCTTGTGACAAAGACCGTGCCGTCGGTCGAATGGAATTTGGTGAGGTAAAGGCGCGTGCGCTCATCGGTGGTGATGAACGCGTCGATGTCTTTCGGCATCGCCGCGCGAAGTTTTTCCGTGCGTGTCATATATGTTCCTCTTTTCTTTGTTTTTCGGGGAAAAACATTTTCGCTCTTTTCTTTTTTGCGAAAAAGAAAAGGGGCACAAAAGAAAAAACTACAGCGTATATCTTTGCTGCTCGCCTCAAACGTGCTTCCGTTGACACTACGTGTCAGCCGGTTCACGTTAATCCCGGCGAAGATTTACAACATCAAGACAGAATGGTGGTCCCGCGCGGCGGGGGTAAGCACCCACTACGCTGACGGCATCATATACCTTACCGTGTGTAGGGGCGAAACACGCGAACCCCAAAAAGCGCAAGCGCTTTTCGGGAACCCCTGCCGAATCGCCCGCCTCTCCCGCGTTCAGCGGGAGATGTCGCGGCGAGCCGCGACAGAGGGCTTCGCCCTGCCGCCCATTATGCACCTCATCCGTCACGCAAAGCGTGACACCTTCCTCTCAAGTGGAAGGCTTACAGTTCCACGTCGTTCCCCGCGAGGACGGAAAGTCCGTAGCGGAGCGCGGCGGCGGCGAGTTTCCTCTCGTCGGCGTTCTCGCTCTTCAGTTTCGGGAGCAGCTCGCGGAAGAACGCTCCGCGGATGCTGATGTCGTTCATCAGCTCGCCGTAATCGAGCACCGGCTGCGTTTCGTCGCGCACTTCGAGATAAAACAGCCCGAAAAGCTGCGCCGTCAGCGACGGGATGTCGATCTTCCACGACGGTGTGACCGTCCCGAACAGCCTGAGACGGAGCAGCGTGTCCTCGCCCATCGCGTGCGTTTTGATGAGCGTCTTTATCTTTTCGACGACCTCGTCCGTCTCGGTCGTGCCCGAAACGTCGACGGCGCCTTTTTCGTATCTGCGGCGAGAAAATCTCTTCTGCCCGAACGTGAATTCCGTCTGCGCGCCGCCCGCGGCGTTGATCTTGCAGACGATCGCGCCCTTCGTGCCGCACTCGTCGAACGAGCGCCCCTCGAGGCATCCGCTGTATGCGTAATACGTATGTCCCGCGCGTTTGACTTCGCCGCCCGCGTGGATGTGGCCGAGCGCGACGTAATCGAAGCCGGAATTTGCGATATCGTCCTCGTTCATCGGGCAGTTGTCGCTGTCCGCCGCCGTCATGTCGGCGTGAACGGCGAGGATGTTGATCTTGTCGCGGTCGAGTTCGATCCGTCCGCGGCGGAGCGGGTTGTCCTTTTTCGTCGGCTCGGTGAACGCCCAGCCGTAAACGTCGACGCCGATGTCGTCAAACGAGAATTTCGTCACGTCGTCGGAGGCGAAAATATAGACGTTCGACGGAAATTCGACCTTGCGGTACGGGCTTTTCTGCGTCAGCGGGTCGTGGTTTCCGGGCGCTATGACGAATCGGCAGTCCGGATTCTGCTCGAACTGCGAGACCATGAGCTCCATCGTCTCTTTAGTCGCGTATTCGTTGTCGAAAATGTCGCCCGCGAGGATCACGATGTCGAATCGCTCCATTTTCGCGTACATCATCATCGAGGTGAACGTGCCGCGAAGCTCCGCTTTGCGCGCCTGCGCCTTTTTAACGTCGAGGAGCGAAAACGGCGAGTCGAGATGTATGTCGGCGGTATGTAAAATCTTTATCATGTTTGCCTCCGTCAGAATGTGATTCTTTCGATCTTTTCGGGTCTATACCCGTCGAGCGTCACGAGGACGCCGCGGGCACTTATCGGATTTTGCGAAAGGTTAAAGCGCACGGGCATGTTAGTCAAAAGTTTTTCGATGATGCACTGCGGCTCGATTCCGAGCACCGAGTCGTCGGGGCCGCACATTCCGAGGTCGGTGACGTACGCCGTCCCTTTCGGGAAGATGCGCTCGTCCGCCGTCGCGACGTGCGTGTGCGTGCCGACGACGATGTCGATCTTTCCGTCGAAATAGAACGCCAGAGCGTGCTTTTCCGACGTTGCCTCGGCGTGAACGTCGAGGATCGAAACGTCGTATTTCCCCTCCGCCAAGTCAAGCACCTTTTCGACCGAGCGGATCGGGTTGGCGAGCGGATCCATGTAGACGACGCCCATCACGTTGATGACAAGCGCCCGGAACGCGCCGAGGTCTTTTATGACGTATCCCGCGCCGGGCGCCTCGGGCGGGTAGTTGCACGGGCGGATGATGTCGCGGCAGTCGTCGAGGAGCTGCTTCGATTCGGGCTTTTTGAACACGTGATTGCCGGACGATAAAACGTCGCACCCGCCCGACAGGAGCTTCTCCGCGTTCTGCTTGTCGACGCCGTTTCCGAGGGCGCAGTTTTCGCAGTTGGCGACGACAAGATCGACGCCGAGCGACTTTCTGACGTTCCAGAGTTTTGCGCCGACGTAGTCCGCCGCCGCGGGCCCCATCACGTCGCCGAGCAATAGAATTGTCGTTTTGTTCATTCCGACCCCCGTTTTTCCCTTATTTTAATTAAGTATATCACAAATAATGAATTTTCTCAACGGGAAAAAGTAAATTTTCTTATTTCGCAGGGAGATTTTTGCGATGAAAAGAACTGTCATTCCGAGGAGTGCCGCCCAACATTTCTTTTTTGTTAAAAATGTCGGCTTTTTATTGCAAATTCGAAAAATATATGGTAAAATAAGATGAATTGTTTTTTGCGAGGAAGGGACCAACACATGAAAATCTACGGACTTACCGTGAACTATCTTTCCGAGCCGTGCGGCGTGGACAAAACGCCGCGGTTTTCCTACAAAATCGAATCGGAGCGGCGCGCCGACGCGCAGAAGACTTGCCGCATCCGTCTTTTCGCGTCCGCGGACGCGAAGGATCCCGTCTGGGACACGGGCGTCGTCGAAGAAAAGCAGCGTCTTTTCATAAAGTACGACGGCGAAGCGCTCCTCCCCGTCCACAAATATTTCTGGAAAGTCGACGTCGAGAGCGTTCTCGGCGATAAAGCGTCCGCCCGCGGCTCGTTCGTGACGGGCAAGCTCGGCGAGCGCTGGGACGGCAAGTGGATCAGCGCAAATTACGTTCGCCGCGAGGGCGACGCGTTCGGCGCGGTCTATCTCAGAAAGAGCTTCCGTATCGAAAAACCCGTCGCCGAAGCGTACCTTTCGATCTGCGGTCTCGGATATTTCGAGAGCAGCATCAACGGCAAAAAGACTGGCGACGACGTGCTCTCCCCCGCTTTCACCGACTTCTCGAAAAACGACATGTACCTGACTTACGACGTTACGGACAAGCTGACGACGGGCGAAAACGTCATCTCCGCCGTGCTCGGCAACGGCTGGTACAACTGCTTTGCCGAGGACCCGTGGAACACCAAGGCGGCGACGTGGCGCCATTGGCCGAAAATGATATGCGAACTTAAAATGACGTTTGAGGACGGAACGGTGGAAAAGATCGTCTCCGACACGTCGTGGCGCGGCTCGAAAGGCCCGATCTATTTCAACGGCATCCGCAACGGCGAGCATTACGACGCGCGGCTCGAGCTCGGCGAATACAAGTACCCCGACTACGACGACTCGGCATGGGACGGCACGAAGATCATGAAGAGCCCCGGCGGCGCGCTCGAAGCGATGGAAATGCCGCCGATCCGCGTGCAGAAGACGTTTTCCCCGAAGGTCATCCGTAAGTCCGAAAAAGGCTACATAGTCGAATTCGAGCAGAACATGGCGGGCTTTTGCTCGTACACGTTCCGCGGCGCGAAAGACACCGAAATAACGATCCGCCACTCCGATATGCTCCTTGAAAACGGCGAGCTCGACATGCAGATGGGCGGAATGACGCGCTCGCACGGCTTCCAGACCGACAAATACATAAAAAAGAGCGACGAGCCCGAAAAATGGCACCCGATCTTCGTTTATCACGGCTTCCAGTATATCGAGATCGCGGGCATCAACTACGAGCCGAGCCCTGATGAGATAACGGCTGTCGCCGTCTGCACAGACGTCGGCGCGGCGGGCAAGTTCACGTGCTCCGACGAGCTGCTGAACAAAGTCCAGCACCTCTGCCGCTGGTCGACGATGTCGAACATGGAATCCGTCCCGACCGACTGCCCGCACCGCGAGAAAAACGGTTGGACGGGCGACACGGCGCTCTCCTGCGAGCAGATGCTCATAAACTTCGGCGCGCAGTCGTTCCTCTCCAAGTGGAGCGAGGACATCCGCCTTTCACAGCGCCCCGCGGGGCAGATCCCGTGCGTCGTTCCGTCGACGGGCTGGGGCTATTACGGCCTCATGGGCCCCGACTGGTCGAGCGCGCTGATAACCGTTCCCTACAATATCTATCTTTACAACAACGACCCCGAGATCTTGACGATAAACTACGACTCCATCAAGCGCAACTGCGATTTTATGGAGAGTATGACCGACGATCTGACACTTTCCTACGGCACGGGCGACTGGTGCCCGCCGTTCGAGGGGCCCGCGCTCTCGAAGAACATGGGCAACTACAAGTGCCCCGTCGAAGTTTCCGACACGGGATTTTTCTATAACGCGGCGAAGACTGTCGTCAAGATCGCGAAGCTCCTCGGCAAAGACGACGACGCGGAATACTACGCCGACCTCGCCGAGCGCATCCGCAAGGTGTGGCGCGAAAAGTTCTTCGATAAAGAGACGTATACCGTCAAGGGCGACTGCCAGACGGCGACGGGCGTGATGCTCTACTTCGGGCTGTACGAGCCCGACGAGTACGCGGGGCTTGTAAAAAAGCTCGTCGAGCAGATCGAAAAGTGCGACTGGCACCTCGATTTCGGCGTGCTCGGCAACAAGTTCGTCATGCATTCGCTCGGCGCGGCAGGCGAAAACGACGTCGGGTACAAGATGATCGCCCAGCGCACGTTCCCCGGCTGCCAGAGATGGATCGACCTCGGCGCGACGACACTGTGGGAGTGCTGGAACGGCACAGGCTCGCACAACCACCACATGTTCTCCGACCTCTCGGCGTTCATGTACAAATACATCGGCGGCATTTCGCCCGACGAGAAAGAGCCGGGATTCAGTCACGTCATATTCCGTCCCGCCGTTTCGTCGTCGCTCGAAAGCGCGATGAGCGAGCACGAGAGCATGTACGGCAAGGTCAAATGCTTCTTCTCCAAGCGCGACGGCAAGCTTTCGATCAACGTCCGCGTGCCGTTCGGCTGCTCGGCGACGCTGTATCTGCCCGCCGATCATCTCGATACGCTCTACGATGGCGACGACACCGTTTGCTCGAAGTATTCGCACGGTATGCAGACTGGCGCGTCCGGCAAGGAGCTGTATATAATGATCCCGTCAGGAGAATATTCGTTTGAAACGAAATGACAAAAAAGACCGCCGACGCGGTCTTTTTTGAGTGAGGAATGAGGAGTTAAGGTATGAAAAAACGCGCCGAGGCGCGTTTTTCTTTTTTTGTAGGGGCGAAACACGCGAACCCCAAAAAGCGCAAGCGCTTTTCGGGAACCCCGCCGAATCGCCCGTCTCTCCCGCGTTCAGCGGGCAGCGCAGGAAGAGCCTTTTTTCATTTCACCTTTATTTCCTCGCACTTGTATCCTGTCAGCTTGTCGCTCACGGCGTCGGGCTGGTGCCCGCCGATGAAAAGTGTGATCCCGCCGTCGGGCTCGACGCGCGAGCCGTCTTTGAGCACCGCCGAGAGCCAATATCTGTCGATATCGAGCTCGACCGTCGCACATTCTCCCGCGCCGAGCGCGATCGCTTTCGCCGCGCAGAGCTGGAAGTGCGGCGTTTCCGTGCGGCTGTCCGAAAAACGAGCATACACCTGCACTTTTTCCGTGCCCGCGACTTTGCCGACGTTCTTCACCGCGGCTTTGACGGTCAGCTTTTCCGCATCGATGTGCGTTATCTCCGCGCCCGAATATTCAAAGCTCGTGTACGAAAGTCCGTACCCGAACGGATAGAGCGCCTCGCCCTCGATATATCTGTACGTTCTCCCCTTCATCGAGTAGTCCTCGAAATCGGGGAGCGGGTGATCCTCTTTGTAGACCGTCAGCGGCAGTCTGCCCGACGGATCTGTCTTCCCCGCGAGGATGTTCGCCAGAGCAAGCCCGCCGAGCGCGCCGGGGTACCACGCCTGAATGATCGCGCGGGCGCGGCTCCGCACCTTTTCGCCGACGTCGATCGTGCTGCCCGCCATGATGACGACGATCACGTTTTCGCATGCGTCGCACACGGCCTCGGCAAGTTCGCGCTGTACCGTCGGCAGTCCGATGTGCTTGCGGTCGCCGCACTCGGTGTAGTCGTCCGAAACGCCCGTCTCCTCGCCCTCGACGCTCTTGTCGAGCCCGAGCACGAGAACGGAAACGTCCGCGTGCGCCGCCGCCGCGACGCCGTCGCTGAGCTGATTATAAAATCCGCTCACGGCGTTGATCTTGCGCGCGGTAAGTCGGCTTCCCTCTTCGACCGTCACGTCTGCCTGGTCGAACACACGGCGGATCCCGTCCGCGGCGGTGATGTATTCGGACGCGTGGCCGAAATAATTGCCCTCGAGCGCCGCCAATGAGAGCGCGTTCGGACCGACGACGGCGATGCGCCGTTTTTTGTTTTCAAGCGGCAAAATCCCGTCGTTTTTGAGTAGCACCATCGCTTCGCCCGCCGCGCGGAGACTGAGTTCCCTGTGCTCGCGGCAGTCGAGCTTTTCGTACGGAATATCGGCGTAGGGCCTTGTTTTTTCGAATTCGCCGAGCATGACGCGGATCGTGTAAACGTCCTCTGCCGCCTTTGTGATGTCGTCCTCGGTGATGAGGTCCTCCTCGTACGCGTCCATCAGCTTTTCGTAAACGGAGCCGCAGTTGAGGTCGCACCCCGCTTTCAGCGCCATCGCCGCCGCTTCGACGCGCGTTGAGACGATCTTGTGCCCGTTTTCCTTGTAGAAATCGGAAAGCGCCCAGCAGTCCGAAGTGAAATACCCCTCGAATCCCCATTCGTCGTAGAGGATCTTCATCAGCCGCGGGCTCGCGCAGCACGGCTCACCGTTCGTGCGGTTGTACGCGCCCATCACTCCCGAAACGCCCGCTTTGACCGTCTTTTCAAACGCCGGCAGGTACGTTTCGCGCATGTCTTTTTCACCGACTGTCGCGTCGAACATGTGGCGCTTTGCCTCGGGGCCCGAGTGCGCCGCAAAATGCTTCGAGCATGCCGACGCTTTGAGGAATTCCCCGTCGCCCTGTATGCCTTTGACGAGATTTTCGCCGAGCGTCGCCGTCAGATACGGGTCCTCGCCGAAAGTCTCCTGCCCGCGCCCCCAGCGCGGATCGCGGAAAATGTTGATGTTCGGCGTCCAGAACGTAAGGCCTTTATAAATGTCGTAGTCGCCGCGGCTGACGTGCTGATTGTATTTTACGCGCGCCTCCGTCGAGATCACGTCGCCGACTTTCCCGACAAGCTCGGGGTCAAACGTCGCGCCGAGCGCTATCGCATGCGGGAATACCGTCGCCGTTCCGGCGCGCGCGACGCCGTGCGATCCCTCGTTCCACCAGTTGTACTCGTGGATCCCGAGCCGCTCGATCGCGGGGGAATTATATAGGAGCTGCGACGCTTTTTCCTCGACCGTCATCTTCGCGACGATCTCTTTTGCTCTCTTTTTCGCTTCTTTGTACGTCATAACATGTCCTTTCAATTAAAAAGCGTGTATCTCAATTAAACAGCGTACATCCCGCTTTTCTGAACTGTTCGATCTTTTTTCTTATCGCTTCTTCGGAAGTTTTAAGCTCTTTTGAAAGACAGGGGATGCAGAGATATTTCTCCGCCCCCCTGTTTATCAGTTTCATATATATGCCGATCTCGTCGGCGGAAAGCTCCGCCCCGCATCCGTAGCACTTGCTCATTTTACTTTCACAAGGCGCGCGCGGAACACGCGGCAGTCGTGCGGCTCGATCTCAAATTCGCCGAAGTCTTTTCTGATACCGAGATTTTCGCCCGTGAACACGTCGGTGTATTCGAGCGCGTACCCGCAAAGCGGGTCGAGGCCCATTTCGTAATACGGAAGGATCCCCGTGACTTTTCTGTCGTACGTGTTGAACATGCCGACGGCGTACGTGCCGTCCGCGAGGAACTTGACGCAGATCGTGTTGTCCGGGCGGCCGTGGTTGTCCGCGATGAATATCGGCGGGCGCGCGTCTTCGTCTTGATTGATCGCGATGAGTTCTTTGTTAAGAAGCAGCGCTTTCGTTTCGGGTGACATATTTCTTATATCGCAGCCGATCATAAGCGGCGACGAGAACAGGCACCACATCGCGAAGTGATAGCGGTACTCGCCGTCGGTGCACCCCTCGCCTTCTTTGCGGCTGATGTTTCCCTTTCCGCTCATGCCCGTGACGAGCATGTCGATGTCGTTATAGCATCCCGTTGCCGAGTAGCCGAGGTTTTCTTTCTGGCTGTTCGAGAGGCGCTTGATCGACTCGAAGTTGTCCATGATGTCGCCCGTCGAGCGATACATGTGGCCGCCGACCGAGCGCGCCCATTTCCAGACTTCCTCGTTGCCCCAGTTGCAGAGCGAGTAAACGATTTCGCGCCCCGTCTGACGGAGGGCGATGCCCATTCTCGCGTAGCTTAAAATCGACGGGCTCGACGGATGGTAGCAGTTGTCGTATTTGAGAAGATCGATCCCGACCGACGCAAAGTAGTTCGCGTCGTCGAATTCGTGACCGAACGAAGCGGGGTATCCCGCGCACGTCATAAGTCCGCAGCACGAATACATGCCGAATTTCAGTCCTTTCGAGTGGACGTAGTCGGCGACGTATTTCATCCCGTGCGGGAATTTTACGTGATCGGCGACGAGCTGACCGTTTTCGTCTCTCTCTTTTTCCGACCAGCAGTCGTCAATCACGAGATATTCGTATCCCGCGTCGAGAAGCCCCTCTTCGACCATTTTGTCGGCGGTCTCGAAAATGAGTTTTTCATTGATGTCCTTTGTAAAAGTGTTCCACGAGTTCCAGCCCATCGGCGGTTTTTTTGCGATCATAATATACCTCTCAAAATATAGATTTTCTGCTTTTATTGTACAAAAATTAACCGAAAAAGTCAACATCAAACGCAAATTTTGCGGGGAAAACAAAAAAATCGCCGCCGAATCTTGATTTTACCATGTGTTCTGTGGTATCATTATGTTTTGGGAGGCGCTTATGCAGTTTAACATCGTATACGTGGGAAACATAAAGGACAAATACCTCGCGGACGCGGCGGCGGAATACGAAAAGCGCCTCGGCGCGTACGGCAAGGTCGCGAATTTCGAGCTCAAAGAAGAAAAGATAACGGACGGCGCGTCGGCGGCGGAGATCTCGGCGTCGATCGCCCGCGAGGGCGAGCGTATACTCGCCGCCGTGCCGCAGAAAAGCTATAAGATCGCACTTTGCGTCGAGGGACGCGAGATGTCGAGCGAGGAATACGCCGCGTTCCTCGGAAAAGTGAAAGACATGAGCGCGCAGATCACGTTCATCATCGGCGGCGCGTTCGGGCTGTCGGAAGACGTAAAACGCACCTCGGACGCGCGCATTTCGATATCGAAAATGACGTTCACGCACCGCCTCGCCCGTGTACTGCTTCTCGAGCAGACGTACAGGGCGATGAATATCCTCGCGGGCGGGAAGTATCATAAGTAAGGCTCTCTGAAACATATTAAACCAAAAAAAGGTACACAAAATGACTTATTTTATCGACAATATTGACGTTGCTGTTATTGGAGCCGGCCATGTGAGCAAGTAAAAACAGCATGTTATGCTGTTTTTGCGCCGCGATACGCCACAGCGCGCAAAGCGTGCGGCAAGCAATGTTTTTTGGAAGTGTCGCTTGTCGGCACGAGCAAAAAACATATGCGACTGGTGCGGCGGAGGCGGGGCCCGCAAATTTATACTTAAAGGTGTGTAGAAAATGACTTATTTTATTGATAACATTGATATAGCTGTCATTGGAGCCGGCCACTCCGGTGTTGAAGCCGCGCTGGCGGCGGCGCGTCTCGGGTGCAAAACGACGCTTTTCACCATTTCCAACGACGCCGTCGCGAACATGCCGTGCAATCCGTCGATCGGCGGCACCGGCAAAGGCCAGCTCGTCTATGAGATCGACGCGCTCGGCGGCGAAATGGGCCGCGCGGCGGACAAAGTGACGCTTCAGGACCGGATGCTCAACTCCAGCAAAGGCCCCGCCGTCCGATCAAAGCGCGTGCAGGCCGACCGCCGCCTCTATCAAAGCATCATGAAAAAGACGATCGAGCACACCGACAATCTGACGCTCGTGCAGGCGGAGATCGTCGATATCAAGGTCGACGAGAGCGGCGATGTGCCGCGCGTCTGCTCCGTTGTAACGGCGCTCGGCGGCGTTTATAACGCGAAAGCCGTCGTCGTCTGCACGGGGACGTACCTCGATTCGCGCATCATAATCGGCGAATTCACAAAGCCCTCGGGTCCCGACGGAATGCACCCTGCGGTTGCATTGACGAAGTCGCTGCAAAAGCTCGGCGTCGAGATCATGCGATTCAAAACGGGCACTCCGCCGCGCATCGACGAGCGCTCAGTCGACCTCTCCGTTCTCGAACGGCAGGACGGCGAGCCCGTCACTCCGTACTCCGCCGACACCGACGTGAAAGCGCTCGACGCGCGCCCGAAACTTCCCTGTTACATCGTCTACACGAATGAGGAAACTCATCGCATCATAAGAGAAAACATTTCGCGCTCGCCGCTCTACTCCGGCGAGATCCACGGCGTCGGCCCGCGGTACTGTCCGTCGATCGAAGACAAGGTCGTGCGCTTCCCCGACAAGACGCGCCACCAGCTCTTCCTCGAGCCGACGGGCGAGGGCTCCGGCGAGCTCTATCTGCAGGGCTTTTCGTCGTCCATGCCCGCCGACGTGCAGCTTCAGATGCTCCACTCGCTGAGGGGCTTTGAGCACGCCGTCGCGATGCGCCACGCATACGCGATCGAGTACGACTGCGCCGACCCGACGCAGCTGAATGCAACGCTCGAATTCAAAGCAATATCGGGGCTTTTCGGCGCGGGACAGTTCAACGGAACGTCGGGTTACGAGGAGGCAGCGGCGCAGGGACTCATCGCCGGGATCAACGCCGCAAGGTACGTAAAAGGCCTCGACGGGATCACCCTGACGCGCAATTCATCCTACATCGGAACGCTCATCGACGACCTCGTCACAAAGGGCACGAACGAGCCGTACAGAATGATGACTTCACGCTCCGAATTCCGCCTCCTGCTCCGGCAGGACAACGCCGACGCGAGACTTACCGAGATCGGCAGAAACGTCGGCCTCATCACCGACGAAAGATATGCTCGCTTCAAGGAAAAACAGGCGCGGATCGCAGAGGAAAAAGAGCGGATTTCGACCGTCGTCGTGCCGCCGTCGGCGGCGCTGAACGACATTCTCGCGAGCGTCGGCGAGCCGCCCGCCACAACGGGCATACGCCTTGAAGAACTGATCCGCCGCCCGTCGCTGACGTACGAAATGCTCGCCCCCGTCGACCCGCAAAGACAGCCTCTCCCGCCCGACGTGATCTTCACCGTCCAGACCGACATCAAATACGAAGGATATATAAAAAAGCAACTGCTGGATGCAAAACGCTTCGAGAAGCTCGAGAACAGAAAACTCCCCGACGACATCGATTACACGGCGATCCGCGGGCTTTCGACCGAGTCGGCGCAGAAGCTGACGAAGTTCCGCCCCGCGTCGATCGGCGCCGCCTCGCGCATATCGGGCGTGTCGCCCGCGGACATCACGGTGCTTCTCATCTACCTCGACGCGCGCACGCCGAAACGGGAGGAAAACGATGACGAAGAATGATTTTTCGCGTCTTGCCGCCGAAAATTTCGAGAAAAACGGCATTTCGCGCTTCGCGACGGACGAAATTTTATCAAAACTCTTCGATCTGTGCGTGATCTTCCTTTCGGCAAACGAAAAAATGAACCTGACCGCGATAAAGGACGAAAAACTCGTCGTCTCGCGCCACTTTGCCGATTGCCTTGTTCCCGCGTCATTCTTCCCTGTCGGAACAAATGTTCTCGACGTCGGGAGCGGCGGCGGGATGCCGACTTTGCCGCTCGCGATAGCGCGTCCCGACCTCATGATCACCGCGCTCGACGCGACCGCAAAGAAGACGGCATACATCGAAAACACCGCGCGAGCGCTCGGCTTATTTAACGTGTCCGTCGTGACCGGCCGCGCGGAAGAACTCGCGCAGACCGCGCTTCGCGCTTCGTTCGACGTTGTGACCGCCCGCGCGGTTGCACAAACAAATGTTCTCGCCGAGTTGTGCGTTCCTTTTATTAAAACAGGCGGCATGTTCATCGCGCTCAAAGGCAAAAACGGCGCCGAGGAAGCGGCCGTCGCCGCAAAAGCGGCGAAGACGCTCGGCTGCCGCCTAGTATCCGACAACGCCTTTTCGCTCATCGACACAGACGGCGAAATTTCGGAGCGGCACGTCCTCGTTTACGAAAAAATCGCCGAAACGCCGAAGATTTATCCCCGAAAATACGCGCAGATCCTCAAAAAACCGCTGTAAATCACGAAAAAACCATACAAATCGCGAGAAACCGACCCGTTTTGACGGCGCGTTTCTCGCGTTTTTTTGCGCCCGATGTGGTATCATTCGGTCGAGGTGATAAAAATGACAGTCGACGAAATACCCGAGCGCGAGATCCGTCAGCTCCCGATAGACAAAATTTGCCCCGACCCGCGCCTTGCCGCGATCAAAATTTCTAAAAGCGAGCTTCGCCGCACCGCCGCGCGCATGAAAAAATGCTTCGGCGCGCCGATCAGAGTCAGTCCCGCGCCGGCGTGCGAGCTCTACATGCTCATGTCGGACGAAAAGCGCTTTCGCGCGGCGCTGACGCTCGGACTGAAATACGTCCCGTGCGAGATCTACGAAGAAAGTGTCGTTTCGCGCGCGAAAATATCGCTTGCCGACCCGCGGTTTCTCATAAACTCGCTTCAGCGGCTCGTCGACACGTCGCGCCGCGCGGGGATCGAGGCGGCGTGCGTCAAGGCGGAGTCGGGCGGCGTCACGACGCTGACGATCAAAATAAAAACTCACGGATAGGCAGAAACAGGGCGCGCAGCGCTCTTTTTCTTTGCAAAAACGCGGTGTTCCACGTGGAACATGTCGATTTCGGGCGCAAAATGAATTTTTACGTTCCACGTGGAACACTTGACATATCGCCGCGCTGATGGTATAATTGAATCAAAGACACAAAAAGGCGGGAAAACATGAAAACGATAGTCTTTGCAAACCAAAAAGGCGGCGTCGGCAAGACGACGAGCGCCGTAAACATCGCGGCGGCGCTCGGGATCAAGGGAAAACGGACGCTGCTCGTCGATTTTGACCCCCAGGCGAACGCTTCGAGCAACGTCGGAGTGCGAAAACCGCAGGTCACGACTTACGATCTCGTCATCGGGAGGCGCTCCGCGAGCGATGCGATCGTAAAGACGGATTTCAAAAATCTCGACGTTATACCGTCGGGAATGGCGCTCGCGGCGGCCGAATTTGAGCTCGCGGACCTCGAATCGCGCCATTCGCGCCTGAAAAACGCGCTCGAGCCGATCAAGGACAACTACGATTACGCGATAATCGACTGTCCGCCGTCGCTCGGACTGCTGACGCTGAACGCGCTTTCGGCAGGCGACGGCGTGGTGATCCCGATGCAGTGCGAATATTTCGCGCTCGAGGGGCTCTCGCAGATCATGATGACGGTAAAACAGGTCAAAAAACTGTACAATCCGACGCTTTCGCTGACGGGAATACTCATAACGATGTACAACGGGCGGCTTAATTTGTCCGTTTCCGTGCTCGACGAGCTGAAAAAATACTACGCGGACAAGCTGTTCAAGACGCCGATCCAGCGCAACGTGCGCGTTTCGGAGGCGCCGAGTTACGGCATGCCCATTCAATACTACGACAAATACTCGCGCGGAGGGCTCGGATATACCGAGATCGCTGCCGAAATCATGGAAAGGATATAAGCTATGGCAATGAAAAAAGGCGGCCTCGGCAGAGGTCTTGACGCTATACTGCTCGACAACGACGCCGTTTCCGAAAGCGGCGCGACTATCGTCCGCATTTCGGAGATCGAGCCGAATACCGAGCAGCCGAGAAAGAATTTCGACGCGGAGGAACTGTCGTCCCTCGCCGAATCGATAACGGAATACGGGCTTATCCAGCCGATCACGGTCAGAAAAGTCGGGGAAAGGTACAAAATCATCGCGGGCGAGCGCCGTTGGCGCGCCGCGCGCATGGCGGGGCTCTCCGAAGTGCCGGTAAACATCATTTCCGCCGACGACAAAAAGGCGTCGGAGATAGCGCTCGTCGAGAATATCCAGCGCAAAGACCTCGATCCGATAGAGGAAGCGGATGCGTTTTCCGCACTTATCGACGACTACGGAATGACGCAAGAGGAGGTCGGACGGCGCGTCGGGCGTTCGCGTAGCGCGATCGCAAACGCGCTCCGTCTGCTCGAACTGCCGCCGGAGGTGCGCGCGCGCCTTTCAAACGGTACGCTCTCGGAAGGCCACGCGAAAGCGCTGCTCGGGATCAAGGACAAATCGCTGATCGCGGGCGCGGCGGAGACGGTGGTTTTGCGCGAGCTGTCCGTTCGTGAAACCGAAAAACTCGTAAAACAGCTCAACGATCCGAAGGAGCCGACACCGAAAAAACCGAGCTATGACCTCGATTATACGCGCGAACTCGAGCGCAGCGTGCAGAAGAAGCTCGGCCGCCCCGTGAAGATCGTTCAGAAGGGCGAGAACAGCACGATCAACATCGGTTTCACCGACAATCAGGACCTTGAAAACGTGCTTAAACTCCTTTGCGGCGACGATTTTGTGAACTCTCTGTAAGGGGGTTGTGTAAATTATGCTTTACAATTTTGCGATTGGTGAGATAAAGATCAACGTCGAAAACGTCAAGGCGGTGGCGTGGTGCATCATCGCGGGGATCATCGTCGGGCTCGTCGTAACGTTTTTCAACAAGACGGTGACGGGCGCGCTCGTGCGGCTACTCCTCAAAGGCGGCGCGATCGGCGAGGAGAACTCGAAAAGCGCGGCGGACCTCGGGCTTTTGCCCGACGCTCCCGCCATCCGCGCGTACAGGCGATCGTCGACGCTGCAGCGCGTCATCAGCGCCGTCGGCGAGGGCGAGGATGAAAAATTCTTCATCCCGGCGGAGAATCAAAAGCGCGCGGAAGAGCAGTACAGTCTGCGCGGAAACGAGCTGATCGTCATTATCGTCGGCGCGCTCGCGCTGATCCTGTTAGGCACGCTGCTGACGATAATTTTATAAGTCGAAAACACCGAAAAAGCGGCCCGCGGGCTGCTTTTTTTGTTTTTGCGATGTTTTTTGCGGCTTTTCTTTTTCGCAAAAAAGAAAAGCGGCGGAAAAGAAAAAAACACGGGCAAAACGGTGCAGGTGGGGAAATCGATCGCATCGCGCAGACGAGAGGATAATTTTCTCCCTGTTCAAGGGAGATGTCGCACCTGCGGGTGCGACAGAGGGCTTCGCCCTTGGGCGCCATCGTAACCCTCTCACCCGCTCCGCGGGAGCTCTCCCAAGGGAGAGCCTTTCGGGCGACCACGCAGGGTCGCCCCTACAAAAACTCCGTCTGCGCAGCCGGGAGATTCCCACGTCATGCCTGCGGCATTCCTCGGAATGACAGAAAAATAGCGCGAGCAAGAAAAGTCCGCCCGTTTTTTGTCAAAATCCTTTGACAAAAAAAGATCATTCGCCCTTGACAACGCCGATATAATAATGTATAATACATTTGTATAGTGATAAATATGGCTTTTTGCGCCGAATCCCGCAAAAAAACACGGGAAATCACTACATTTAACTTGAAATAAATCAAAAATAACAAAAAGGAGGTGTGTTTATGCCAACAGTATTAAGTGTCATTCTGATCGTCGCAGGCGTGATCGTCGGCGCGGCGGGCGGCGTTTTCGCGGGTATTACCATAAGAAAGAAAACCGCCGAATCAAAGATCGGCTCTGCCGAGCAAGAAGCGAAGCGCATCGTTGACGAAGCGATAAAAGACGCCGAATCGAAGAAAAAAGAAATGATCGTCGAGGCAAAAGAGGACATCTTAAAAGCCAAGACCGAGGCGGATCGCGAAAACAAAGAGCGCCGTCAGGAGCTTATCCGCCTTGAAAACAGAACGCTTGCAAAAGAAGAAACGCTCGACCGCAAGATCGAAAACGTAGAGCGCAAGGAAGAGTCGCTGAACAAGAAGATCAAAGAAAACACGGTCCTCGGCGAGGAGATCGAGCAGATCAAGCAGAAACAGCTCGCGCGTCTCGAAGAGATATCCGGCTACACGGCGGAAGCGGCGAAGCAGGAGCTCGTCACGTCCATCGAAGCGGAAGCAAGGCGCGACGCGGCCGTCAGACTCACGCAGATCGAAGCGGAGCTCAAAGACGAAGCTGACACAAAGGCAAAGAACATAATTTCACTCGCCATCCAGCGTCTGTCGTCCGATTTTGTTTCGGAGAACACCGTTTCGGTAGTCGCGATACCGAACGACGAAATGAAGGGACGCATCATCGGACGCGAAGGCAGAAACATCCACAAGATCGAAACACTCACAGGCGTCGACCTTATCATCGACGACACACCGGAGGCGATCACGATTTCGTGCTTCGACCCGATCCGCCGCGAAATAGCGCGCACGGCGCTTGAAAAACTCATCGCTGACGGGCGCATCCATCCGACAAGGATAGAGGAAACGGTCGACAAGGCACGCAAAGAGATCGAAGCCCAGATCAAGCAGGCGGGCGAGCAGGCGACGTTCAAGACTGGCGTCAACGGCATCCATCCGGACCTTGTCAAATTCCTCGGACGACTCAAATACCGCACGAGTTACGGTCAGAACGTGCTCGACCATTCCATCGAGGTATCGTACCTCGCGGGCATCATGGCAAACGAGCTCGGCGTTGACGCGGTGCTCGCAAAGCGCGCGGGGCTTCTCCACGACATCGGCAAGGCGCTGACGCAGGAAGTCGAGGGCTCGCACGTACAGCTCGGCGTTGAGATCGCCAGAAAATTCAAAGAAAACAAAGAAGTTCTCCATGCTATAGAAGCGCACCACGGCGACGTTGAAGCAAAGACGGTCATCGCAGTGCTCGTTCAGGCGGCCGACGCCATCAGCGCGGCAAGACCGGGAGCGCGCAGGGAAGACCTTGACAGCTATATCAAGCGCCTCGAAAAGCTCGAAGAAATATCCAACAGCTTCCCCGGCATCGAAAAGTCGTACGCCGTTCAGGCGGGCAGAGAGATCCGCATAATGGTCAAACCCGAAAAGGTCAACGACGAACAGATGGTAGTGATCGCGCGCGACATCGCCGCGAAGATCGAGAGCGAACTCGAATACCCGGGGCAGATCAAAGTCAACGTGATACGCGAAAGCCGCGCCACTGACTACGCAAAATAAATCGTTTTAATATAGATTTTCATATATTAGCTAAAGTGAAAATTTACGGCGCTTGCCGATAAGATAAAACGTATTTCGGGAGCGCCAAACGGCGCTCCCGTAAAATTTTCATCAAAGGAGAACATCATGAAACTTAAAGTAATGACTTACAATATCGCGTCTGGGCGCGTTTTCGACCGACCGATGCCCGAGGACAAAAAATACAAATCGTACCTCGATTTAAGTCGCTGCATGGAAGTTATCCGCGCGGTAAATCCCGACTTTCTCGGGCTCAACGAGATCAACGAGGACGAAAAGCGTTTCGGATGCAAATCGCAGCCCGAAGAGATCGCCAAAGGCTGCGGATTCGAGCATTGGTATTTCGGAAAAGCGATCTCGTTCCCGTTCTCGCCCGACGGTGCGTACGGCAACGCGCAGTGCTCGCACCTGCCCTACGTTTCGACGAGCACGGTCCACATTCCCGATCCCGAGATCAAAAACGAAAACGCGTATTACGAGCACCGCGCGATCATCAAAAACGTGATCGAACTGCCGGACGGCCGCCGTCTTTGTATGATGCAGGTACACGTGGGCCTCGCGATAGGCGAGCACCAGAACGCCGTAGTAAAGCTGTGCGAGGAGATCGACAGCGCGGAGTATCCCGTAATACTTATGGGCGACTTCAACATGCACCCGTGGGATTTCCTCATCGACCGCATACGGTCTAAACTCGTGTCGGCGACCGATGCGACGGGCAACACCAACATACAGACGTTCCCGTCGAACCCCGAGCTCGACTCGAAGCCGATCTCGATCGACTACATCTTTGTTTCGCCGTCGATCAAGGTGAACAAGGTCGGCACGTACGACTCGATGGCGTCCGACCACCTGCCGCTCTGGGCAGAACTTGAAGTTTGAAAAAAGCAGCCTTCGGGCTGCTTTTTTCAGTTAGGAGTGAGGAATGAGGAGTTAGGAGTTGTGGTGTGTTTGCGGAGCAAACACGGAATTATTATAATTGTAGGGGCGAAACACGCGAACCCCGAAAAGCGCAAGCGCTTTTTGGGAACCCCTGCCGAATCGCCCGTTCTCTCCCGGTTTACGGGAGAGATGGCGGCAAAGCCGCCAGAGAGGGCTCCGCCCGGGCGGGCATTATACACCCTCTCACCCTCACTTCGTTCGGGAGCTCTCCCAAGGGAGAGCCTAACAATCCCCCAGTCAACTCGCGTTGCTCGTTGCCAGCCCCCTTTACACAAGGCGGCCTTTTCCGCGCCGTCAGCGTACAGCAACTTGTACCCCGGCGGCGCCGGGTAGCGAAGCGGCGACGCGGTAGTGAATGACGACCTGAATGGTCGTCAGAGCCGCGGCGTGACCGAGCCGCAGCGAGAACCTCGGCCATGTCTTGATGTCGTAAATCTTCGCCGGGATTAACGTGAACCGGCTGACACGTAGTGTCAACGGAAGCACGTTTGAGGTGCGAGCAAGCGAAAACAGCATGTTATGCTGTTTTCACGACGCGATGACAGAACAAAGCAACTTTTTTCAGAAGCGGTGCTTGTCACCGCGCGTAAAAAAAGTATGCGATTTCTGCGGGGTCAGAAAAGACATACGTTGTAGTTTTTTCTTTTGTGTAGCGAAGCGGCCGCGAGGGAGTGAATGACGACCTGAATGGTCGTCAGAGCCGAGCGGCGACCGAGCCGCAGCGAGACCCTTTTCTTTTTCGCAAAAAAGAAAAGAGCGAAATCATTTTCGCGCGAAAAACCCGCCCGTTTTTTGCGCCTCCGCCGAAAAAATAAAAATTTTTCTCATTTTTGTGGAAAAATAATCATTTTTTTGTTGAAATCATTATATTTTTATGATATAATATATATACATAATAAAATCCCCGAAAAGTTTTCTTTTTTCACTCTTTGACGAAAGGACAAAAGGAATAAAATGAACTCATACAAGGAAATTTGGGAGCTTATGCTTCGTGAGCTCGAGAAAAAATATTCCGAGGCGCTGATGGACCTGTGGTTCCGCAAGTTCGAACTCGTCCATTTTGACGACAAATACGCCTTCATCGTCACCGATGACGGCGGCTTCGTCGACCTTCTCAACACAAAATACGCCCGCCAGATCGAAGAATCGTTCAAAGAGGTCATGGGATTTGACGTGACGGCAAAGATCTTCCCGCGCGAAGGATTCAGCGTCGAGGGCGCGCTCTATTCGATGGAGTCGCCCGCCGTTTCCGACGAGCAGATAGACAAGAACTTCGACGCGGACGAAGAAAGCGGCTTTTCTTCGATGTTCTCGCCCGACGACGAGTACACGTTCGAAAACTTCGTCGTCGGCTCGTCAAACAAATTCGCTCACGCCGTTTCGCTCGCCGTTGCAAACCACCCCGCGGTCGACTACAACCCCCTGTTCATCTACGGATCGTCGGGTCTCGGCAAAACGCACCTGATGAAAGCGATCGCGCACAAGGTCAAGGAAAAATACCCCGACTACAAGATCGTGTTCGTCAAGGGCGACGATTTCACAAACGAGCTCGTTGACGCGCTCGCCAAAAAGAACACGGCGGCGTTCAAGGAAAAATACCGCAAGGTCGACATGCTTCTCGTCGACGACGTGCAGTTCATCGCCGGCAAGGTCGCGACTCAGGAGGAGTTCTTCCACACGTTCAATACGCTGTTTGAAAACCACAAGCAGATCATCTTAACATCCGACCGGCCGCCGAAAGAGATACAGCACCTCGAAGACAGGATCAAGACGCGCTTTGAGGGCGGCATGATCGCCGACATCCAGCCGCCGGACACCGAACTCCGCATCGCGATCTTAAAGAGAAAAGCGGAGATCATGAACGTGAACCTGCCGAACGACGTTTTGACGTTCATCGGCGAGAACATAAAGAGCAACATCCGCCAGATCGAGGGCGTTATAAAGAAGCTCGGCGCGTACAGCTACATCACGCAGTCGCCGATAACCGTCGATATCGCGAAAAATCAGCTCTCCAGTTTCATTTCCGTGAACGCATCGCCCACGGAGACGGCGGAAAAAGTGATCGCGTCCGTATCGAAGATTTACGACGTTCCCGTCGAGGACATCAAGAGCAAGAAGCGCTCGAAGGAAATTTCGACGGCGCGGCACGTTTCCGTCTACGTCATCAGAAAAGTGACGCAGATGCCCGTCGTCGACATCGGCAAGATATTCAACCGCGACCACACGACCGTCCTCGCGTCGATCGACGTCGTTTCAAACGAGATCGCGTCGAACCCCGAGACCGAGCGCATCGTCTCGGGACTGATAAAAGAATTTTCGTAAAGTTTAACACACTGTATAATTCCATTTTTCCGTCTGGATACGCCTTAAAATAAATTTTCCACATTCGGTGGAAAAGTATGTTGATAATTTGTATTTGCTTGACTTTTTCAATGTGCAAAAATTTTTCGGCCGAGTCCGAAAAAAATTCCGCAAAAGATATATTTTTCTTGTGATCGCTCGATTTTTCAAAAAATCAAACTTATACAAAAACATAAATTCATTTTACTTTTTTGTAAAAAAATTCCATTTGTTTTTGTCTGTTTTCAACATCAAAGGAAAAACAATTTT
>Ga0310696_10002399_pt1 | contig 24885 bp, 27 predicted proteins | sample AusTroGonzalo_MG_4_FD_203885 | JGI IMG/M metagenome (GOLD analysis project Ga0310696, IMG submission 203885) | Bovine rumen microbial communities from tropical cattle in Woodstock, Queensland, Australia - Gonzalo_02 (v2) (version 2) | ecosystem: Host-associated > Mammals > Digestive system >...
AACAATGCTCCAAAAGGTTTTTTTGTTAAAAGAGATGAATTTGATACAAATAAAGTTTTTGATAATCTGAAATCATTTCTTGATAATGGGATTATGCCAACAGGAAAGGGATATGGCGGGCAACAAGATGGTTTTTACGTATTTAATCACAAACATATTGCATATCATTATTTTTACAACAGATTAACTCAATACAAAGATAAAGAACACCCAGAATGTTTAATAAATTATGCTGGTGAAGCATTACTTGTTTCTGTGACAATAAATAAAGATGAATTAACCTATCCAAACTGGCAATTTGATTTAGAAGGTTGTGATGTACTTAGTCCTTTGTTATATAAACACAAAGATTTGATTTGCAGTACAATATTAAAACACAAAGACAAGGCAGAAATTATATCATTTAAGAATGCTGATAATTCTACACCAGATAATTGTCTTATAACTAAAATAACAAAAACACCCGAATCTGAATCACAAGAAATTATCCGTATCGGAAATATGAATCAAAAATATACGCGCATTTTTCAAGAACTTTGTGACACAATGTGTGCAAATCAAGAATTCCAAAAAGATTATAATATGCTTTTACGCGAATCTGCAAACAATTATCTAACATTAGCCCAAATGAAATATTGCGGGAAACAACCATTACCTGTTGATGAAATATTGTATCTGAAAAAGGATGACAAAGGCACTATGATTGAAACACCTTTGTATTTATCAACCACTTGTTCTATGTGCAAAGAAAAGCACATATGCCCGTTTCTTAAACTGAAAACCGCAAAAGAAAAGTTATAAAATAATTATTTTTATTTAATATTTCTTTTTTTCTGCTTCCTTACGGAAATCAGTAATTGTTTTGTGTGCCCACGCGGCATTCCCAACGGTGTCTATAACGAAATCAGCCAAAACTTCTGACGAATTATCAGTCGGTTCAGATTCGCCATAACGTTCTTGTTCGGCTTTGATACGTTGTCTGTCTATTTTCTGTTCACATTTTTTTAGTGTCTGATTAAATTCAGATTGTTTTGATTTTGGCAATTCATTTTTTTCATAAATATAAAGCAGATTTTTATAACTAACTTTATTATATGTTTGGTGTGCAAAACACTCGCATTCACTTACTTGGTCCCAGTGTTCATGATTACAAAGACTATACAATACCAGAACGGCATTCAAACCTGTCACATTTTTTGTATCATCATCACACAAATCACCACAGTAATTTCTATCATACTTACCCAAAATTGTATTATTTGCCTTTAAAATTTCACTGAACTTAAATTCTGGTAAAAACATTTTTGCTTCTTTGGGAATCTCTGGCAACATTCCCTGAATTTTTTCTTTTAAAACTTGTTTCAAAGACTCTATTTTAATATTTCCATAATAATTATCACTTATACCTTTTTTTAAATAATATTCACAATCTTGTTCTTTTTTACACATTATTGGGTGCATCGAAGAATCCAAACCACACGGATGTGCCGCAAACGGTATTGCCCCCACAATAGTCATAACAGAAACAAATGAAACTAACCTGAATGGAAAATAGAACAATGTTTCTAAATCATATTCATCATAATATTTATCACGACAATATTGTTCGCTTTTACTCACGATTTCTGCAGAATTATCATTACATTTATACTTATCAACAATCATATAATCAATATTATATAATTTATCTATATCCGACACATCTTGTGGATACAAACCCAATAATGGCAATATATTTGCCAAATCATTCGTTGTCGGCGCTTCCAGTTTTGTAAATTTATATAATTGTCCTATTTTTTCACAATCCGGTGATTTCACACGCATGGACGATAATTCCATAGCCTTTTCCATGTTTTCTTGGTCTTGTAAAAATTCTTGCTTTGTATCAAAACCAGCACATGCACCCAATAACAACGCACCGGATATAGCTAAATATTTCATATTAAAACCTTTATTTTTTTAACCATTCATAACAAACACCTGAGATCACCCCAGGTGTTTATGGTTTAATCCACATATTTTCCGTTGATTGGTTTGTTTAAAAAATTCATTACTTTTGCAAAATTATTTAACAACATAACGAATACTAAAGAAACAGCAAGTACAAACAATGAACCATCCCTTAACATTGAGCCAAAATTTAGGAAAAACCTACCGACATCATCACCGTATAATAAATACACACCCAATTCTAAGATCAATATAAACATTGCCACGCCAGCAGATGTTGTAAATACATTTTTAAAAAATTCTTTCATATTTTACTCCTTTGTTTGTTAGTAAAAAAATACCGCCGAATCACAAAGATTGACGGTTGGATGTTGGAAACAATATCAAACTAATTGTGTGGCTTATTCAACATATTCACCACCATCCAACCATAACAGGTTGGAGCATTTAACGTCTGCGCAGACGATTTGATATTGGGTTTCCACACCCAGAACCATTACTATACGATTCAAACCATATAATAACATCTATAAATCTAAAATGCAAATAGCAAAAATACTTATAACAATATAAGGTATGTACCCTATTTTTGTAAATATGTTGTTGGGTTATATGCCTTTGTTCCTTTACGTATCTCAAAGTGTAATTGTGGTTTATCAACTTTACCAGTCATACCAATTTTGCCAATACTCTGACCAACCCCAACCGTTGTTCCACGTCTGACAGACATAGAATCCAAATGAGCATAAATGGTCATCCATCCATCACTATGTTGCATAATAATCAAATTACCCATACCTTTGACTTCATTACCAGCATATGCAACAACACCGTTTTCAGCAGCTTTGACATCTGTACCTTTGGCTGCAGATATATTTATTCCATCATTAAATAAACCATTATTTTTTGCACCGTATACAGACAGAATTTTTCCACGTACTGGCCATGCAAATTTCGAACCTGACCGAGAAGATATCTTTGGTAATTGCTGTTTTGGATTTGATGAAATCTTAGCCTTTGGTTGTGTTTGCTTTTTATCTGTATCCGGCGACTTTTGCGGTGTTTGTGATTTTTCGGTTTTTTTATCCATAATCTTTTTATCTGTTTTAGATATCGATTCTTTAACCTTAACAGCAGGTAATGTTTTTACTTCATCTAATTTTGGAACTTTGATTGTTTGTCCTACAGACAAAGTAAATGGAGCAGATAATTTATTCATCACTGCTAAATCATTTACTGGTATTTCATATTTGCGCGACAGTGAATACAAAGTATCACCCTTTGCCACCGTAATTTCTTGTACATCAACACGTTTAGTTGTATTTGGTTTAACGGTTTCTGGTACAGCAATTTTTTCTGCTTTGATTTCTTTAACTTTTTCTTCAGAAATTACATTTGGAATCTTAGTTTGTGATTGCTTTGTATATAATCTTTGACCAATAGACAGTAAATATGGTTCTTTTAAATTATTTAATTTTGCAAAATCTATGACTGTCATACCATACTTACGCGACAAAGAATAAACAGTGTCCCCTTTTGTCACCACAATAATATCATTATCAGATTGTTTTTTATCATCTTCTTTAACCTCAGAAAATCCGCCGTATACCGGAACAATCAAATAATCTTGTTGAATTTCTTGTTCAATTTGTTTTTCTTCTGCCTTGATTTCTGATTCAACTTGTTCATTTTCTGGTACTAAAACATAATCATCAACACTGGCATACATAACATAATCATTTATGTTTTCTGAGCCATATAATTCTGGTGATGCATAAACACCATAATCAGTCACCGCAGAATTATAAATTTCAGGTTGTGTTTCTGGGTCAGCCAACAAAGCAGGAAATCTGTCCTGGATAAACGCGCCGACACTGTCCGGAATAGAAGCAATTTTGGGTTGCAAATCACATCCCAGCAATGTGATACACGCAACAGACAATATCGTAAAAAAAACGCGATGAGTATTCATGTGTTGAATTATATCATAAATTTTACACAAATAAAAATATTAAGAATCATTTCGCATAAACAATAAACTGATTTCAAACAACATCCACATTGGAACAGCTAATAAGATCTGAGAAACTATGTCAGGGGGCGTTAATACAGCAGCTGCGATAAAAATAAAAACTATGACATATCTGCGACATTTACTAGCAGATGTTCTAGATAAAATACCAATTTTATTCAAGATAATCATGACCAAAGGCAATTGAAATGCAACACCAAAAACTTTTAACAAATCAATTGCAAAAGACAAATATTCCTTAGCTGCTGGTAATAACACAGTAGGCAAATTTGTCGTTTTACTAATTTCTAAGAAAAATTTGAATACAAATGGAAACAAAACATAAAATGCAAACCCAACTCCAATAATAAACAACATCGGAGAAATAAAAAATATAGGTATCAAAAATTGTTTTTCATTTTTATGCAGTCCTGGTGCCATATACGCCCAAATATGCCATAATAATACAGGAATCGTTATAATCAAAGCAACCAACGTAGATAAAGAAAAACGTATCATCAAACCATCTGTCAATTTAGTATATAGTAATGTTGCACCATCCCATATATTTAACAATGGTTGAATCAAAAATAATTCTGTATATGGCGCAATAATCCACCCAAAACAAAACGCAAAAATAAATACAAACACAGACCACAACATTCTGCGACGTAATTCAGTAAAATGTTGCATCAATGTCATTTTCATTTATTTTTATTCCTTTTTTGTTTTACAAATTTTTTCTTTTGTTTTTTTGATTTTAATTTTACATCACTGAATATTTCATTTTTTGCACTTTCTAATAAATCATCTATGGGTTTTTCCAGATCTATACGTTGTTGAATTTGTTCTGATACATCCGTTATACGCCAAATAATCTGCCGTATCCATTTAAATACACGACCAAAAAAACGCGCAACATCTGGCCAGTTTTTAACCGGCACCATGCAAATTGCAACCAAAACAATCACTAAAAATTCAGTCCAACTGATTCCTAACATTTTTCATAGCCTAATCATAAAAATCATCACCACTGTTTGTGCTAGCCGTTTTATGACGAGATAATTGAAAATAATTTTTTCCAAAATCTGTTTTTGATTTCAAATTATTAAATACAACATCTGTTTTATTACCAGTTGCATCTATAACAGACCACGAATTTAATTTGACGGGTTTTTTATCAAAATTTACAATCATATAACCCAAACCTTCTTGATTACGCAAATTCATTTTCAAAGTAAAAAAATTATTATTATTCAATGTTTCTGACACATTTATATCCGAATTTTGTAAATCTATTTTTTTTCGGACCAATATACCAGCAGGCGTACTAGTCAAAGGCACTGTTGTAATTTGATCCAAAGATTTATCATAAAAATATAAATCTTTACCATCAGAAATTAACTGTATTGGCGCATTTTTATAATCTAACCTAACACGCCCAGGTCTTAACATAGAAAACAACCCTTGCTCTGATTTACCATTAGCAGTCTGAACAAACGCTCCTTGTAATCCTCCAATGGAATTAAGATATTTTTCAGCACTTTGCACCAAAGCTTTATCAACAGCCGCATTAGCTGCAATACTTACAGCCAAGCTGCAAAGTATCATCAATATTTTTTTCATTTCCCATCCCTTTAAAAGCATTTATGATTTTTGTTTTAACCTTTTCAAAATCATCTAATACGACAGCTCCAGCAGCACACATATGACCACCACCACCAAAACTTTCAGCTATTTGATTTATCGGAATATGTCTGCTGCGAATTGAAATACCAATTTGACCTTCTTTTTGTTCTTTTAACAACACTACGAAATCAACACCATGAATCTGCCCCAATAAACTTAATACCAATTCACCACGACCATCCAATTTTTTATAATCAGGTTGTCTAATTGCTGCAACAACCAATCTACCACGCATAAAAAACTCTGCGTGTGAAATTGCATCAGATTCAACCAACACTGTCTTTTTATCTCGGTTATCCAATAAATGTACCAAATGTGGCATACTAGCACCCTTATCTACCAATTCAGCAACATCTCGTAAAACATCACTGTTTCTAACAAATTTAAAATTGCCTGTATCTGTAATAATACCTAAAGTTATTAAATCTATTACTTCTTGATTTATAATAAACCCTGCATGACGTACAACATCATATATAACCTGAGTTGCAGATGCCTTGTCAGCATCAGAAAAACTTAAATCTCCAACAATATCTTCATTAACATGATGATCAAATTCAATCACATACTCAGCCTCAGCAACATACTTTTCTGCACCACCCAGATGAATCCTAGTTCCATAATCTACCAAAATATACAAATCATATTTTGCATCTTCTGGAACATGTGTATAAAAACATGCGCTTTTACGCAAAGGAATATAATCCAAACAACGCGGTATATTACCATCATAAATGACTGTTGCTGTTTTATCAAAATTCAATTCAATGATTTTCATCAAAGCCAAAGCAGAACATAAAGAATCACCATCTGGATTTTTATGTCCAGATATAGCAATAGATTTAGCGTTTTTTATCTTGTCTATCAAAATTTTTATTTTTTCGTTCATATTGTCATATCTTCCAAATTAAATTGTATATTTACGCGACCATTGTATTCATTTGCCTTTAACTTGCCCAACATTACTATTTTAGTGTTTGTATTTGCTTCGTCCAGTAAAAAATCACCAACAGGTGTTCCAACTAAATTAAAACCAACAAAAGCCAATTGACCGCCATTACTGGTCTTTACAACACCACGTAAATGCGAACCATTACCCATAATTGTTGCAAATTTTAAAATTGCTCCATGTAAAACCAATGTCGGCTCTGGATTACATTGTCCAAAAGGTTCTAAATCAACCAACTTTTCAACCAACTGCATATTTGCGCCAGAAGCATCAAGTTCTGCATCAACGTATATTTCAGGAACAGGACAACTTCCATTTAATTGTTCTCGCACAGCCTGTTCCAAAAAAGCACAAAAATCATGTTCTTTCTCTGCCATCAACGTAAATCCAGCAGCAGCAGCATGTCCCCCACCTTCGGATAAAATACCAGCAGCCAAAGCATCATGAATTATTTTACCCAAGTCAATTTCTGGTATTGAACGTCCAGAACCATTTATTACCCCATCACACCGTGTTGCCACACAGGTAGGCAAATTATACTTGTCTTTTAACCGACCGGCAATTATTCCCATAACACCACCATGCCAATTATCACCACAAACAAATAAACTGCATTGACCTGTTTGACAATATTGTTGTGCTTTGTCTGTTGCATCTACCATAATAGCATTTTGAATATCTATCCTATCTTGATTCATTTTATGCAATTTATTTGCCAAATCGTTTGCAATCAGAGCATTATCAGTCAATAACAATTCCAATGCTGGTGTTGCAGAATCTAAACGCCCAGCTGCATTTAATCGTGGTCCCAGCGCAAACCCTGCAGCATATACCGAAGGATGCTTTATACCAGCTAAATCCATCAAAGTCTTTAATCCCAGGTTTTGACGTAACCCCATTACTTTCAGACCAGTTGCAACAAAAGCACGATTTAAACCAATCAATGGCATAGTATCACAAATTGTCCCCAAAGCGACCAAATCCATATAGTTCAATAAATTTATTTGCTGTATATCGCTATCAAAGATATGTCTATTTTTTAATTCACGATTTAATGATACCAGTGTCAAAAAAGCCACCCCTACACCAGCAAGAAAAGATAACCCAGAATCATCATCAACACGTTTTGGATTTACCACTGCATCCGCCACAGGTAATTCTGTATCTGGTGAATGGTGATCTGTGACCACAACCTTTAACCCTAATTGCTTTGCGTGTTTTACTTCCTTTATACCACTGATTCCACAATCCACCGTAATCAATAAACGTACCCCATCTTGAACAATTTTGTTTATAGCATCAATATTCAAGCCATAACCCTCGCCTTCACGTGTAGGCAAATGCCAAGATACATCACACCCCAAAGCCCGTAAATATTTCACAAACACAGCAGTTGAAGTAATACCATCGACATCATAATCACCATATATTGCAATCTTTTCATGCGCACAAACAGCATCTGCGATAACATTTGTCGCGATATCCATATCTTTTAATACATTCGGATCTGGCATATATTGTTTAATAGAAGGATGTAAAAATTTTTCGATATCATCAGCACCCACAACACCGCGAGATTTTAAAATATTCACGACTAATGCTTGTGTGTCGTTTGAATCAGTTTTTAAACCATAATCATCTGACGAAGTCCATACCTTGCCCAGCATGGATTTTTCTACTATCTTACGCACGCTATTACTCTTTTTTTTATTATCACTGTTATTATAATCTAAAAATATTAAAATAGCAATGGCATGATTCCATCAAGAATTGCACCAGCTGTTGGCACGGCATTCCATGCAGCAGTTTTCCATCCACCAGATTCTTTAGTTCCCTGCGGTTCATCTAAAATAACTACTATTACATACTGCGGTGCAGACACAGGAAAAATTCCTGTAAAAACAGTCGTATTTTTATTCTTATCTATGATACCTTTGATACGTTTTTCTGCTGTTCCTGTTTTTCCACCTATGTCAATTCCTTGCACCCTTGCCTTTTGCGCCGTAGTTTTTTCTGCGATATTAAACATGATTTCACGCAATTTTGCAGATATACCAGAATCTAAAACACGTTCCCCTCGGACAGCACCGATACTTCGTTTTAACAAAGTTGGATATATATAAATTCCACCATTTGTCATCGCATTAACAGCTAACAATAAATGCATTGGTGTCACTGCAATTCCATGTCCAAATGCAGCCGTTGCTCGCTCTGTTTGTCCCCAAGTATTATGTGTCAGTGCTTTTTCGGTTTTACCAAATTCCAATTGCAAAGGTCTATCTAAATTCAATTTATGAAAAAATTCTTTTTGTGCGCCATCAGGCAAATCCAAAGCTATACGTACGCTACCTACATTACAAGAGTACAACATAATATCTGGGGCAGTCAATTTCCTTAACCCTTTCTTTTTCACTACATCACGTTTAAATGAAATAACATCATCTATTGGCTTTTTCATGGCAGGACGACCAAATTTGTCATAAATCATTATTGGTTCATCAACCTTGTATTCTTTATCTTGCAAATTATTTTCAAAAGCCAAGGCTGTATTAAATATTTTAAACACCGACCCCATTTCAAAATTATCACGCAACAATTTAAATTTACGATTAGTCTCTGGACTAGAATTTATGTTATTCGGATCAAAATCTGGCAATTGAACCATAGCTATCATTTCACCAGTAGTAGAATTCATCAACATACCCATTGCACCTTTGGCACGATATTTATTCATAGCAATTGTCAGTTGCTCGTGAAATATATTTTGAACCCGAGAATCAATAGACAATTTCAATGCATCTTTGTTTTCACGCAAATATTTATCGTATGTAAATTCTACACCCTCTAAGCCAGCATCTTTACCAGCAAAACCAACAACATGCGCAAATACATTTCCTTGGGGATAATGACGTTTAGCAAATGGGACTATTTCAAAACAATTGTATTTTTTATGTGCCTGCTTAATCAAATTGATTTGTTCTTCCGTCGCTTGTGTTTTAATGAATACACCATTTTTCCCAGAATGAATCAAATTCAAAGCATCACTTACACTATAATCCATAGGCGCTATTTCATGAACCAGATTAGCAACATTATTTATATGTTCATTTTTAACACGTGACGGATATAATTTAATACTGCCAAATTTAACGCTTTTAGCTAATACTACACCATTTCTATCAACTATATCTGCACGTCTTTCAATTTCCGCACTTTTACCATTATTTTTACCCATATCATTATTCTGCAGTCCCAGTTGTATTGTTCTAAAAGCAAAAATTAAAAAAACTACCGCAAAAAAATTACGTAAAAAACGCAAGCGTCCCAAACAGGCATGATTATATATAGCGCCTTTGTATTCATGTGGTAAAATGTCAAACCCTATGTTAAATTTCATTGTGCATCCATCGGTATAGTATCAATATGAATTGTTTTACTGAAAGAAACGGTTGCTGCATGTGGATTCATTCCCGTCACAGAACTACGCAAATAATCCCCGGAAGACAATTTTGAAAATCTTGTTTCTGCCAACGCATAACCATGTCTAGTATTTTCTAATGAATTACGCACAGCACGCAAATTTTCATTTTGCACACGATAACAAACCTGTAAAAAAACAATCATGCAGATAACCGCACCCAACATAAACAAGCCAACATTAAACATTTTTTCATCATCTCGCATAAAAAATCCTTCCTTTTTCAATTATGCATTTTATCATAAATTCTGAAAAAAACTAATCATAGATTGAATACCATTTAATCTGCCCGCCCCAAAATTCAAATGCAAACTATTAAATTCAGTAGCCAAATCCATTTTTTTTATCTCTTCAATACTTTTTCCATTTACCATAGATAAAATTATCGCGACAATACCACGAACCATAGCAGAATCTGCAACACCATAAAACTGATTTCCTTTTCTACATATCTGAACAAACGAAGCACACCCCATAATTTCAGTGCATACGGCAGAATCTGGGACTTTTGTAAGATTTTTACCCAAATCCATAACCATATCTAATTTATCTATGGGATCTTGAATCAAAGACAAAGCATGTTTAATTTCTACGTAATTCATTATTACCAACCTTGTTCAGTTAAATCTAATTCCGCACGCGCTGCATCAGACATACGTGATATATCCCAAGCTGGTTCCCAAACCAAATTAACCTCAACTTTCTGACCTTCGGCAACAGATTCTATATTTGATTTTACTCGGCTTAAGATATCTTCCATCATTGGACATGTAGGACTGGTAAAAGTCATGTCTATTTTTATACATTCATCACTTATTTTAACATTATATATCAACCCTAAATCCCAGATATTTACTGGTATTTCTGGGTCATAGACTTTTTTCAATTCTTCTATAACAATTTCTTTGGTCACAGACATTTTATTTCACCACTTTGCGAATCGCTTCGATAACATATTCTGCGTCTGACATTGTGTTCCATGGTCCAACAGAAATACGAACACTACCGTCAATGTTCAATAATTTATGTATCCAGCTGGCGCACATATTACCAACGCGAATACAAATACCATGCAATCCCATCATAACCCCAAAGTCCAATACATGCATATTATTAACAATAAAACTTAACACAACAGCATCACGTTGTGTTAAAATCTTTATCTTTGGAATCTTAGATAATTCATCATACATATATTGTATTAAATCAGATTTTTTATTTTGCCATTCAGATAAATGTTCAAGTGAATTTTGTAATCCAATAATCTGGGTCAGAGGTAATGTACCAGCTTCAAATTTTTCTGGTGACTGATTTAAAATTAAATTATTTAATCCTGAAACACGATTAACCATACCACCACCAAATTTATCCGGATTAAATTTATCTGGATTACGAATATACATAATCCCAACACCGGTATCTGCACCTATTTTATGTCCAGAAAAACACAAAAAATCACATCCCATTTTTTCAACATCAATCTTGTTGTGTACGACAGATTGCGCCGCATCTACAATAGTTATCACATTTGGATTTTTTGCACGTGCCACCCTAATAATTTCACCAACATCTTGCTGCATCCCCAAGACATTAGACATAGCGGTTATCACAAAAATATCACATTTTGGTATTTTATTTATATCAATATTGAAATATTTATCTAATGGACAAACAGTTATAGAACATAACCCGCAATTTGCCAACGCAACCCACGGTAATCTTGCACTGTGATGATCTAGGTCTGATACAGCAACAACCGGCTTACCTTGCCATACAGACTTAGTGTTTTTAACAATATTTACGATTCTGTTCAAAGCGTCTGTTGCACCGAAAGTAAAAACTACATTTGACGCTTTGGCGCCAATAAAATCAGCAACTGCATACCGAACATCTGCTATCTTGTCATCAACCTGTACCGCCCTTTCACAAACACCGCGTCCTGCATTAGCATAAGAATTAGTTAGAAAATCAACCTCTGATTCTATTACTGATTGTTGTTTCAACCAACTTGCTGCTGCATCCATATAAACGATTTTTTTCATGTGGTTTTTCTCTTGCTTTTTGCTATGATTATAATAGAGTAATTATAAATATCAACGCAAAAACAACTAAGGAGAAAAAGATGGCTTTGAAACATGCTGATGATAATACGTTTGATTCTATGATTTCTGATGGTTTAACATTGGTAGATTTTTGGGCTTCATGGTGTGGCCCTTGTCAGATGTTTGGTCCTATTTTCGAATCTGTATCTGAAAATGAACAAGATGTTAATTTTGTAAAGTTTGAAATTGACGAAACAAACAGACGCACACCCGCAAAATTTGGCATTCGCAGCATACCAAGTGTGTTGGCGTTTAAAGATGGGGAATTGAGAGAGGCTCGCACAGGGTTGATGGACAAAGAAACCCTGACATTATGGATTAAAGAATTAAAGGAGTCCTGATATGGTAAAGAAAAACTTTAAAAACATTGAATTACCACCAAAATACATCCCTAAAAAATCAGAACCATATATGTGTCCTGAGCATTTGGCATATTTTTATCAATTATTGACTGCAAGACGCGAAAAATTAGCAAATGAACATAACGAAATATTAAATGATGTACGTATGGCTGAAAAAACTGAAAATGACGGGGTTGGTGACGACCAAGATCAAACAACCTTTGAACAAGAAGTAGTCATGAATTTGCGTATGTCACAACGCAACGCTAATCTATTAAAAAAGATTGATGCTGCACTGGAACGTATAGAAAATGGTACATTTGGATACAGTGTGATATCTGGCGAAGAAATTGGATTGCAACGTTTAATGGCACGCCCATTAGCAACCAAAACAATTGAAGAACAAGAAGAAATCGAAAAAAACGAAAAATAAATATATCTTAGAAAAAAACAAAATCTGCTGTTTTATAACAAGACAGCAGATTTTTTTTACGTTTTGTTATTTTTTCTAGACACACAAAATTTAAAAGACAAGACCACTGTCTATTAAAGTATACTACGACTTAATCCACCAAGCTCTAAAATATTTTTATTTTGATTATTTTCAACATTTGGTTTAGCAGCTTTGTTTTTCTTTGATACAACATCTTCCTTTGCATCTAGCGCATCAAATTCAAAAACAAATTTGACATTGCCAATCCAACAAGATATAAAATCATTACCAACCAAATTAATACTAGTTTCACAAATTGACATATTCACAGGTGCTTTTGAAAACCATTTTTTGACACGTTCTTTTCCCTTCTCTTCAGAAGTATAACGTTCATTACTTAAATCAATGCTACAATCAACAAATTTATAATCCGGTTTTCCCCCATTGTTTTTACAATATTTATCTAAAACATCTTTATCACTTACACATTCGCCATTAAATTCATAATTTGGCGATTGACACTTGCCATTCCCTTTTTTACTAGGTACCGAAACGGGTTGTACTGATTGCGCTTTATTATTTGCATCAATTTCAGCTTGTTTAGCTTTTTGCTCTTCAAAGACTTTTTCTAATTCTGCACTATCTTGTTTTTCCTTACTAACGCACCTTTTTTCAACCATAGAATACGTTAAATCACCACCACAGCTTACATATTGTTCATCTGGAATACAGTCACCAAAACTTTTATGCCAAATTTTACCAGCATCACAATCTATATTTTGAATTGTAATATTAAATGTTTTATTTCCGCAAACTTGTTTCCATACATTATTTCCCATATATTGCGCGTCTTCATTGCATTGTGTCTGATTTTGTATTACATTTTTGACTGAGCCTGCACTAACAGTTTGATTAACAGTCACGTTTTTATTTTCTTGTTTTGGTTTAGCACGCTTTTTTGGTTTTGCAGATTCTTTGGATTCAATAACTTCTTGTTTGTTTTCTTGTGTTTGTAGCTGATTTTGTTGTTCGGTTTTTATCTCTGATACACCATCATCAACTTTAATGACATTTTCTTTAATTTCTTTGAAATTAAAATCTTTATCACCACATGTGATACCAGTACCACCACAAACACAAGAATCATCTTCGGATATTGCTTTTTTACTAATCAATAATTTCTTTGCATCATCACATGTATCTACAACATCATTACTAGAATCATAAATAATATTTTGTTGGTTTTCGCTTTTTACTTCATCTCCACTTTGTTGGTTAGCATCATTTGCAACTTTTACTTCACCAACTACACTTACATCCTGCTGACTTGGAATAGCTTCGCCACTAGGATTTTGTTGTTCATTTTCATTATTTGTTTGTCCATTCTCATCACTTGACACTTGTGCCCCTGCACTATTTTGTTTACCTTCCGGAATTTGTTTTCCAGTTATTTTTTGTAATGTTTCTTTATAAGCAGCAATAATAGTATCTAAATCTTGTTGAAATTCTTGTTCTAGTCTGGCTATATCTGCATTTTTACTTTCATCACCATACATACTAAAAATAGGTATGAAAACAAAAAACAAACCAATTAAAACCACATATTTTAACTTCATTGAAAAAATTGTATCCCCCTGTACCCCGCTATAAGAATTCTTCCACAAAGGTACGTTTTCGGACGAAATAATAAACATATAAAAATGATAAAAATAAAAATTAAACAAAAATCGCTATACACCGCAGAAACCGCGCAACACAAAAGATTTTATATAAAATTTTAAAAATGTAAAAATTCATAAAAAATATGTTGATTTAAACGTACCTTTAAATCGCAAGAGTTTTATAAAAAAATATTTGTATAATCAAAATGTTATATTATAACAATTATCATAAAAAAAAAAGCCCTTTGTTATCAGACATAACAAAAGGCTATTTTTATATAAATATTCTTACTTTTTCTTTGTTTTCTTTCTAGTAGCAACTTTTTTTGATTCATTTGACTTTATTTCTTTCTTAAAAACTTTAACTCCACTAGCCAAATTTTTCATCATAGTTGGAATTTTGGCACTGCCAAATAAAATTATAACCAAAACAACTATTAAAAGAATTTCCCAAATACCAAATCTCATATCTATCACCTTTGTTTATTTTGAAACATAACAATCTAATCCATCAGACTTTGCGTTACGACAAAAACCATTTGCTTCTGAAGCAGTATGGAAAGGAACGCGCAATCTATAAATCGTTTGCCCCTTGACCTCTGCTGCTAGAATCACAAATTGTTTTCCACTGAACAAACTTTGATGTGCATTACGAATTCTCTGCTCTGCGGCTTTTGCTAATTCACGAGTACTGTACGAACCAAACTGAACATATATATTACCGACACTAGTCGCCACAGGTGTCGTCGTTTTCTTTGCCACAGTTGGTGCGGTTATCTTTTTCTGATTTGTCGTATTTTGCGCAACAGATTTAGTTGTGACTTTATCTGGATTAAACGTCACTTCTTTTCTGTCTTCTACAACACGTACTGGTGTCCCATCAGATTCAACAGGTTTCGTCTCTATTGGCTTTGGCGCAGATTTTTCTGTTTTTGGTTGCACCTCAACTTTTGCTGGCTTAGCAGGAACATTCAAATCAGCCACAGGTGCAGATGGTACCTCTACCTTATCTGCTGGTGCATCTAGATTAACACTGACCGAAGAAGACGAATCGCCCCCGATATGTGCAATAACAATCCATGTAGCCAACACAACAATTGCCAACCCAAGCCCCATTAACAACCACGGTCTTTTAGGACGTGGCGCAGAAAACGGTGTTGCCTCTGGCAAAGTATCAACCTCGTTATCATCTTCTAGGTCTAATAAATCTAAACTTTCGTCTTGGTCTTTCATAATATCCCCCCATTTATATCATTGACATAAGCATATTATATCATAAAAATTAAGGATAACCAAGCAACCTTTACAAATTATTTTGGCATGTTTCCAAAATCAGGTGGCACAATCAATTTATGATTTGCTTCAACAATTGGCTCTTTTTCACAATTACACCCACAACCAGCTACAACAATCAAAGAACACAATGCTAGTAATATCGCTATTTTTTTCATTTTCTTTCCTTGTTCTTTTTATTATCGGGGGGGACATCCCCCCTTTTTTATTACAAAGGTAATTTTACTGCTTCACGCATTTCAGAAACAAAAGAATCAACAGATTTCACATCTTGACCCTCTTTACCCAGATAACGCAAAGTCACAGTTTTATCGTTCATTTCTTTTTCACCGACAACCGCAATAATCGGTGTTTTTATCAAAGACAACTCACGAATTTTATAATTAACCTTTTCATCACGCAAATCAGCACGTGCATAAACACCAGCGTCTTTCAATTTAGCAACTACCTCATTTGCATAATCTTTATATTTTTCAGACACAGGCGTGACGACCACAGGTTCTGGTGACAACCACAAAGGTAAATTTCCACCAGTTGATTCCAACAATACCCCCATGAATCTTTCAATGGAACCCAATATTGCACGATGCAACATAATCGGACGATGTTTTTCACCATCTTCACCAATGTAAGATAAATCAAATCTTTCAGGCAAATTCATATCTAACTGAACAGTTCCACACTGCCACACACGCCCCATAGAATCTTTCAAATAATTATCAATTTTTGGTCCGTAGAAAGCAGCATCATTTTCTGCAATTTCATATTCAATTCCGTTTTTATCCAAAGCATTTTTCAAAGCAGCTTCTGCTTTGTCCCATATTTCATCGGAACCAATACGAAATTCTGATAATGGACGAGTTGCTAACTTCATAGTTATTTTTTCAAAACCAAATGTATTGTAAATTGATTTTATGAATCGCAATATTTTAACAACTTCTGACTCTAGCTGTTCTTCTGTACAGAAAATATGTGCATCATCCTGAGTGAATTCACGCACGCGCATCAAACCAGACAAAGCGCCAGCAGCTTCATACCGATTCACTTTTCCAAACTCTGCTAAATACATTGGTAAATCTTTATAAGATTTTATACCCTGGCTAAACACCAACATCCCCCCCGGACAAGACATCGGTTTCACACAAAAAACTTTACCATCTTGGGTTGTACCAGAATAATTATGAGCACCATATTTAGCCCAATGTCCAGATTTTTCCCACAAGCATCTATCCATAACAGATGGTGTAGATATTTCTAAATATCCAGCTTTGTCTTGACGAGAACGCATAAAATCAATCATTTTGCGATAAATCTTATACCCTTTGTCATGCCAAAACACTGCACCAGGTGCATATTCTGGTTCAAAATGGAACAAATCCATATCTTTACCAAGTTTTCTATTATCTCTGGCTGCGGCTTCTTCTTGCATTTTTAAAAATTCAGCCAATTCTTCAGCGCTTGCAAACGCATCAACATAAATACGTTGCAACATCTTATTCTTTGAATCACCTTTCCAATAAGCACCTGCAACACTTCTTATTTTGAAACCATCTTTTGGCAAATCTTTACTGGATGCAACATGTGGCCCACGACATAAATCAGTGAAATCACGGAAAGTATAAATTGACAACACTTCACCATTTGCATCATATTCGTTAAGCCATTCCATTTTGTATGGTTGATTTTTAAAAATTTCTTTTGCTTCATTTAGCGATATTTCACGTCTATCGAATCGACCATCACTTTTAATCAAAGATTTCATTTCTTTTTCAATAGCAGCAAAATCTTCTTCACTGAACCTATGTTCTGTATCAAAATCATAATAAAACCCGTTCTCAATCGCAGGCCCCCCAGCAAATTTAACATCTGGATATAATTTTTGAACAGCTGCAGCCATCACGTGTGCTAACGAATGGCGTATTGTTTCAATTGGATAAGACATAATTTTTACCTTTTATTTTTATTTATTAAATTGCTTGTTTATTATAATACGTGCTTTTGATTAGCACAAACAAAAATCTATACCCCCAAAGGGGTTGTTGTAGTCAAAGTAAAAATATACAATTCACAAAACATACTGCTTATTTTATTACCATAAAACATAAAAGTCAAAAAAAATCCGCCTATTGGTGTAATTACAACCAATAAAAGCGGATTTTTTAATTTTTACTGTTCTAAACTATTTATCAAATTCTGAATTCTTTCAGAACTTTCATTATCATTCAAAGCAACAGCTATAGCAAATGCAGATTCTAAATCTTTGCGAGCAGCATCTTTGTTATTTAATTTAAAATTCAAAGCAGCTGATTTTTCAAAATACCCCATCGCATTACTAGATTGCTTTTCACGTTCTTCTTGGGTTGGTGCTGCTTGGATTTGTTCAGAAACAACACGCACAGCCGAAGTATAATCGTTTATCGCATTTTCAAAATCCCCAACTGCCGTAAAAGCTTCTGCACGTTCTGCATAAACATCTGCAGATATTTTGCCTTCGGCACGCGCCAAAGAATTAGTGTAATCAGCAATTGCACCTTGCCAATTCTTTAACCATAAATTCAATTGACCACGCTTTGCATATAAATCACGCATATTTAAAAGTTCTGCCGGTTTTATGGACTGAGCAGCAAGCGCATTATTTACATCATTCAACGCAGATTCGTAATTTTCTAAACGCGTATTTAACAAAGCCCTGTCATAAAAAGCAATTGCATTCATAGCATCCATTTCAACCGCAGTGTCAAAATCAGACAAAGCCTTTTGATAATCACCCATCTGCATATAAGCTTCTCCACGCAAAGCATAAATATTAGACGTTGCATTTGACTCAATTGCGGTGCCCAATTCTGTAATAGCGTCTTCTATATTGCCAGCAGCTAATTTCTCTTTTGCCGCAGCAACATAATCTTCTGGTTGCAATAAAACCTCTTCTGTGACAACCACATTATTTGTGGCTGGATGTAAAAACTCGTGACTGCGTCCCAATATATAAAATGTTGCAGCAATAAAGAACAAAATAATAAACCAATAAACATATATCGTCCAAGACCATGGGCTACTGGCCGAACAAGTATTTGTTTGAATTGCCTGCTTTTTTACTATATTTTTTCTGGTGTTTTTTATTTTTTTCATACACTCCCCCTTTTCCTCTTACCGTGATTTTAGAAATTTTTTAACATCAGGTCAATTGTTTTCTTTTCTATTTTTGAAATTTTTCCTACTTCTAAATTTCCAAGCTGAATTAAACCATAAGATATGCGATGTAATGCGATAACAGGCGAACCAATATGTTTTAATACAATTCTAATTTCGTTCTTTTTCCCTTCTGTCACGGTTATTCGTAAAGTACGTTTATTTATTACATCTATATTCATAGGACGATATTTTATTCCATCAATACAAACACCTTGACGTGCAATATTTAATCCATTTTCCGTATATCCATTTACAGTTGCGATATATGTTCGTGGAATATGATTTTTTGGCAAAGACATCTTGCGTGCCAAATCACCATTATTAGTTAGCAACAATAAACCTGTTGTTTTATAATCTAATCGCCCAATATATTTCAAATTTTTATATTGTTTATCCAGAACATCATATATGGTTTTCCTATGCTCTGGATCAAAAGTTGTAGTCACCGTATTTAAAGGTTTATGAAACATGTACAATTTGATTTCTTGATTTGGTTTAATTTCTTTATCTCGAACAAAAACCTTGGAATTTTCATCTACAAAAAAAACAGGGGTATCAACAACCGCACCATCAACGGATACAAGACCAGATAAAATCATCTTTTCGGCATCACGCCTAGAAGAAACACCACAATCTGCAATGTATTTAGCCAAACGTATTTTCATTTATTTATCATCCTGCTAACTGCAACCACAGCAGCAACTTCTGCCCGTAAAATTGTCTTTCCCAAAGACAATCCTTGAACCCCTGATTTATCCATTATTTCAAATTCCTGTGGCGAAAAACCACCTTCGGGGCCAATAAATACTTTTTTATATTTTGTTATTTTATCTGTGACATCTTTACCATGTGCAGCACGTTCATCAGCTATAACAACATCTTGGAAATCAACATCTTTGAATTGAATTGGTGCCAATAACTTTGGAATACTATTACGATTAGATTGTTCAGATGCTTCTATTATAATTTTTTCCATACGTGCCCAATTTATATGTCTAGCTATTGTTCTATCTGTAATAACGGGTTGCAACACCGCCACCCCCATCTGCGTCACCATATTTAGCATTTCATCTAATTTTTTTATTGGTGCAAATAAAAATACTAAATTATTGCTCGGGTCTTGATGGTCTGTTTTATCACCTATAATCATATTCATTCCATCATCAGACAAAACAGCCTGATATTCAAAACCATTGTTAAATACTAAACAATCACTACGTCTCATAACATGGCGTAAATAATGAACAACATTTTTATCCACAGGAAACCTATTTCCTGATTTTAAATTTTGGTTTATAAAAATTCTTGGCACATTTTGCATTTTTTAATCTTTTGTGTAAAAAATATTATTTTTATGATATAATAACAATCATGGCTACAAAATTCAACATCTTATCTCATAGTGGTACTGGCAAAGGGCTTGGTATTTTTGATACTACCAAATACAAAGAACACGAACAAACCGCTATTGGACGTTATTTTTGGGCTTTACGTTGGGATATCGGAATTTGGTTGATTTGTGCATTGGCATTTGGATTATCTTTTGCTGCAGAACATATTTGGAGATATGGTTGGTCGCCCGCTTCACAAAAATGGGTTATGATATATTTAAAAAATTTACTTTTTACCGGTGGCTTGTCAGCTATAGCAGAAATACCATATTGGTTATCAAGAACTTTATATCACCCAGATTTTGCATGTATCACCCCTGTATTACCGATTATTGCGTATTATTTTCTATCAGACACAACTTTGACTGACGAATTTAATCCATACGGCAAAAAAAATTACGATGAAAAATCTTCTAGAAAGGCAACTGCCGAAGACATCAAGAAAATGGGCAGATTTGACAATAAAGAAGGTTTATTTAAGGGTTTTATGATGGTTTTGGGCTATTTTAAATACAAAAACAAACAAACACCGTTAATGATGGATGAATGTTTATCTGCTCTGTGCGTAGCACCTCCGGGAACTGGTAAAACAGTTGGTGTTGTCACACCTACTATTTTAGAATGCGATACAGTATCAATGATTATTAACGACCCAAAACCAGAATTAAAACAATCAACTTCTGGGTATCGTTCAACTGTCAGTCATGTGTTTATTATGAATTGGTCTGGTCAAGACGAACCTGAACGTGGCATATACTATCCATCTTGGAATCCATTATCACCTGAACACGTTCCATATTTACCAGAGCAACGCGATTTATATATTGATGCTATATGCAAAGTGTTAATAGCTGATGCAGTCCAAGATCCCCACTGGTCAAATACTGCACGTGCTGGATTATCTGGTCTGGTAAATTTTATTGTATCTAAAACAGAACGGGCCAAAGCAGATGATTATTTTTACACAAAAATAAACGAAGGTTCTTTAACAACTGACGATGCCACATTATTAGGTGATTATTATTTATCTATGATGAATGACCCAAATGCTTATGCTGCATATTCAATGTTGCAACGTGGTGAATTAAACGCGATGAACTATGTTCATGTAGGAACATGGGCACACATTCCAGATACTTGGCGTGGCAAAGAAGCATCGTTTGCTATGATTCTAGATTGGTTAACCACCAGCCAAGTTGCAATAGCTGAAGAAATGGAAGAACGTCGTCGTCAAGGTGACCAAATGGTTATGATGGCAGACCCAATGAAAGATTTGTTATTAAAAGCCGTAGATGAAGCACGCCGTTTTGCATATGCACACCGCGCAGTATCTGAATTAACACAACTTGCTAATACACCAGATAAAGAGCGTGGATCTATTTTATCAACAATGATGGAAGGATTAGCAATATTCCGCAACGCAGCTGTTCGCAATAGAACCAGTCATTCTGATTTTCATTTTTCGGATTTACGCGGATTAAAAGACCCACGCGATGGCAAAATAAAACCAGTTAGTGTATATCTATCAGTCAATATGGTTGATGCCCAAGCTGTCAATCCGATTACTGCTATATTTATTGAATTGATGTCTAATTATTTATTAGCGCACAAACCAGATGACATCGTTGATGGTAAAAAGGTCGGTCCATGCCCAGTATTATTCGTATTGGACGAAATGCCAAAAATGCAAAAATTGGATGCTGTTATCAAAGGACCAGACCTTGGACGCGGACAAAAAGTATCTTATTTAATTATTGGTCAGGATATTCACCAAATTCAAGAAAGATACGGTGCAGATGCCGCAGCCACAATTATATCTACGACAGCTGCAAAGATTGTATTGCGCCAAAACGACCCGACTTCGGCACGCCAATTTTCTGAAATGATGGGGATGGAAAAAACCAAAAAAGTCGAAACTGACAAAGACGGTAAAAAGGTTGAAAAACCTGACGAAAAACCCGTATTTTCAGAAATGGATATTATGAAATTACCATTTGGAAAACAACTGGTTATTTTCCAGGGACACTATAATCGCCCTATAGAAGCAGAAGCAGCGCTTTATTTTAAAAATAAAACACCCGTGGAACAAAAATTATATCAAAAATTACAAATGGGGGAAACATCCCCATTACCAGAATTTCTAATACCGTATCATCATGCAATTATGGGTTATGATGGAACACCAAAAGTGTATAATCCAAATACCAAAGAAATAAAAATTTTGGAACCTGTAAAATAATACATAAATGTTAAATGTATAAAATTATTTGTCTTTGTTTATTCGTTCTATACGGCTGTGCATCAAACACACAGGCGCATCTTGATACATTGCAAAATGATTTTACAAATGGCAAATTTGAATCTGTTGCACAAAGCTTTTCAGCAGACCTGTCACCAGAAAAGCAAAATAATTTGGAATTATTGATAAATGGTATCACTTTATTCCATGAAAATAAATTCAAAGACAGTGATTTAGTTTTCGAAGAATTTAATAAAAGAAATTTATCTTTAACCGATTCGTCAATAACACGTGAAACAACGGGTTTATTATTTGGTCAGGGTGTAAATTCATATAAACCATATATGATGGATTCTTTATTTGTATCTTACTATCAAATATGGGATTTGTTAGCAATGCAAGATTTTGAAAATGCACGTGTCGTTATAAACCAGTCTTATAATCGTCAGCAACAAATGTCCATAGAATATAAACAATTGATAGAAAACCGCAAACAAGATATCGAACCAGAACTGCGTGAAATCATTGATAAAAATACATATGATTGGGTTGTTTTTAACGATATCATGAATCCTGCGCTAATGTATCTGTCTGGAATATATTTTTTAACGTGTGGTGATTTTGAAAATGCGAATATTTATTTAAAACGTGCATCAGGTATGGCACCAGATAATTCTTTTATAAAACAAGATTTAGAATTAGCACAACAACATAAAAGACCAACAAATATAATTTGGCAATTCTCAGAAACTGGATTTGCTCCGCGCCTACACGAACAAAATGCAGGATTATTTTTACCAACAATTGGTATGATATATTTTTCTTTCAGCGAACCGCATTTTTCACAAAGTTCTATAAAACCAAAAAATGCACAAATGTTAGCTAATGTTGATGCGATGTTCATGACAGAATATAATGAATACAGAATAAATGAAATTTTACGTTCTTATACCAGTGCGGTATCCAAAGCGACATTACAAGCAACTATGTATAATTCACATAGCAGTACGGCACCACTAATGGGCATACTTTCTTCTATTTACACAGTATCTTCATCAAACACAGACGTTCGCACATGGGCAACATTACCACAATATATATACGTGACAAGAATTAACAAAAGTAAATCCAACTTGAACGACTTGAACATAAATGATACTATGAAACCAGAATTAAAACTGAACAACAATAACTTGATATACGTACGAATGACCCCAAATGTCATAGATACCAAAATCATAGATTTAAAATAACCAAAGGAGAACCAAATATGAAAAGAATAATACCCTGCGCATTGTGCATCGCTTTATGTGCATGTGGCGAAACACGTGTGATTGACTTACAAAATGAACGCGAAGTTTCTTCAATGCAAAATGTTATGGAATTAGAATATCGCGATTGGACATCTACGGCAGAAACAATGACCAAATCTATGCTTGAAAGCAAAGCTTTTACATCACACAAAAATCCTGTAATTGCAATTGGCAACATTGTAAATGATACTGCACAACGTTTTGATACTGGGATTTTAACAAAGAAAATAAGAACAACATTGTTAAAATCTGGTATTGCAAAAATCGCAACAAATTTTTCTGGTGAAGACACAACATCAAACATTGTTCGCACAATTCGTGATAATGATGAATATGATGCGACAACCATTGCACAAAAGGGAACATTGGTCGCACCAAACATGTCCCTATCTGGTAAAATGATTCAAAGAAACTTGAAATTACAATCTGGGTGGTTTTCTTCTACTGATACACGTGTAGAATATTATTTACAATTAACTTTGACAGATTTGAAAACAGGATTATCAATTTGGGAAGATGAAAAACCAATTATCAAAGAAGGTGACCATGCGCCAACTTGGTAATCAAAAATGTAAAAATCAAAAATCCGCCTATACGGCGGTTTTATTATTGTTTATTGAATTTGACCATCAATATAATTTATCTTTTGTTGATTAACAATTATGTATTTACCATCATATTTTGGTGCAACTTGCTTTTTAATTTTCGTTTTCCAATATACAGAACCATCCCGCACATCTATGGCATATAAGTTATCATCAGCACCAACAACGAAAGCAAAATCATCAACTACTATAAAATCAACTGGAACAGATATATTTACACACCAAAGTTTATCACCAT
>Ga0310696_10002400_pt1 | contig 24879 bp, 20 predicted proteins | sample AusTroGonzalo_MG_4_FD_203885 | JGI IMG/M metagenome (GOLD analysis project Ga0310696, IMG submission 203885) | Bovine rumen microbial communities from tropical cattle in Woodstock, Queensland, Australia - Gonzalo_02 (v2) (version 2) | ecosystem: Host-associated > Mammals > Digestive system >...
GGAGAGGGTGGTGACTTTTCTTTTCTCGAATTCCTCGAGGTCGACCATCTGGAGTGCCTTGCTGACTTTTTTGTCGATTTCAGACTTCTTGAGATGCTCCAGTCTTTCGACCATGTTCCCGTTTTTATCTCTGAACGAAGTTTTTACTTTCTTAAGTTTGAGGCCGAAAGCGATGTTGTCGTAAACATTGAGATGAGGGAAAAGTGCATATCTCTGGAAAACGGTGTTTACCGGTCTGAGATAGGGCGGAAGGTTCGTTATATCCTTGCCGTCAAGCAGGATTTTTCCCTTCGTCGGAAGCTCGAAGCCTGCGATCATGCGCAGCGTTGTCGTCTTTCCGCAGCCCGACGGACCTAAAAACGTGACAAATTCGCCACGGTTCACATGAAGATTGAAGTCGGAAACAGCGAGAGTGCCGCCTTCGAATTCTTTCGAAATTCCGACAAGTTCAATAATTTTGTCACTCATAATTTTTCCTCCAGAAAAGTGTGAGCAAAGCAAAAATACTCCATAATTGCAGTTCAGCCTTAAAAATAAAAAAAACTATTTGGAACTATGGTATCAATGATTATTGCCTAATCCCGCTTTCTCGGCGGCGATAGTCTCGTCGTCGATCATTCCGAAAAGGATCTCGACCGTACCAAGCTTGATCCCCGGAGCGACAGCTCGTTCGGAAAGCTTGGTAAAATCAAATATTTCAGGCAGGTTAAGCATTTTTTTGACCTTTCTGCTCGCGGCAGGAGTTATCGGCTCCATGACCGTGGCCAGAGTGTTGATAAGATTCAGACAGTTGATAAAAACACCGTTGCATCTCGCAGGATTGCTTTTTCTCAGAGCCCACGGAGCCATTGCGTCGAAGTATTTGTTTGCGATTCTTCCGATTTCCATGATGTGGAAAGCTGCGTCACGGACTTTGAATGTTTCGTAGCACTCAAGAACCGCTTTGAGCTCAGTATCGACTTCGTTCCACATTTTGTCGTCTTCTTCGGCAAATTCAGTTTCTCCTTCGATTTTGCCGCCGAAGAATTTGTTGATGAAGGCGAGGTTACGATTGACGAAGTTGCCGTAGATCGCAGCGAGCATACCGTTGTTCGCATCCTGGAAACCTTTGAAGGAGAAATCTGAATCCTTGGTTTCAGGTGAGATCGTAGCAAGGTAGAATCTGACAGAATCGGGATTGAACTTCTCAAGGAATTCGTGGACCCAGATCGCCCAGTTTCTGCTTGTCGAGATCTTCTGTCCTTCAAGGTTGAGGAATTCGTTTGCCGGAATTTCGTCCGGAAGTTTCCAGCCGTCTTCCTGACCCATGAGCATTGCAGGCCAGATTATCGAATGGAAAACGATATTGTCTTTTCCGATGAAATGGACAAGTTTCACGTCATCGCCGCCTTTCCACCATTTTTCCCACTCGTTTTCGTCGAGACCTCTTTTGGCGAAGAGCTCTTTCGTGAAAGCGATGTATCCGATCGGAGCGTCAAACCAGACGTAGAGGACCTTTCCTTCAGCTCCTTCGACCGGAACGGGAACGCCCCACGAGATATCGCGGGTGATACCTCTCGGCTCAAGACCTCTTTCAAACCACTGTTTGCAGAAAGCCTTGACGTTGCTTTTCCAGTTTTCTTTCGTTTCAAGCCAACTGTCGAGCCTTTTTTCGAATTTGTCGAGATCCAAAAACCAGTGCTTTGAAGTCTTTCTGACCGGTGTTTCACCGCAGATCTTGCATTTCGGATTGATGAGATCAAGCGAATTAAGAGCGTTTCCGCATTTGTCGCACTGGTCTCCGCGGGCTCCCGGATCTTTGCAGATCGGGCATGTTCCTTCGACATAGCGGTCGGGGAGGAACATCTTGTCGTGTTCGCAGTAAAGCTGTTCGACATCTTTCACCGAAATGAAGCCGTTCTTATCAAGTCTCTTGAAGAAATCCTGTGAAAGTTCCTTCTCGATATCGTTGTGTGTTCCCGAAAATATATCGAACGACATTTCCGCCATCTCGAAACCGCGTGCGATGATTTCGTGGTTTTCTCTGACAACGTCTTCAGGTGTGATACCGCGCGATTCAGCGTTGATCGTGATCGGGACACCGTGTTCGTCCGTTCCGCAGACATATATTACGTTTCTCTGCATATTGCGGAGATAGCGCACATAAACATCGGCGGGAAGATAAGCCCCTGCAAGATGGCCGAGGTGGATCGGTCCGTTCGCGTAGGGCAAAGCTGATGTGACTAAATACTTCAATCTTTTCTCCTTCAAAAAAGCTCGTGTGTGAAAAAAATACCGGCCAAATTCCGGAAAAAGTAGGGGACAATAACGATTTTTTGTAAAAAATCAATAAATATTTTTAAGGGGTTTGCACGTTTTCAGCGAAAAAAATTTTGCGATTCATGAAAAAGTTTCTAATTTAGTGCGTTTTTTGTGATTCCGAGTGCGGTAACATACCGGTAAAAAAAGGAGTTGAGCATGTTTGCAACTATAAACCTCGATATGTATCAGACGGCGGCCTTTGCCGTTGCGATGCTTACTTTAGGAAAATATCTGACGAAAAAAATATTGTTTCTCTCGAAATTCTGTATTCCGGCACCTGTGACCGGAGGACTGGTCTTCGCCGTTATCGCCTGCGTCTGCCATTCTTTAGGGATCATCGAATTTTCTTTTGACAAAACCATCGGCGATATGAGCATGGTCTTCTTTTTCGCTTCTGTCGGTTTTCAGGCCAATCTGAAACTGCTGAAAAAGGGCGGGGCTTCGCTCGGGATCATGCTTTTTCTGCTGGTAGTGATGATTTTCGGGCAGAATATCATAGCGGTCGCTCTTGCCAAAGTTATCGGAGTCAGTTCTTTCATCGGTCTTTGCGCCGGTTCTATCCCGATGGTCGGCGGACACGGCACCTCGGTCGCTTTCGGACCTTTGTTTGAAGGTTTTGGAGTGGAAGGAGCCACGACTTTGTGCACCGCTGCGGCGACATTCGGACTTATCGCCGGAAGTCTGATGGGAGGTCCGCTTGGCAGGAATCTTATAGAACGGAAGAATCTGCTGCAGACTGCCGTGCCTGAAGAGAGTGAAGAACAGATCCCGCCAGAAAAGGGCAGGGTCGCGCAGGTACGCCGTTACACCAATGTCGTCATGACTATGATCGTCGCTGTCGGAATCGGTTCCTGCGTTTCCTGGCTGCTGACGAAATCGGGGCTGACTTTCCCGCTTTACATCGGAGCTCTGCTTGTCGGCGCAATCATCAGGAACATCTCGGAATTTACTGGTCTTTTCGCGCTGAACATGCGTGGGATAGACAGATTCGGCGAGCTCTGTCTTTATATGTTTCTTGGAATAGCGATGATAACGCTCAAGATCTGGCAGCTTGTGGGTCTGGCGCTGCCGCTGATAATACTGCTCACCGGTCAGACGCTTTTCATGTTTCTTTTTACCCGTTTTCTTGTTTTCAGAGCCATGGGACGCAACTATGACGCCGCAGTAATTTCAGCCGGAATGTGCGGTTTCGGCATGGGTGCGATGCCGAACGCAATGGCTAACATGCAGGCGATATGCGGTCGTTATGCCCATTCCGCCAAGGCTTATCTGCTTATTCCGGTAGTCGGAAGCATATTTGCCGATTTTTTCAATTCACTGATAATAACATTTTTCATAAATGTGCTGAAATAAAGAAAAATTCAGGATTTGCACTCGTTTGAACGGCATACAAATTTTGGGAATTGCCGCCATGTGTTTTGTCAAAAAAAACAAAAAGTTGACGCAACGCTTGACATTGAAAATCTTGCGTTCTTCTTTACAGCGGAAAACTTGCCAACACAGCTGAACTTCCTAAAATACCGCGTTTTTTTGTTTAAAAACTCGTGTGAGAGGGCAAAATGAAGAAATTTTTTGTGATTTTCGCGCTTTTAAGCGCAATGTTTCTGATGATTTCGTGCGGCGGCAGTTCTAAAACCGGCGACACAAGCGACACCGGTGAAACCGTGACGGATGAAGACGGTGACACAGCTGACGAGAGCGAGCCGACAGACGATTCTGAACCGTCAGGTGACACTGACCCCGATGATTCGGAGAATCCGGACACAACGCCTGATAACGGTGATACTGCTCCGGACAGCGGCGATTCTCAGCCTGACAATGATGCCGACACAGATTCAGGTGATACAGTTCCCGATCAGGATACTGACGCTGACACGGATACGGATCCGGTCGTTCCGTCGATGGAAGAGGGCATCTATCTCGGTATCATCGGCTTTAACAACGATCTGACCAAAAAGCCGATCAAGCGTCTGACTGATGCCAACAAATCTGAGTTCAAGAGTTTCATAAACTCTCTTACGCAGTTGAATTTAACTGCGCTTTACTGGGCGGATTACAGCGCACTGGATATGATGGAGAACTTTGAGATTTCTCCTGATTTGCAGCTTAAAAAAGTTGCACTTGTCACCTTCACGGACGGTCTCGACAACCAGTCGCTTTCGTCTGACGATTTCAATCCCGGCCCGTACGACAGTCATGCCGAATACCTTGATGCCATCCACAGCATGATCATGGACGAAGACGGTATTCACGGACAGCCGGTTACAGCTTATTCGATCGGTCTGAAAGGTGCGGACGTCACCGACGAAGACAAATTCGTAAACACACTGGAAATGCTGGCAACCGAGGAAAGCGGAGATGAGAAATATTTCTTCCGTGTCAGCGACATGAATGAGGTCGGCCAGCTGTTTGCAGATATTGCTGCAAGCCTTTACTCGGTTTCGACTACGATCAACGTCGGTGTTTACATTCCCGGCGGCTACGACAATGGTCAGGTTATCCGCTACACATTTGACAACGTCAGTGCTGCGACAAGTTCAAATCTCTATATCGAGGCGACATATCACCGCTCAGGCAGTTCAAGAACGCTTGAGAACATAAAATATGAAGGTTTTATCCCAGGTGCTTCGACGATTTCATCATCGGCAACCGGTCCGAACAATGAACTTTACTTCCAGTTCAACGATCTGAAATATTCTAACGGAGATCCTGTTTCGCAGAGCGAGATCATAAGCAAAAGCCGTTTATGGAAGCAGACAAGCAGCGGCGCATGGGACGGCGAGACAGAAATGAACATGGCAGAACTTCCTCCGATCATCGACGAAGACAAGAGCAGTGCACTGATCATGCTTGTCCTTGACTCGACGACATCACTCGGGAGCGATTTTGCAAAAATGCAGAATGAAGCAAAGAACTTTGTCGAGATCCTTGTGAACGGCGGCAGCGGCGTAACTGAATCAAGCCCTTGCGACGACAATCCGTGTGCGACACTCGCCAATTCGACGCATATCTGCACCGTAAGCGGCTCAACTTACACATGTGGCTGCAACTCAGGTTACACTTGGAACGGCTGGCAGTGCACAAGTTCGTCAACGCCATGCAATCCTAACCCGTGCACAAGCATTTCAAATTCCAACGGCAACTGCATAATTAGCGGCACAGGCTACACGTGCGGCTGCCAGTCAGGCTACAACTGGACCGGCACCCAGTGCGCTCAGCCGTCAACACCGTGCAACCCGAATCCGTGCGGAGAGCACTCTGATGGAATCTGTACACAGATAGATTTAACAAATTATTCTTGCGGATGTGATGAAAATTATTTCTGGACGGGAACTGCCTGCGAAAGCCCGTGTGACCCGAATCCGTGCGAACACTCTTGCACCGCGACCAATTTAACAAATTATTCCTGCGGATGTGATGACGGATATTTCTGGAATGGCACAGAATGCACTGTTCCGATAGCACTCGGCAACCTCTGCACCGGTCAAACATCGTGCTACAACGCATCTTCATCGATGACCTGTCCGGAGTCGCCAAGTGCTGATTTCTTTGGTCAGGATGCATATTATGCGAACCTTGGCAAATGCACACCGCAACGTTTTACAGTTCAGACAATTTCAAGCCAGAAGGTGGTTCTTGACAACAACACGGGGCTGGTATGGCAGCAAACGATACCGAGTTCAACCTATACTTGGTCTAATGCGATTTCATACTGCAATGGCCTGACTTATGCCGGATATTCAGACTGGAGACTGCCGAGTCCAAAAGAATTTCACACTATTTCAGACAACAGCAGATACGCACCGGCATTTGACACAACTTATTTCCCGAGCATTACAAATTCTGATTCTTCCTATTTCTGGACATCTCAGGAAAGCAAATCAAACACCTCAAATGCGTATTATGTATGGTTCTACACTGCTTATTCCTATCATTTGGCAAAAACCAATACTTATAATGTAATGTGTGTTCGTGGTTACGAGTTACCGAATTCGGTTTTCACGACTCAGACAATAAGCGGAGAAGTCGTTGTCAATGATTCCGCAACCGGTCTCATGTGGCAGAAAGAGTATGTGACAGACAAGACATGGCAGCAGGCTTTGAAATACTGCGAGGATTTGAGTTACGCCGGTTATACGAATTGGAGGCTGCCAAACAAGAATGAGGCTACATCACTGCTTAATTACAACAAATCCGCTGCTCCGTATTCCGACTTTCCTGAGATGCCGAGCAACTATTTCTGGTCGTCCACTACCCACGTCAGTTATACACCCCAAGCATGGTATGTGGATTTCCACTACTACGGACGCGTGGTCAATAACAATAAGACCTGGGATAGTCCCAGTGTTCGTTGTGTAAGAAGCGCGGAGTAAATAGCCCCATCCTAAATCTCGCATTTCCCGAAAAACAACGAATTTACTACGGAAAAAGAAGTCATTCCCGTAAAAAACACTACGGAAAACAGTTCCGATTCTACGGAAAAGACTACGGAAAAGATTTTCGGTGCGATAAAAGAAAATCCTCACATAACAACAAAAGAACTCGCACTAAAATTCAAAATAACCGAAGACGGCGTGTTTTATCATGTCAAAAAACTCCGTTTATCAGGCCGGATCAAACGGTCTGGCGGCAGAAAAAACGGACACTGGGAGATCGTCTGAATCGTTTATACCTGCGCATAATCGGAGTTTGTTGGTGTTCTATACCTGCGCATAATGACAAAAAAAGCGAAAAAAATATCTAAATCGTTTCCAGAAAGGCTTCGATTCTTGTCGCGACTCTGGCGTCGATTTTATTTGAAGGTTTGTCGAATTCCAGCGTGAGAAGCGGGATGTTGAGTCCTTTGCTTTCAAGGAGTCTGCGGAGGATTATGTCCTCGAGTTGTCTGTGGCAGAAGGATTGTACATAGTGGATTATGCCGTCGACGTTGCGTTTTTTGATCTCGGCGATCGCTTTTTCGAAGCGGAAAGAAGCGGAGTAGGGGTAGGTGTAGTTTGTGTACTGTTCTTCGATCGTCGGATATTCGTCGAGCATTGCGAATTCGCGCTGGATCTCGTTGTAGACGACTGTCGCGTTTCTTTCTTCGAGAAATGCATGTATTGGAACGATCGGCGGAACTCCGAGGTATGCTATTTTTTTGCGGTTCGGGTCTGCAAAACGCTTTCTGTGATCCAATTCTTTAATAAAATCATCGGCTTTTGCTTCATATTCTTTTGGGTCACCGCAGAAATCTGATGATGAAACGAGGAAAAGGTGGTTTTCTTCGCCGGTCACGCTACCGGGATAGAGATATGATGTTTCGTCTATGATTTTCAGTTTGCGTCTGAGAGATGAAAGTTCTTTCCAAGTGCGGACGCACGATGCGTAGTCGGTTCCCATAAATTCGGCAAAACGGCTGATTTCACTACGCATTTTGTCGATTTCACGGAAGTAGGGGAAGTTGAAGATAAAAGTTCTGATTCCGGTTTCGGCGGCCACGATCTGCTCCAAAACCTTTGCGTTCGAGCAGTCGCCTTCGGTCACGGCGATGAAAACGTCGATATCTTTGTTGTGTTCCGGAGATACCAGAACTGAATAGAGCCCTTTGATCCACGCGCAGGAACTTCCCGCAAAACCTAAAAACTCAGCTTTTTCGACAAGAGAGGAGGGGTTCGGGTCCGAGACAAAAATGTTGTTTAAATCTAACGGTCTGTGTCCCGAGGTGAGAACGACTTCGACCGGAATCGTCGTTGTGAAGGCTGCTATTTTCTGCATCAAATGTTTAAATTAAAAAATTTATTGAAATTTTCTCTTACTTGTTTGGCCAGATCAATTTGTTTCATATTTAAAAGATTGGCCGCAAAGTCGTAAACATATCTGACTTTCCCCGGAGTGTTCGGTTTTCCGCGAAACGGCACCGGAGCGAGGAAGGGCGAGTCGGTTTCAAAAAACATATTGTTTATATTTGTGTGATTAAATATCTCAAGGACATCTGCAGATTTCTTAAAAGTCAGAATTCCAGAAAACGAGATCAGCCATCCTTTTTTGAGCACTTTTTGAGCCGTTTCAAGATCGCCTGTATAGCAGTGAAAAAGCACCTTTTTATCGTCAAAACCGTATTCGTTGAGGATGTCGTAAATTTGGGCTTCACCGCATCTTCCATGAATTAAAATGGGTTTTTGAAGTTCTATGGAAAGCTCGATCATGGTTCGAAGCATCTTCAACTGGATTTCTTTCGGAGAAAAGTCGTAGAAAAAATCTAATCCTACTTCACCTAAAGCAATAATATTTTCCTTATTTTTTGCGATCCATGAAATATCCGAATTAATAAAATTTGATGATTCTTGAGGGTGGATTCCAGCCGCAGCGTAGAAATTTATGTTGTTTTTTAGAAACGTTTCTTCTACACTTTTGTGATATTCCAATTCATGCTCGCTTCCGCAGATGTCAACTACCGTATCGACCTGATTTTCGTGCAGTTCCGAAATTATATCCTCCAAAGAGATGCCTTTTTCGGTAACTGTCATAAAAATATGTGCGTGTGTATCTATAAACATTTTGTTTACTATCCTTGATTGCCGCCCTGATTTTCCTTTCCCTCTTTTCTGGGCGGGAATTTCTTGAAATTTTTTCTGTTTCCGTGCCAGTTCGGATTCCTTTTGGCGTTGGGATTATTGGGGTTGGACGAGTCTTTCGGAGCAGGTTTTCTATTGTTCGGATTCTGCTGCGGTCTTTCCGGTCTTTCCTGATTTTCAGGATTCGCTGATTCACGCAGAAGCTCTTTTTCTTTGGCGACTATCGGCGTGATATTATCAAGTTCATGGTCAGTAGAATCGCTCTGAGGAAGGTTTATGAACCAGCCGTTATTGAATTCAAGAGCCGATTTCGGGAATGTTTTTTCCTCGGCTTTCTCTTTTTTCTCGGCGTTTTCGGGGAAGAAAACCGTGATGTTCTGGCCGATGGCGTTCACTTTTTTAACGTAGCCTTTGCGGTTTGAAGACCTGTCGAGAATAGCCGTTTCCTCCTGCGGATAATCCTTTCTGAGCTCTTCGTAAGTTGCGTTTTCGTAGCCCAAACAGCAGAAAAGGCGGCCGCAGATGCCCGAAATTTTGTTCGGATTGAGGCTGAAATTCTGGTCTTTCGCCATTTTTATCGAAACCGGAATGAAGTTGTGCATGTGCTTGCGGCAGCAGAGAGTTTGTCCGCACGGCCCGAGACCACCCATGATTTTCGTTGTGTCGCGGACACCGATCTGACGCATTTCGATGCGGCGTTTAAGCTCGTAGGCAAGGCGTTTGATGAGCTCGCGGAAGTCGACTCTGCCGTTTGCCGAGAAGTAAAAAATCGCCTTCGTGTCATCGAGAGTGTACTTGACTTTGATGATTTTCATTTTGATTCCGAGATCTTTATTGGCGCGGATTATAACGTCTTTTGCTGCCTGAGCCTTGATTTCAAGTTGTTTTTCACGTTCAAAATCGGCAGTTTCAGCCTTTCTGACAAATCCGTTTTTTATGAAGTTTATCTTATTCTGCTTTTTGAAATCATCGAGACTTTTGTTAAGAACTTCCGCAAGTTCCATGCCGCGTTCGCTGTATGCGACAATAATATCGCCCTGTTTCAGCTCGTTTCCCGGATTCTTTTGTTCGGGATAATAGTACCAGTAAACCTTTCCGGCAGGCTGAAACTGGATCGCGATAACATCTTCAAAAGCTGGATATTCGTCAGTATAATCGAAGTAAAGCGCGTCGCCGCCGCCGAGCGGTGCAATCGGGCTTCCGGCCTTTTTATATTTTGAATTTTCCTCGTCCTTGAAACCGTCGTCGTTTCTTTCGAGTTCCTGTAAAGTTCGGAACTCTTCCTCCGAAACGTCCATGTTGCGGTCAAGTTTAGTAAATTTTCTATTGTTATCCATAAGTTATCCTCCGATTTATATTGTAAAAAATATTGAGGCATCCGGTGAAAAATATTGCTGGTTGGCCAAAAAAACCGTTATTTTCTGCGCGACTGACGGGTTTTTCTCCCTGACACAGAAAGCCATAATTGCAAGTCTCATCCGTATCAGCATTTTTTTAAGGTAATCGGCTTTTTCGGCCGTGACCGAACCGAGAAGTTCCTTCGACAGAATATCGGTGTCGGTTATCTCGGCATATATTTTATTTATATTGGTTATAGAGTTGAAATCGAGGTCGGAGCAAAAATATGAAAGTCTGTTCTTTTCAGCGGAAAAAATCTCGTCGCCGAGTTCGGAAGCCAGATCAGCCAAAAAAGGATAGTAATCGAAGATCTCCGAAAAACCGGCCTCCGTATTTGCGTTAGGAACGAAAATCGGGACTGAACGCGATAGAACAGTCGGGAGAATCGAATTTCGTTTGTTTACGGCCAAAAAGAAAAAAGTGCGCTGCGGCGGTTCCTCAATTTTTTTGAGGAGAGCGTTCTGGGACTGAATCGTCATCGCGGCGGCATCCCGGAAATAGACAATGCGGTTTTCGGACTCAAACGGCGCATAAAGGATTGCGTCTTCAACCGCGTGGACATCTTCGATTTTGATTGATCCGGTCGGGCCTTTGACGACATTTATGAAATCGGGAAACTGTCCATTGGAACAAAGCGAAACGAACTTTTCGTCATCAATATTACGGCGCGGTTTTATAAGTTTCTTCGCAAACGAAAATACTAAAGTATCTATATTTGAAAGAGCAGGCGAATGAAAAAGAATTGTCTGCGGCAGAGAATCTTTTTCCATGCAGGAAATCAATTTTTCAGATATTGCCAAAATCTGCGAAGAAACCACCGTCTTTCACCCTTTTTAGTTTACATAATATATGTTATGCGAAGTTGTCCATATAAAAAGAAAAGTCATTTCAGGCAGTTACCTATTCGCTTCATTGTGGTAAGTTTTTGCGAGCCGTCAGGATTATTTTCCTTTCCGGTTTGTCTGAGCAGCGATCTGGTTTTAAAAAATTCCGAAGTCAGTCCGAAAGAAAAAATGATTTTTTTATATTCCGGAGAGCGGCTTCCAAAAATCGCGTCAGATAAATTTTCTCCGACGATCGGAGTCAAGTATCGGTCGAGGTCCATTTTTCGTCCCTTGATGAAAAATACGCTGTCGAACCTTTTTTTCGCTTTTTCGTTTTTCAGATGGACATCGATCAGCACATTTTCCTTTTCAGCGTAATATGTCAGATTTTTGAAATCAGCCCACATTCCGCGAGCCGTCGTTCTTTTCGGGACCCACAGGATCCTTCCGGCCGGCTTTTCGGGAATTCCGCCCAGATCGATCACGAGCTTTTCCTCTTTTTCGACTTCTTCTTCGGTCTGATCCATAAATTCAGCCGGAATATCGGTGTAACTTGTCGTTCTGTAGACAAAACGGCCGTTCTCTTTTTCAGGATCGTTGAAGAAGCACGGAACTGTCTTTTTCAGGTTTCCGAGTGTCTCTTTTTTGTAGCCTGCTTCGGCAAAAAACAGCGAAAAAAGACTTTTTCTGCATATCGCGCACCCCGCATGGGAAAAGAAAACTATAGTTTTCGACTGCGCGTTGTTGCAGAAATCGATTATGCACGAAGGTTTCGCTTTCTGGATAAATCTGACAAGCTCGAAAAACGAGAATTCGTCCTCGAATGTCGTTGTTTTTCTCTCGTTCAAAGAGAACATTTTTACTTTATTCCGGTCACAGTCGACAAGATACGCTTTCCCCTGAGGATTGAAAGAATCGCTTTCGCACCACTCCTTTATCTGAACTGACAAATCTTCGTATCTGTCTATTCTTGCAAGTATGACTGTGCAGAACGGAACAAGCCTTTCAGCGTTTAATTTCATAATTTTTTACTTTTGATGTCGATAATATCCGCGACTTTGTTGATGATGCCGTTTACAAATGAACTGGATTCCTTGCTGCCGAATTTCTTAGCGATATCAATAGCTTCGTTTATCGTAGCCTTAAACGGAACTCCGTTGTTCTCGTCGATAAGTTCAGCCACCGACATTCTCAGAATATTGCGCTCGATGAGTGCGATACGCTCTATTCTCCAGTTTATCGCTGCGTCCTCGATAAGCCTTTCGATCTCGTTGATGTTGTTTTTTACGGCATTCAAAAGATAGGTTATAAAAACACTTTCTTCTTCTGCAGATTCGTTCATTACCGGAGTTTCGTTCTTGTCGCTCCACTTAGCGATGTTGAAGTAAGTCAGATACGAATCCACAGCCTCTTTTATGGACATGTTTTTATTAAATTCAAGGCTGTAGAGAATCTGGAGTGTTTTTTCCCTTGATCGTCTTCTTAATCCCATAATTTTTCCCGTTTACTTCAGTTTATCCGACAAATTAAGCATTTCGATGGCTGCAAGCGCCGCGTCAAAACCTTTGTTGCCCGCTTTTGTTCCCGCTCTCTCGATCCCCTGCTCGATCGAATCGACTGTAAGAACGCCGAAAGACATATAAACGCCTGTTTCAAGCGAAGCCTGAGCGATCCCTTTGCTTGTTTCAGCTGCGATGAAATCAAAATGCGGAGTGCTGCCGCGGATGATGACTCCTAGACAAACTATCGCGTCGTATTTTTTGGAAAGAGCCGCCTTCTTTGCCGCGAAAGGAATTTCGAAAGCACCAGGAACCTTAATGATTTCAGCGCTTTCAGCATAGTGACGTTCGAGACAGTCGATTGCGCCTTTCAGAAGCGATTCCGAAAGCAGACTGTTGAATCTCGACACGATAACTCCGAATTTTTTCCCTTTGGCACTAAGGTCGCCGGCAAAAGTTTTTACTTCCATCTCAATTCTCCGTTAAATTTCTTTATCTGACGTAAAAATAGTGTGTCCCATCTTTTTCTGTTTGGTTTCAAGGTATCTTTTATTTTCTTTCTGGACTCCGCAGACATTCGGAACGTGTTCCGTTATCTCCAGACCGTAGCCTGTCAAACCTTTGATCTTCTTGGGATTGTTCGTGAGAAGCCTGATTTTTTTGACTCCGATTTCCGAAAGAATCTGAGCTCCGATGCCGTAATCTCTGAGGTCAGCCGGAAAACCGAGCGCGATATTTGCTTCGACCGTGTCCAGACCTTCGTCCTGAAGGTGGTAAGCCTTGATCTTGTTTCCGAGTCCGATCCCCCTTCCCTCCTGGCGCAGATAAAGGATGACACCCCTGCCCTCAGCCTTGATGAGTTCCATCGCGTTCTGAAGCTGGTATCCGCAGTCGCAGCGGATGCTTCCCAAAGCGTCACCTGTCAGGCATTCGGAGTGGACTCTCGTGAGAACCGGTTTTCCGTCGGCGATGTCGCCTTTTATCAGGGCGACGTGCTCGAGGCCGTCGAGTTTATTGCGGAAAACTTTGATTTTAAATTCCCCGCCCCAGCGTGTCGGAAGGACCGCGTCCGCGACCTGTTCGATCAGAGATTCGGTCATAAGCCTGTAAGCGATGATGTTTTCTATCGTAAGGATCGGGAAATCATACTTTTTTGCGATTTCGATAAGCTGTGGCATTCTCGCCATCGTGCCGTCGTCGTTGATTATTTCAATGAGTGCGCCTGCCGGTTTGAGCCCTGCGAGCTTAGCCAGATCGACTGTCGCTTCGGTGTGCCCAGCTCTCACAAGAACTCCTCCGTTTCTTGCGCGCAACGGATTGATGTGACCTGGCCTACCCAAGTCTTCGGGACGGGTCGATTCGTCTGCCAGAGCGCGGATCGTCGAAGCTCTGTCAAACATCGAAACACCTGTCGTGCAGCCGTGTCCGAGCAGATCAACTGTTACCGTGAAAGGAGTTCCGAGAAGCGAAGTATTGTTGTTTACCTGCATTTCAAGACCTAAAGCCTTGCAGCGTTCCTCGGTTATTGTCGTGCAGAGAACTCCGCGGCCGTTTTTTATCATAAAATTAACGGTTTCCGGTGTGATTTTTTCTGCCGCGACAACAAAATCGCCTTCATTTTCGCGGTTTTCGTCATCGACAACTATTACGATCCCGCCGTTTCTGAACTGCTCGACGGCTCTTTCAACATTCTTTTTTACATTTTCGGAATCAACACTCACTTGAGATCTCCTTATACAATACTAATACACGGGATAAATCCCGTTTAGTGCGCTTTCCTACACCAACTCCGCGATATTGTCCAGTTTTAACAGCATTTTTCGCGATATTTTTCTTCGTCATTAAATCGAATTTTCAGAATAAGGATAACTGTCGCGATATACAGTTTCAGGAGCGATATCTATTTCACCGTTATTCCAAGTGATGATTCCATGGAAAAGTGTAGGATTGTTGAAGATTTTCTCATCGGAAAGCGGTTCAAAAGCCGAGCCTTGCAGTTTCGTCGTGTCAAAAAGTCGTTTTTCACCGGTTGAAAATGTCGCGATCAGCATTCCACCAGGCAGAGTTTTTACATCCGTGATTTTAATATCTTCCTCAAAATTTCCGGCATAACAGATTCCGTCTACAACATACATTGAAACCTCTAATTCATCGGTGCGATTTTATCAAAATGTTCGCCTTTTACGGCAAGATTCCATGCCTTATAAGCCTCTTCTTCGTGGAATGCGAGCCAGCCTGTCACAATTTTCAGCTGTTTCTGAGGCAGTGAACCAGCCAAAAGTTCTCCGTCAATCGCAACGACAGCCTCATATTCGCCGTAATATACATGAACATGCGGCTTGTTATGCTGTCCGATGTCACAAAACTGCAAATATATTACGATTCCTCCGAAACGGCTTAATTCAGGCATCTTGATTCTCCTTAAAAAAACAAAAACGCTAAATTATACTGAAAAAACGCTTGAAAACAAGGCATATTTAAACCTACATTTTTAAGATTATTCCTCAAGCGGACAAATTCCTGTTTCATTACAATAGCACTCCCAATCTCTCATAACCGCAGTCGGTCTAGTTACGCGTTTCCACAAGTGCCATTTTCCCCAGAAAACATTGTACCCCATCAATTCATCTCCGTTAGTGTTAAATGTTGGGTCAGGCGGGCAATATGTTTTCTGCTTGTCAAAACGGTAGAAGCAGCCGATGACATCAGATGTTCCGCCTGATAAAGTAAAAAATTCCTGATACGAAATCTTATTTCCTTGCAACATATCTATTTCCTGACTGTATGCCGTTTCTTTATTTTTTTCTATAGCATACTCTGTGTATTTTGGATTATCCAAATCTTTCAAATCTACTTCAACAAACACTGATTTTCTGTAAACATTGTAGACAACACGGTATTCATTTTCGATGTCGATCCTCGGACTGTGACCAAGTTCTTCGTTGCCTGATTCATCCTTACGGTTCAGTTTGAAACATTCGTCAATGTGTTTTGGGTATTTGCGCAGGTCGCAGTAATAAAGTTCGCGGTTGTTCGTGATAAAAGTCAGATGGTCTCCAACAATATTGCCTTCTCCGGCATAATTGTTGATTCCGGCGAGTTCATGCCATTTCCAGTCTTTGGCAGAGGCATAAATTGTCTTTTTACCTTCAAGACGCAACAGAACCCAGTTTTTCCCTGCAAAAGGAGGACTGTTAAGTTTATCCTTAGATCCATAATTATCGCGGATTAGTTCGTAAAAATAGCCGTTTTCTGTTCTCAACACAGAAACAGTAAAAGTTTTATATGTGTTTATATTATCTCCGGGAACTCGGTCGTAAACTTCAACAATATAGCGTCCTTCATTAAAGGCAAGCCAACAATTCTGCCCTAAAATTCTGTATTCATCTTTTTCGGGATCATACTCAAGAATCATACCTGTTGAATGATGTCCGAAATCCATTCCGGCAACTCCGTCATACATACCGTGAGACCAAACCGTTCCCATGCCAACAGAAAAGTCGTTTACTGTTAACAGCCTGTCACAACTGCTGATAAAAGTATTCAGTTCAGCCTTTGTTTTTGCGTGCATATCCGGCAAAACACATGGCCACGGGTAGCATTCGCGCTCTTTTGTCTGGTTCGGATCTTTTTCCTGTGCTTCAAGGTAACGCTGATAGTCTTGCCAGTTGTCCCATTCCCAAATGTTGCGGACACACTGAGGATCATTCTCTGTCGGCGTGTCACAGCCGGGGCGGCAGAAAGTCGGTTTTCCGTTTGCATCCTTGAACGGAAACGGAGTTTTGATCGTGTTTTCATTGTAACGGAGATCGAGACATGCGACATCTTCATCTGAATCTGAATCAGCATCATTTTTTCCGGGATCTGAATCATGATCGGTATCTTGATCCGGCGACTCATCATAATCATCAATAAAATCAGAGTCTTCTTCTGAATCTGTATCGTCATCGGCAATAGTTTCGGAATTATCAGAATCTGTATCTGGAATAATGTCGGAATCAGTTGAAGATTGCGAGGAGGAGCAGGAAACGAGGAAAAACAATGCAATAAAAAGTATAATTATTGAATTTCTCTGCATTTTATCCCTTTTCCGCGATTATTCCGGCGAGAGCGATATCTTCAGGGTAAGTTATTTTGATGTTTGTCCTCTCTCCTTCGACGATGCGGATATCGGCAAGGCCGTATTTGAAGACGATTCCGCAGTCGTCAGTCGCCCCTGCGAAGCCTTCTTTTTTGGCGTTTGCATGGGCTTTTTTTATGACGCTTGCTCTGAATCCCTGAGGGGTCTGGACCTGCATCATTCTGCTTCGGTCGGTGGTCGCCGCCATTTTGCCGCAATCTGCTTCAATTATGGTGTCTGTCGCTTTGATCGCGGTGTGGACGGCATCTGATGAATCAAGTGCAGAAATACAGTCATCGATTATTCTCTGGCTTACGAAAGGTCTCGCCGCGTCATGAATAAGGACTTTTGCGTCGTCTTCAGCGATTTCCCCTACTCCGATCGATGAACTTTCAGCTCTGACTGCGCCTCCCGGAACGATTTTTGTCACTTTTTTGAAGCCTGAGTTCTTAACGATTTCAGTGATTTTTTCTATGCATGCAGGTTCAGAAACCACGATTATCTCATCGATCCCGCTGTTTTTTTCAAACGCTTCGATGCTGCGCCCGACTATGGTTTTCCCGGCAATTTCAATGAATTGTTTCGGGAAGCCGCAGTTCATCCGCTCCCCTTTTCCCGAAGCCAAAATCACGGCGTAAACTTTTCTACTCATCGTCTTTTTCCTCAAAATTTATGTTCTCGCGCGGATGTTTTTTATCGAATTCCCGGTGAATCGCCTCCTGCTCGACATGGGTGTAAATCTCAGTCGTGTTGATGCTCGAATGCCCCAAAAGCACTTGTACGCTGCGCAGATCGGCTCCTCCTTCAAGCAGATGTGTCGCGAATGTGTGGCGCAGTTTATGGGGCGAAATATCTTTGGTGATTCCTGCTAAAACAGCGAATTCCTTGAGCTTTTTCCAGATTCCCTGCCGGGTCAGCTTTCCGCCGCGGTTATTCAGAAAGACATATTCGTTGAAATCACCTTTTTTCATAAGCTGATAACGCATTCTGTCGATGTATTCGTGCAGATATCTCGCGGCATCGTCGCTGTAAGGCACAATGCGCTCCTTGCTTCCCTTTCCGAAAACGCGCAGAAGCTGTCTCTGGCGATAGATATTGCTTAGTTTCAGGTCAACCAGTTCAGAAACACGCAGCCCTGACGAATAGAACATTTCAAGAATCGTTCTGTCGCGGAATCCTGAAGGCGTCGTTGTGTCAACGACCGAAAAAAGACGCTGCAGTTCATCGTAAGTAAGGAAAACCGGGAGCGATTTTTTGAGTTTGACAGGCTCTAAAATTTCAAGCATTTCAGGGATAATGTAGTCATCTTCAAGCAAAAACTTGAGAAATCCGCGAAGGCTGGAGATCGAACGCGCCAGAGAACGGTCGCTGAAATCCCTGTCTTTTGAAAGATGTATTATGTATTCGCTGATGTTCACCGAATCGGCCTGAGTCAAACACATTCCGCGTGAATCCAGATATTCGAGAAAATCGGTAAGATCGCGCTCGTAGGCTTCGACACTGTTCAGCGCCAATCTTTTTTCAAGTTTGATGTGGTTCATATATCTTCTCAGAAGTTTGGAATCGCTTTTATTCATTTTAACCTAATAAAAAAGAAAATCATCAAGAATTTCAGCGGCTTTTTGATAAGAATCTGTATTTTTGTCGATATTTCCGCGGGTTATCTGCTTGAGAAACATTACTTTAAGTATTTCATCACACTCTTTATGGCGATAGATGAAAAGCATTATTTCGAGCATATCCTTGTCAGCCTCGGTTTCAGGTTTTATCGAAAAAATCGCTGCAACGAGCCCTTTTCTGAGAATTTTCACCGCTTCATCCTCGCTCAAATCCCCTTCGGTCACCGTTTTCAAGGCATAAGCGGCGTAACGTGCCCACTCCGGATCAGGCTTATCTTCATTTTCCGTACTTTTTTCAACAAGCCCGATGTAGTCAAGATCACCGCACTGCTCTATCATTCCTGCAAGTTTCAAAGAATGAGCTATCTCTTTTCTGCTTTCGTTGCTCAGATGCTTCATTCCTAAAACCCAGTCGGTTTTTTCGGCAATATAGCCGCACGCCTCTTCGTTTTTAACAAAATAAGAAGAAAAAGGTTCAATATTTTCAATAGTTTTCACAAAATCGATCCACTCGACGGCTGTTTTTACGTCTTTGAAATCAAGCCAGCTTCCGCCTGCGTTTTCTATCATTCCGAACTGACGCAAAAGAACATAGCGGTAAAGACCGGCATCTTTGTTCAAACCGTAGATTTTTTCGACAAAATTGTAGACAAAAGAACTTAAGACCTCTTTATCATCCTTGTTCATTGCAACAAAACGGTTGAAAAGTTCCTTGAAAAAAGGATCATTTTCAAGATTTACCCCGTTTTCAATATTTGAAAGAATGGTTTTAAACGACGACGCGAGAATGAAAAAAACTGTTTTCCGTGTAATTTTGTTTTCTCTGCCGAACCGTTTGTTTCTCATGTTTACCGCAGCAAAATTAAGAACAATTTCAGCGGTCATTTTTCCCGAAAGATCAGCAGCTGTCATCGGCTCGTTTGCAGCATCGTTTGAAATAAGCGAACGGATGTATTTCTCGTTTTCGCCTGAAATATCAGGGTCTTCGAAAGAAAAAGTGTCGCTTCCTGAAGCGTGTTCGTTTATGTCGTTTGCCGCCATCTGCAGCAGATTGAAAAACTCGTCGTAAGGATTCGGGAAAGATGACGGATAAGCGTTCAGATTCACCATCGTCATCATCAGCATCAGAGCAGGCATGAACTGTCTCGTTCTCAAATAGTAAACATAGCGCGAAGGCAGTTGTTCCTGCGAAAAACTGACAGAATTCAGATAGTTGAAAAGAGCGTCGCTGTCTTTATAGAACATATCGGTAAGAGTGTACGAAAAAGTATTTGCCGATTCAATAAGAAAAATTTCAGGAAATATGAGCGAAGGTTCGCAGAAAATTTCTTTTTCAAAAGCCGAAAGTGATGAAAAAACAAGTATCAGGGCTGCAAAAAGCAGGATTTTAATTTTTCTCATTTTTGATTTCTGCAAAAAGTTTTTTCTTAATAATATCAAACTCTTTTTTGTCTATCATGCCGCAATCCAGAAGGTTTACGGCGCGTTCTATCTTGGCTAAAAGCGGGTCCTGCCCTATCACGACTTTTATCTGGCTGTTGAGCATCGTGAAAAGAGCGAATTCTTTGGGCGACATATCCAGATCTTTAGCTTTTTTCACTATTTTTTCATACTGTTCATCGGTGCACGGGACACTAATCCTGTGTTTCATCGTTTACTTCCTCTTCGAGATCCTGAATCCAGCCGTCAAAACCGAATTTGTCAGCAAGTTCAGCTACTTGTTCGTATTCTTCCTTATGAAGCTGACGGTTCAGCTTCGGGTTTTCAAGCGCCTTGTAAGCCGGAAAATACTGGCTCATGAGGGCTATTTTGAAGTTAAGACCGCGCTTTTTATATTCATTCAAAACTTCCATTGTTTTCAGCGAGTTGTCAATATAGTTCGGCAGCACGAGGTGCCTTATTATAAGCCCTTTCTGAAGAATACCGAGATCGTTTTCCACCCACGGGATATTTTTTTCAAGGAGCATATCCAAACATTTGAGTACAACATCGGCATAATGTTTTATCGCGCAGAGTTCTTTCGCCGGTTCATTTGTTACATATTTCACATCAAAAAGAAAGATGTCGCTTATCTGCAGGATTATTTTAAAAAGCTCTTCCGTCTGTGCGCCGTTGCAGTTGTAAACTATCGGAACTTTGATTTCGCTTCTGATTTTTTTGAATGCACGGAGCACTTTTCCGAGATAGTGGTCGCTCGTGACGAGATTGATATTGTGCACTTTTTTTGCCAATAATTTGATTACATGAGCGGCGAACTCATCTATCGAATAAATTTTTCCGTTATTTTCCTGGCTAATAGGCCAGTTCTGGCAGAAGACACACTTTGCGCTGCAACCAGAAAAAAAGATGTTTCCGGCACCGTTCCAGCCGCTCACCGGAGGTTCTTCTCCGTCATGGACCGCATAACTCGCGACCTTGATTCCTTCTTCAACAGCTCCGCAGAACCGTGGATTTTTTCCTCCGCATTTTATCGGGCAGCATTTTCCTTCTTTAAACAATTCATCAGCTTTTTCAATAAGACTATCGAGTGTTTCTTCGGACATTTCAGTAAGCAAACTCATATCTCTCACCTATTCAAAAATATATTCAAGTTTCAAGTCAAACCCGATACCGCCGTAATTCGATTCGAGCATATCTTTGTTTTTCCAGCCTAAAATTCCTTCCAAAAGTTTTGTTCTGTACTTCAGTTCTACAATCTGGTCGGTCGTGTCGGAAGGATTCGATTCGACCATAAGAAACAGATTTCTGTAAATCTCTTTTTCCGCGATAAGTTTAAGCACGGTTTTTTCATCGTATTCCGAATATTTCGGCACAAGTTCAAATTTGGAAAGCCTGAAGTTTTTACGGACTTCCGTCGTTATTCCCATAATGTCGGTCGCTGCGGCGATAGCTAAATCGCCGGAAAATTCATCCCCGATATTTCCCCACAGCAGAAGCGAACGCAGCTGCTCCTGATCAAGCTGCGGCGTACTGTCAAAGGTTACATCCAGTTCTCCGTCTATCGGATAGCCTGTTGCTGTCATTGTGATTCTGAAATCTTTATTCGTATCCTGAATTTTCGTCGTGACATTGCGTGTCGACTCGAAATCGAGATAAGGGTTGATCCCGCTGCCGTCAAAGACGATGTTTCCTCTCGTAACGCTGAAATCGTTCTGTTTGTATTCAAGTTTTCCGTTTTTGAGAACGATGTTTCCGTCAATATCGGGTTTCTGCGTTGTTCCGCTCAGAACGAGGTCGAGAAAAATGTCCGACTGTATGAGATTTGTTCTGATTCTGATGTTATTCTTTCCCGTTATCTTCAGGTTTAAATCTATCGGATTGCTCTTGTCAAGCTGCGAACTCGCCTTCTTTTTGCCGAGTTTCGATATCATTTTCAGGAAATCACTGTCGAGGGAAAGCGGCTGATTGTAAATAATGTTCTTCAGTTCGATATCTCCGCTCAAAGAAAACTGGTCTTCCGAAAACGCAATAAAATCAAGGTCTGCCGAAACGGCAAAATCACCCACCGCCGTATATTTTCCTGTCAGGTTTACCGCCGAAATATTCAGCGATGCGCTTTCTATCGGGCTGAAACCTTTTCCCTGACCCGTCAGGCTGAGTTTTCCGTCTCCCGCACTTCCCGAAAGGTTTTCGAGAGTCCACTTGTTGTTTTCGACAAGCAGAATTCCGTTGAAGTTTTTGAGAACCACCCTCGGATCCGGCAGAATATACGAAAAATCGACAATATTCAGCCTGCCGCTGATGTTAGAATCTTTGTATGAAACATCGAAATAAAGTTTTCCGTCGAGGTTGTTCGCGCGATAAGTCTCAGTTATTCCCAAATTTCTCATAAAAAAGATACCGTTTGCGTGGATGTAGGGATCAAATTTGTCAAGATCAAGACTACCTTCAAGATAGAAATTGTTTGTCTCACCTTCGAAATATGCCTTGTCGCTGAATGAAAGCTGCGTAAAATCTCCTGCAATTTCAAATGGTTTTGTGTTATGCGTGAAAATTTCGCCTTTTTTTGCCCCGAGACTTTTGACATCAATATCGACTTTGTCTCCGCGTACTGCAGCATCAAGCGAAAGTTTGACGATAAGATCTTCATTCTTGTAGGCAAAGTTTCTTATTGACGCATCGGCTTTGAGTTTTTCCTTGTCAAAATCGGGCAGCTCCACCGAAAATTCGACATTTTTGCCGAATCCGCCGTTTACGGCAAACATTTTGTCTTCCGCAGTGTACTTCGCTTCGACGAAGAAATCTCCCGTTTTTACGCCGTAGACTTCAAGTTTGGGGATTTCAAGCCTGCCGCTCGCATCGGGCGAAGAAAGGATTCCGTTCAGTTTTACGTCCAAAGTCGGCTTTTCGAAGGTAACGTCTTCGTGAAAATCGAAATCTTCCGGATAAAAAGAGTCGAAATAAGCCGATATTTTGCTGTTGAGATCAGCTTTTGCGAGTTCGGCATCGACTTTTATCTTGTTTCTGCCGTAGACGATCTCCCCTTTACCGCCGAGATTTTCAGCATCCTTTTCAAACAGATCGACTTCGACCGAATCGGCGATTCTTATTCCGCCGTTCTCCCCTTTTTTCCTGAAATCTTTGATTTTAGCCTGCGCGCTCAGCTTTGAAAGACCGTTTTTGAAAAGACCTTCCGCCTGAAGCATCGCCGTGCCTGAAAAATCGTTCGTATCGACTCCGAAAAGCGCAGATGCGTCAGAGAGTCTGCCTTCAGCCTTGTTTATTTTGAAGTAAACAGGAAAGTCGTCGTCGTTGAAGTCGATCGTGACTATCGAATCTTTCGAAGCGAGGCTTTTCTGCCTGATTTCATTTATAACAATGTCGAAAACGAAATCCTTGAGGTTGATATCGATGTCGCACATATCGGAATTGAAACCCGCCATGTGGCACGATTTGCCTTTGAAGTTGCTCGTAATGAGCGGATTCGTGTAAAAACTCGTGACGAGAACTTCGATCGGTCCTTTGCCTCTGACATTGAAACCGGCGATCTGCTTTATATCTCTGCCGAGATCGATGTAAGACCCTTTGACTATCGGGATGTGGAACTTCATCGTATCGGCAAAACCGTAGTAAGAACCTTTAAGGATGACATGCGACGACTCGTCTATTGTTCTTGCGACGGCGTCTTTGAGGTCGACTCCGTCCGCTCCTATCGCCAGATGTCCGTTGACATAGACATCGCGCGGCAAATCAAGAAGCTCTTTGTTCATAACATCGAATTCGGTGACGACAAGGTTCGCTTCCATGTCCTCGGCGCGCAGTTTGTCTACATCAAAACGGTATGAAACCGTTCCGGAAGCGATCATGTTGACAAGACCGGTCTGCGTCATCCTGCGGAGACAGTTGTCGAAGTCGAAGTCGTAAAGTCTGACAAAACCTTTGACATTTCGTTCCGCATACGGAAATTCGCCGTCAAGCGAAATGTTGACTTTGTTTTTGTGAAAGAAATTGAGCCTTTCAATAAAGGTTTTCGTAGGGGTCATCTTTATTTTTCCGTGAATATCCCAAGGCTGGAAACCTTCGATGTTAAGATTCGAAATCGAGATCAGCAGATCTGTTTCCGGAAGCGCGTTCAAAATGTCGAGATTGAGTTTTCCGGCATTCTGCGGTTCCGGCGGCAACCCTTTGTAAGTTTTGCTTTTCATAAGTCTAGGAATATATGTCGCCATATTTTCCATAGAAAAATCAAGGTAAAAGTCTCCCTTCAAATTTATGTCGAACAGTTCTCCAAGTCCATTCAGTTTTACTGCAAGAGTTCCGCCGAATAGATCCTGATTGTCCTGAGGCTGTTCAGCATTTATAGAAAGGATATCCGAATTGATTTCAAGATAGTTGAGGGCGTAATTTCTGTCTTCGGCGGTAAAAGAAAATGCCATGGCGAGCGAAATATCCTTTTTCATTACCGAATTCGAAGCAATAAACATATCGGGCATATCGAGTCTGTAAAGTTCGTTTCCTGCAAGAGAGACTTTCTTCGTGCTGAAAACGACCTTTTCACCTTCTCTCATTTCAAAATCGAGATTTTTGATATTTATTTCTTCGAGAGGAAAAAACGGGATCTTGCTCGGAAGCTCGAAATTTTCAGTATTTTCAATGTTTTTAGCATTTTTAGTATTTTCAGCAGCTTTTCCGTTTTCTGCAAATAGTTTTGTGTCGAGAAATATTTTCGTATCAATCATCTCGAAGGATTTCACCGTGACATGGTTTTTGAAAAGTCCTGAAAACTTCTTGCCTATGCTGAAAGAGAGATTTCCGCTTTTCATACTCAGCGAATCCTGATATGAAAAGACGAAATCTTTCACGCTAAAAGTACCGTCAAGAGCCAGATGCGGCGACTCGAAGTCATAAACAATCCCGAACTGCTTATACAAAATAAAGGAAGAAAGCGGATAAAAAGTAAACCTTATTAAAAATATAAAACCTATAAAAAGAAAAAAAAGTGATGAGAGAATTTTTTTTATCATCACGGCACCATCTTAAAAAATGGAGCGGGCGACGGGACTCGGACCCGCGACATCCGGCTTGGGAAGCCGACACTCTACCAACTGAGTTACGCCCGCAAAA